>ERZ795061.248-NODE-248-length-57481-cov-6.155296_pt1 | contig 57481 bp, 52 predicted proteins | sample MGYA00375145_ERZ795061 | MGnify/ENA primary metagenome ERZ795061 (study PRJEB30190, sample SAMN05720144) | anaerobic digester metagenome | isolation source: active sludge of municipal wastewater-treating anaerobic digesters | place: USA | collected 2014-12-22 ... | reverse complement strand
TAAAAAGGAATTCAAACGTACACACTTGAGCCACAATGAAGCCAGCATTGCTCATGACAATCACTTTACATAACTAAGCGATGGCAAAACGTCAATATTATAAGAAGTTAGCCGCACATCAAGATTTATTGGTGTTGCTGGCGGTATTGATGCTTTTGTTACTTGCTTTGTTAAAGCCAAGTGTGCCTGTTAAGCATGACATTCATAGTTATTTTTTCATTGTCGATATTACGCAAAGCATGAATGCGGTGGACATGCAGGTGAATGGCAAACCTGCCAGCCGGTTAGACCATACCAAACAATTATTACGTGAAACCATCTCATCCCTGCCCTGCGACACCAAAGTGGGCTTGGGCATGTTTTCAGGGGTTAATGTCGTCACCCTGTATTTACCAATAGAAGTCTGCAGTAATTTTTCTGCCATACAAGATACACTGGACCACATTGACTGGCGAAACGCTTGGACAGCCGACAGCCGCGTGCGTGAAAGCATGCTGTCCACCTCGCGCGTGGTGAGTAATTTCCCTGAACCGGCGCAGGTAGTTTTTTTTAGTGACGGTGAAGAAGCACCTAAATTACATGCTTTTAATACGCGCGATTTATCCACCTTGCAAAATGCTGATGGCTGGCTTTTGGTAGGCATTGGCAGTGAAAAAGGTGCGGCCATTCCAAAATTTACTGAAAAAAATCAGCTACTAGGCTATTGGTCTCATGAAAGTATGCAATTAGCGCCAGGCGCCGCACCGATTGCGGCGGCGGGGTTGCTGAATCGCAAAAAAGACATCGCTGAAGACATCAACGACCGCTATTTATCCAAGCTTTCTGAAGCCACCTTGCAAGCCATGGCGAAAGAAATCGGTGCAACGTATGTACGCGGTGATACATACATGACACTACAATCCGCCATGAAAAAACAAAAGCCCGCACGGCGTGAATGGGCGCCTTGGTCACTTTCATCAGCATTGGCGGGGCTTGCTGGCTTGTTCCTGTTGTTGGCTTATGTGCCGTTTAGCCGTTTTGTAAAAAAAGACATAGCAAGCAAACAGCCACCTGCTTTTATTTCTGCACAACTTTAGCCCAACGCAACCAAACTCTAAGCTGGCGATAATCTTCAGCATTAAGCGTATCTGGCAATATCAACACATGCAGTGTAAAAATTTTCTCTAGCAGTGTAGGAGATTTTACCTGACCATTTAGCACCGTCAAAAAAGCAGTCACTGTCGTACTAGGCCGTACCAAAACGTCCAAGCGCGTACCATTCTTACGCAGTAACTGTAGTTGGTTTTTGCTGTCAATACTCAGCCCCACATAAGACCAAGGCAGGCTTAATAACGCATTTTTTGCAATAACATAAATCGTCACCAGCACAATAAAAGCCAATAATACCCACCGAAACGCTGACCAATATCGCCATGCGATTGGTACTACAAATAACATGCTAGCAAAAAATAGCGCGGCTGCAATCAGCATGCAGAGCATGATGCGCGATGGATGGAATGTCAGGTTAAGTGGCTTCACGTTATAATGAACAATATCAATTTTATTTTAGAGTATCACATGGCAAACAACGATTGGCAGGAGTTTTTATTTATTAAAGGTGCTGTGTTTAGTAATGGCACGATTAGTTCTTTTGGCAACACTGAAAAAGAGCTCGCCTATGCACACACTGACAATATCATTTGCGATTTATCCCATCTTGATTTGCTTGAAATCAGTGGTGACGATGCGCTGGCTTTTTTACAAGGTCAGGTCACAAATGATGTTAAATTGTTGAGCGAGAATAACGCACATTACACGGGCTACTGCAGCCCTAAAGGGCGTTTGCTGGCATTATTTTTTGCCTTTAAATTTAACAATCAACTGCACTTGCAACTTAACCACAAATTGGCCGAACCCATCGCTAAACGCCTCAAAATGTATGTGATGCGCTCAAAAGTACACATCAATAATATTTCTGACAACACTGTTAGCGTTGGCCTAAGCGGTAACGATGTGCCACAATTGTTAAGCAGTTTTTTCACGCAGATTCCACAGCACGCTTATGAAACTAGCCACACAGATGGCGCAACGCTTATTCGTCTTTCAGGCGCGCTACCCCGTTTTGAGATTGTTGGCCAAACTGAAATGATCAAAACAATATGGCAAACGCTCAAAACCAGCTGCAAACCCGTAGGTAAACCATGCTGGGAATGGTTAGAAATTCAGGCGGGCATTCCAGATATTGTGGTGACTACGCAAGAAGAATTTGTGCCGCAAATGGTCAATTTAGATTGTTTAGGCGCAATCAACTTTAAAAAGGGTTGCTATACCGGCCAAGAAATTGTCGCCCGCACTCACTATTTAGGCAAAGTGAAACGCCGCACGCAACTTGCGCACATTGCCACCAGCACGCCACCGCAGGCTGGCAATGATGTTACAAACCAAAATAATGACGCGGTCGGTAAAATTGTACGTAGCGCGCCCGCACCAAGCGGCGGCTATGATGTGCTGGCAGAAGTTCGCTTAGAGGCATTGGCCGAAGGCACTGTGTTTTGGAACAACCTTGCATTACAAATACAGCCGCTACCTTATTCGTTTGATGCTGCAACTCACTAATCACAATGGGTAAATTCTTCAACGTTTTTCTGTTTTTTTGAACGCTAGGCTGCCAGAATAAATCTTTTTTATTGGAATAGTTTTTATAAAACATTGGCACTCACAGCAATAGCGTAACGAACTTAAAATCTATTAATAAACGCCCATTTACAGTGCAACCTTTTTCGATGCTCTGCGAGCCTTATAAATAAAGGCTTCCAGAGCATAATTTTTTTCTCGAAGCGAAATTGAACGTAAAGTTAACCATTTCAATCATAAATATTTTTAATAATTTAACCCCATTGCCGCCAGTTGACCGTTTAATCAGCAAATGCCAAACTGCAAACATGCATGACTTACTTTCTGATGAAGCCCTAATGCAGCAGTTTTGCGCAGGTAAACAACAAGCGTTTGCGCTACTGTATGCGCGGCATGAAAAGCCGCTTTACCGCTATGTACGGCGCGTGCTGGGCCAATCACTTGCCATCCATGCGGATGACATTTTTCAAGATACGTGGATGAAACTGGTAGACGCAAAAAGCACTTGGCAGGCACAAGAAAACGCCAGTTTTAAAACTTGGCTATTTACCTTGGCGCATCACCGTGCTGTGGATATTTTGCGCAAAAATGGCCGTGAAATCTCTGTGGATGATGGCTGGCTGGATGATAACAGTGAATCCCCTTGGCAATTATGGCCCGCTTCCACCGCCGAACAACCTGAACAGCAGGCGTTTTGGCGCAAGGCTGGGCAACAATTGTTAGATTGTTTAGAAGGCTTGCCTGCACTGCAGCGCGCTGCCTTTTTATTACACCATGAAGACGGATTAAGTTTGGATGAAATGACACAAGTATTGAGTGCAGAATTTGAAACTGTAAAAAGCCGCCTACGCTACGCGCTTGGCAAACTGCGTGCATGCATGGGCGCATATCTGCACCCGATGATAGAGAAAGACCAAAGCTAATGCATCTGCAAGACGAGCATCTCAAAACCGCCTTACAGCACGCGCCAGACCGTGATGTGCAACCTAAAGCCCATGTGCGTGATGCTGTATTGCGCTATGCGAAAAAAGCCACTGTGCCGCAACCAAGCAAACTTCAACGCTTGCGGTACTGGTTATTTTATGGAAAACTATCTCAAGCGCAATGGGCTGGCATCGGTAGCGTTGCCACCGTTCTGCTGGTGGTGTTCATGGCGTGGCAACAGCATCCTGAAGAGCACGTTTGGATTACGGCTGAAACGAATAACCAAAATGCAGCACACACTGAAATGGCCGCCAGTGCGCCAGCACCAGTCAGTCAAGATGCTGAAATTACGCCTGCAACCGCCCCGCTTGCACAAGAACAATTAAATGATTTCGCCCAAGAAAAACCTATAGCAACGCAAAACGAGCAGGATAAATACGATAGCGAAACGCCAACTAAACGTCTTAAAGGCAATGTCATCGAAGAAAAATTGGCTGGTAAAAAAAGCGATTCCAAAGATGCTGAGACTGTAAAACCACTAGAAAAAGCTGCACATGAAGCCAGTCAGACGAGCGTGAGTGAATCAAATGCTGCCAGCAAAGAACTACCGGCTGAATTGAGCGCGCAGCATCAGCCCAGCCCTGTCGTAGCAGCCACTGCACCACAAGTGAATCTACCAGAGAGCAAAATCAGCTTGGGCGCGGCAGATAAATTAGAAAGCCGCGCTATTGCAAATAAAACGCGCGAAACCTTGGCGAACAGCCAAAGTGCCCTTGTTGAGCAACTCATCACGCAGGGTGGCCAGAAAGTCGCTCATCAGGATATTAAAAATGAGGTATTACGCATACTGAATGTTGTGGTGCATCAAGCCGAAGTACGCAATCAGGACGCATGTACGCTTAACCAAACACCATCAACATTAGTTGATGCAGCCACTGGCTTACGCATTGAAAATATCGACATTTGCGCAGACTCAGAACAGTTACAAAAAGAAGTTGAAAGTTATAATAAAACGATGAAAAGCGGGTATTTGCAGTATCAAGGCGAATAGTAATTTGTTACTTTTCTACATTGAGAAATGTCCGAGAGAAAAAACATGTGCTGGAAGCCTTTATTGATAAGGCTCACAGAGCATCGAAAAAGGTTGTAACTTAAATTAACCCTTTAATTGCGTTATTTTGATGACGCGCCGATATGACTTGGTAAATTTTAACAGACGTTTATGGTGCGCTGTTTTGTGGCGCTGGCGCTGCCGGCACTTCATTTTGGAGCACTTGGTAAAAGACTTCATCTTGCTTAATCATGCCCAACTCGCTTCTGGCACGCTCTTCAATGGCAGCGCGGCCACTTTTTAAATCGCGCACTTCAGCATTGAGCGCTTCGTTACGCATTTTTAACGCATCATTTTTTTCTTGCTGCGCAGCTATTTGCGTATTTAAATTCCACACACGCAGCCAACTGCCCTTGCCCAGCCACAGCGGGTACTGTAGCAAGGCAATGAGGACCACAAAAATGAGCGTCAGGGCTTTCATTCAGATAAATTCAATTGCAATTGCATTCAAGCTGAGACTAGGCGCACCTTTGAAGACAGTACAATTAGTACGGCAAAAAGGCGCAACGACGAATCGGGTTGAAAGCATTTGGAATTACTTAAATAGCTGGTAGAACGCACCTTTGCCAGCATAGCTAGAGGCATCGCCCAACTCTTCTTCAATACGCAAGAGTTGATTGTATTTTGCAATACGCTCTGAACGGCATAATGAACCCGTTTTGATTTGCAGCGCATTGGTTGCCACAGAAATATCGGCAATAGTGGTGTCTTCCGTCTCGCCAGAGCGATGTGAAACCACTGCCGTGTAACCCGCACGTTTCGCCATTTCAATGGTTTGGAATGTTTCAGTCAAGGTGCCGATTTGGTTCACTTTAATCAACACTGAGTTTGCCACGCCGCGCTGAATGCCTTCACGCAGAATTTTTGCGTTGGTGACAAACAAGTCATCGCCCACTAATTGCGTGGTTTTACCTAAACGTTTGGTGAGAATTTCCCAACCTTCCCAGTCAAATTCACCCATGCCGTCTTCAATGGAAATAATCGGGTATTTATCACACCAAGTGGCCAAATAATCAGTAAATTGTGCTGAAGAAAGTGCTAAACCTTCTGATTCTAAATGGTACTTTCCATCTTTGTAGAATTCGGTACTCGCACAATCCAAACCCAAATACACATCACGGCCCGGCTCGTAACCAGCATCTGAAATGGATTCCATAATCAACTGAATCGCTGCCTCATTGCTAGGCAAATTCGGTGCAAAACCACCTTCATCACCCACGGTAGTAGCCAAGCCTTTTTTATGCAATGTTTTTTTCAGTTGATGAAAAATTTCTGCGCCACAACGAATTGCCTCACGGAATGATGGCAAACCGGCTGGAATAATCATAAATTCCTGCATATCAACGGAATTATCAGCATGTGCGCCACCATTGATGATGTTCATCATCGGGGTGGGCAATTGCATAGCGCCAGAACCGCCTAAATAGCGATACAGCGGCAAACCAGACTCTTCAGCCGCCGCGCGCGCACAGGCCATTGAAACACCTAAAATCGCATTCGCGCCAAGTCGGTCTTTATTTTCAGTTCCATCAAGCTCAATCAAAGTTTTGTCGATAAAACTTTGTTCTTCTGCATCTAGACCAATAATCGCTTCTGTGATTTCTGTATTCACATTTTCAACCGCCTGCAACACGCCTTTACCTAAATAGCGGCTTTTATCGCCGTCACGCAACTCCATGGCTTCTTTTGCGCCTGTTGATGCGCCTGATGGCACGGCCGCGCGGCCGATAATGCCGCTTTCAAGCAACACATCCACTTCAACGGTTGGGTTTCCGCGTGAATCCAGTATTTCACGGGCAATAATATCTACAATAGCACTCATGGTTTTCTCCTAATTTTCAAAAAACGCGTTCATTTTTATCACTGATTGTTATAACCAACGACCGTTAACATCAACAACTTTGCAAGGGGTTCTACCCTTTCGGTTCTGTTCGCAATATTCTACTGCTTCTTTTTTTGCCGCCTCAATGGTTTCGTGATGTGAGCCACTCCAGCCACATGATTCGTCACTTGACGTTGCAAAAGCTTTATTGGAAGAGTAATCCCAATAATCGTAATATTCTTTCAGGCAATTGGCCGAACCCAAATGCTGCACAATCTGTTTTTTGCTTGGTTTATTCAAAATATCAATGATATCCGATGCTTTTTCAATCACATCACCGCAACCAGTGAGAGATGTAAGCAGCAAAATGGTCAATAATTTTTTCATGCGATTGCCTATAAAGTCATTTCGGCAAAGCCTGCTTTTTTAACTAAGCGGTCTAAGTCAATTAACACCGCCAACAAATCATGCATCTTGCCTAAAGGCCACGCATTAGGGCCGTCAGACAAAGCTTTGGCTGGGTCAGGATGCGTTTCCATAAAAATACCCGCAATGCCACTGGCCACCGCCGCCCTTGCCAACACCGGCACATGCTCGCGCTGACCACCGCTTTTATCCCCTTGCCCACCGGGTTGCTGCACGGAATGCGTGGCATCAAACACTACCGGGCAATGCGTTTCGCGCATAATGGCAAGCCCGCGCATATCTGAAACCAGCGTGTTATAACCAAATGATACGCCGCGCTCGCACACCATAATATTATCTGCGCCGCCATTGGCTTCACGGGCTTTTTGCACCACGTTTTTCATGTCACCCGGCGCCATAAATTGGCCTTTTTTGATATTCACAGGCTTACCAGATTTTGCACAGGCGGTAATAAAATCTGTTTGGCGGCACAAAAAAGCCGGCGTTTGCAATACATCCACCACTGCTGCCACATGCGGCACTTGTTCTTCAGTATGCACGTCAGTCAAAATTGGCACACCAATTTGCGCGCGTACGTCATCCAAAATACGTAAGCCCTCTTCCATGCCAAAGCCGCGAAAAGTCTTGTTCGAGCTGCGATTAGCTTTGTCATAAGATGACTTATAAATAAAAGGAATACCCAACGCGCTAGTGATTTCTTTTAATTGCCCAGCCGTATCAATTGCCATTTGTTTTGACTCAATCACACACGGCCCTGCGATTAAAAACAGCGGATGCTCAAGCCCAACATCAAAGTGACATAATTTCATGCTTTAGCCTTTACAGAGAGTGCGCCTTTTGATTTGCCAAGGCTGCTTTCACATATGCGATAAACAGTGGATGGCCACTACGTGGATTAGAGGTAAATTCCGGGTGAAACTGGCAGGCCATAAACCATGGGTGTGTGGCTTTGGGCAGCTCAATGATTTCACATAAATCTTCACGTGGCGTTCTGGCAGAAACCACCAAGCCCGCGGCTTTTAACTGTTCTACGTAATGATTATTCACTTCATAACGATGGCGATGGCGCTCATTCACTTGCGCACCATAAATGCTGGCGGCCATGGTGCCTTGTACGATTGGGCAAGCTTGTGCGCCTAAACGCATGGTGCCGCCAAGGTCAGAGTTTTCGTCACGCTTCTCGATTTTGCCTGTGGCATCTTGCCACTCATCAATGAGGCCAATCAGTTTATGCGGCGCGCTGGCATTAAATTCGGTACTATTGGCGCCAGTTAGCCCTGCCACATTGCGGGCAAATTCAATTACAGCCAGTTGCATGCCCAAACAAATGCCTAAATAAGGCACTTTGTTTTCACGCGCATATTGAATAGCCAAAATTTTGCCTTCTGTACCGCGCACACCAAAGCCGCCCGGAATCAAAATAGCATCCATGTTTTTTAAACTACCAGTACCTGATTTTTCTAACTCTTCACTATCAATATAGTTAATTTTAACTTTAGATTCTGTATGTATGCCCGCATGAATTAACGCTTCGGTTAGGGATTTATAGCTTTCGGTTAAATCTACATATTTACCAACAAAAGCAATATTGACGGAATTTTTAGGGTTTTCTAAACGTGTAACGATGTTTTTCCAAGCCGTTAAATCAGCTGCTTTAGCTAAAATATTAAGCTTGTGGCAAACAATTTCATCCATCATTTGGTCGTGCAACAGCCCAGGGATTTTATAAATAGAGTCAGAATCAATCGCGCTAATCACTGCCTCGTAAGCCACATTGGTAAACAGCGCAATTTTGCGTTTTTCGTCTTCAGGAATCTCGCGCTCTGCCCTACACAGCAAAATATCTGGCTGAATACCAATTTGCCGCAACTCTTTTACACTATGCTGAGTTGGCTTGGTTTTAAGTTCCCCAGCAGTTGGAATCCACGGTAATAAAGTGAGATGCACATAACAAGCATTATTGCGACCTTCTTCAAAACCCATTTGGCGAATGGCCTCTAAAAATGGCAGCGATTCAATATCGCCCACCGTGCCGCCCACTTCGACAATCGCGACATCCGCCCCTGCTGCACCACGCTTGATATGATTTTTAATTTCATCAGTAATATGCGGAATCACCTGCACCGTTTTGCCTAAATATTCACCACGACGCTCTTTTTTAATCACGGTTTCGTAAATTTGGCCAGTGGTAAAGCTATTTCGCCTAGCCATGCGCTGCGAAATAAAACGCTCATAATGGCCTAAGTCGAGGTCGGTTTCTGCGCCGTCATCTGTCACAAACACTTCGCCATGCTGAAAAGGCGACATGGTGCCGGGGTCAACGTTAATATAGGGGTCAAGCTTGAGCATGGTCACTTTAATGCCACGCGATTCGAGGATTGCACCTAGGCTTGCAGCCGCAATGCCTTTGCCAAGAGAAGAAACAACACCGCCGGTTACGAATACATATTTGGTCATGGAAAGGCTTTACAAGATTTGTTGCAGACGGGTATAAATTTTACCGCAAAGGCGCTTTATTCACTAGCGAAAGTTGCGATGAATTGGCAATAAAAAAGCATCCTTGCGGATGCTTTTCATTTAATTAAACTTGCTAAAAAATTAAGCTTGCGTTTGTCGTCTTGCGCTAAAACCCACTAAGACCAAGCCAGCTAACAACATGGCATAGGTTTCTGGTTCAGGCACCGCAGCCACCGCTACATTTGAAAAGCCTAGTGTTAAGACTGACTTTGAGCTGTTTCCTGAGACTGTGCCACTGGTAAACAAATCGGGCGAGATGTCAGCAAAGACGTTGTAAGTTTTGCCAGGTGTCACATTAAAGAACGCCGTGCCACTACCAGAAAATAACTTATCAACGGTAGTGCCTGCTTCAAAGTTGTTATCTACAAATTTCAATTCCTGTTCTGTGGCACCAAAAGCGTCTTCTACAATGCTAAGGCCAATGAACATAGCATTGTAGGATAATTGACCTACCGTTGGCGTTGCAAGGTTGATAAGAGAACTAAAGTCATAAGTGACGGTGAGGATATTTGAATCTGCTACAAACTGATTCTCCACTGAGACACTCGGCACCACGTAACTATATTGTGAACCAGCACTTGTACCGCCTTTATAGCTTGAAAAAGCGTTGAGTGACAACTCAACAATATCGTACATTGAATTCGATAGATTTTTAATGCCTAAAGCCGCACTCGCCACTCCGTTAGCGCTTGTAAGGCTTGCTGTGCTTATATTAGGCAAGCCAGCAAGACTAAATGCGGTCATGTTTAATTGTGGCAAACTAACAGGTTGTTCTGGTTCATCAATATCTAAGTAAGCATTAAGATTATATTTTTGTGACGTCCAGTTTACCGCGCCCGCATGGCTGAGCGCTGGCGCTAAACTTAACAGTACAAATCCTGCAATCGTATTGAGTTTCACTAAATGATTCCTTTTTTTTGTTTTTATGACGGACTAATTGTAACAGTATTTATTTTTGAAAATCCACTATAAATTGATAAAAAATTTACATAAGTATCAGAATTTACACATTTTTTAGTCATTTTCGTTGTTTTGCAACGCAAAGTTACTTATTTTCACCCCAGTTACCATAGCCTTTAAATTGCTGAAAAACATCCTGCATGTCTTGCGTGCTTAAAATATGCGGCTTACCAATTTGCAATGTGCGCCAATATTGTGCGCACAAGTTTTCTACCTCCAGCGCCACTGCCAGCGCATCATCTAAATCACGCCCAAGGGCTATCATGCCGTGGTTTGCCAGCAGGCAGGCTTTGCGCTCAAATAAGGCCGTCAGTGCTGCATCAGAGAGTGCTTGCGAGCCAAACAAAGCATAAGGCGCACAGCGAATATTGTCGCCACCGGCCACGGCAATCATGTAATGAAACGCGGGTATTTCAATATGCAAACAAGCCAGCGTGGTGGCAAACATGCTGTGCGTGTGCACCACCGCGTTGATTTCTGGGCGATTTTGCAAAATATCACGATGAAAACGCCACTCGCTTGAAGGGGTTTTATTCGGTTCAACAGTGCCATCAAACTGCATGCGCACCATGCTATTGGCCGACATCGCCTCAGTTGCCACGCCTGAAGGCGTAATTAAAAAAGTTGCCGCATTTAAGCGCACACTGCAATTGCCTGCCGTGCCTACGTTTAAGCCTAACGCAGTGAGCTTTTGGCTGGTACGCAATAATTGTTCAGATAAATTTTGCATGTGATTTCTCAGTCCATTTGGCGCGTTTTAGATGTATTTTTGATTCAATAAACGCTTAAATTCACACTAACCTTTTTTGATGCTCTGAAAGCCTTATAAATAAAGGCTCGCAGAGCATATATTTTTTCTCGAGATGAATATCCTTCTTTATACATTTTAATCATAAGCTGATTTTTGGGTGTAATGCCGGCTCGAGTTCCGCTGGCGGGTAAACACCATGCTCGGTCATAATCCCTGTCACCAGTTGCGCTGGCGTAATATCAAAAGCCGGGTTAAATGCAGGCGAACCTGCTGGCAAAATGCATACACTTTGCAAGTGCCCAGCCTCACTTAGCCCTTGCATGTGGCTGACCTCCTCACTTGATCGGTGCTCAATTTCAATGAGATTTGCATCACTGATAGACCAATCAATAGTGGGGCTGGGTACGGCCGCGTAAAACGGAATATGGTTGTCTTTAGCCGCCAGCGCACGTAAATAGGTGCCAATTTTATTGCACACATCGCCCAAGGCCGTCACGCGGTCTGCCCCCACAATCACCATATCTACTGCGCCAATTTGCATCAAATGGCCAATCGCGTTATCTGCCACAACGGTATGTCGCACGCCATGCTGGCCCAACTCCCAAGCGGTGAGACTGGCCCCTTGGTTGCGCGGGCGCGTTTCACCCACCCACACGTGCACGCGAAGCCCGGCATCATGCGCAGCGTAAATAGGCGCGAGTGCTGTGCCGCCATCCACCGTTGCCAGCCAACCTGCATTGCAGTGCGTTAAAATATTTACCACAGCTTGATTTGCTTTGCGCGATGCCGCAATCTGCTGAATAACGTTTAAGCCGTGCTGGCCAATCTGGTGGTTCATTTGCACATCTTCATCACAAATACGGGCCGCCTCAAGCCAGGCGGCCGACTTACGACTTTCTGGCGACAGCGGCAACAACACATTGCGCATACGCTCAACAGCCCAGCGCAAATTAAGTGCGGTGGGACGACTATGGATTAATAATTGGGCGGCTTCTTGTAAATCATCATGATGCAACGCTGCTAGTGCCATTCCATAAGCAGCCGCAGCGCCTATGAGCGGCGCGCCACGCACTTGCATGGTTTTAATGGCGTGTAGCATTTGCGGCAATGTGCTGATTTCTGCTATTTCAAACACGTGCGGCAGTTTAGTTTGGTCAATAATGTTAACAATTGGTTTGTCTGCACTTGTGTCTGCACTTGGCCAAATCGTACGATAGTTTTTTCCTTCAATTTTCACTTGACACGCCTAATTTTTTTACGTTTAAAATTGCACAAAAATCACCCAAAAGGGCTATTCACAATATCTGTGGATAACTCTGTGAATAACTGTGACTCAAGAATGTAACATACCAATTTATAAGGGTTTTTTAAAATCGCTTAATTTTTGAACTTTTATTTTTATGTTTTAAATCAGTTAGTTACAAACATTCCATGCTTTTATCAGGGTTGCTAGCCATAGTTAAAGTAGCACTTGAAGTGATGTGTATAACTAAGCTAATTTTGGCAAAATTTGTAGCGCATTGGCACTAGTAATATCAAGCACTTGCGACACATTTACTTGACGTAAATCTGCCAAAAACTGGGCGACTTTAACCGTCTGAGCGGGCGTATTTCTGGCCTGTTTTCCCAGCCATTCTGGCGGAATATCGGGTGAATCTGTCTCTAATACGATTGCTTCTAGCGGTAATTGTTTTGCCAGCGCCTGAATGTGCAACGCACGGCTATAGGTCATTGCGCCACCAAAACCCAGTTTAAAACCTAACGCTATTAACTGTTCCGCTTGCTGAAAACTACCGTTAAACGCATGTGCAATGCCGCCATTGACCTTAGCTTTACGCAGATATTTTAAAACATCGTCAATGGCATTTCTTACATGCAAAATCACCGGCAAATGAAATTGATTGGCAATTTTTAGCTGCTCGGTAAAAAAATATAGTTGTTTTTCAATATGTGCTGGGTGTTCTTTGGCATTTTTTACAAAATAATCGAGGCCAATTTCACCAATCGCCACCGGTTGATGCTTGGCCACATAAGTTTGAAGCGTTGCTAAATCATCTTCTGTTGCGTGATCCACATACATGGGGTGAACGCCCAAGGCAAAGGCACAATGGGGGTGTCGCTGGCAAACCGCAATCACTGCATCAAAATTTGCCCGTTCCACGGCTGGAATCACAATTTTTTCAACCCCGGCTTGCAGGGCAGATAACGCCACTGCATCGCGGTCAGCATTAAATTCGGCAGCATCTAGGTGGCAATGAGTGTCGATTAGCATCAAATTGACCGCTTTACTTTTTTGGCTTGGCGCGTAAGCGAATATCTTGGCCAAACTGACGCACGTCTATGATCTGCAAATGCGTCACTTGTTGCATGTTCGTTAATTCAGGCACAGCAAACATGCCTTTTGCGTCGGTACCCATCAGTTTAGGCGCATAGTACAGGATTAGTTCATCAATCAAGCCAGCCTGCAAGAACGCGCCATTCAAACCCTGCCCCGCTTCTAACAACACTTCATTCACGCCTTGTTGGGCCAAAGTTGCAAGTAACGCCGTTAAATCAACGTTGCCGTTTTGATTTGGCAACTGCAACAAACGCACCCCTTTGGCCATGAGCAATTGCTGCTGTTGATTTGCATCATTCGCATAGGCAATTAACACGGGGGCTGCTTGCGGGTGGCTTGTACTCAGCAAATTGCAGTCTAGTGGCGTTTGCAGTTGGCTATCAACAATCACCCGCAAAGGCTGGCGCGAAACATTGGCTAGCCGCACATTCATGCAAGGATTATCGGCCAATACCGTGCCAATGCCGGTAATAATGGCGCAAGACTGCGCGCGCCAGTGCTGTACATCCGCCCTTGCTGCTTCACCTGTAATCCATTGACTTTGATGATTGTTAAGTGCCGTGCGGCCATCTAAGCTCGCCGCAATTTTGCAACGCACATAAGGCAAGCCACGTGTCATCCGTGCAATAAAGCCTGAATTCAGGTTAAACGCCACCGATTCCATAAGCCCTACCGCAACCTCGATACCGCTAGCCTGCAACCGCTTAACGCCATTGCCCGCCACCAATGGATTAGGGTCCTGCATCGCCACCACAACGCGCCCCACCACTGCTTGAATTAAAGCATCCACACAGGGTGGCGTTCGGCCATAATGGTTGCAAGGCTCAAGCGTTACATATACATCGGCACCTTTTGCATGCTCCCCAGCCGTGCGCAAAGCCAGCACTTCGGCATGCGGCTCGCCTGCTTTGAGATGTGCGCCCTGGCCGATGATTCGATTATTTTTAACAATGACACAACCCACACGCGGGTTGGGTGTTGTCGTGTACAAACCTTGCTCTGCCAATTGCAGCGCTAAGGTCATGTAACTATGGTCAGCGGCGGAGAACAAAAGTGTAAAACCATTCGCGCATGGGGTGTGCGATTAGTGTGAAGAAATTCGGCTGTTGATTAAACGATTATTTTTATCAAAAAACAGCAGTAAGCCGTGGTAAACATGCATGCATTTACCTAAATCGTACTCCATGGATTTTTCATCTTCATAGCTTGGGCGACCCAATAACACGCTCACCGCTTCACGCGCGGTACCTTTTGACAATACATTTTGCTGTAAGTCATAGGCCATGTCGCCACGCTTGCATTCTTGCTCAATGGTGGCCGCATGCTGCATCCATTTCACTTGATCAAACTGTTCACTGCCAAACACCACACTGTCTTTCATTGTCCACCAACCAAAAAACACAATGGTTAATATGAGCGTAAACACCGCAAAACCAATCGTAAGCCAGTTGATTAACTTCATGCCTAATTTCCTTTAACGTGAGCCTGTTATTGATGATTATTGAATGTGTTACAAATCACGAATCGCATCGTTAAAATCGTCCACATCCGAAAAGCTGCGATACACCGATGCAAAGCGAATATAAGCGACTTTATCCATGAGTTTAAGTTCATGCATCACGCTCTCGCCTAAATCGCGTGCGGGGATTTCTCGCACGCCCAAACTTAGCAATTTTTGCGAGATTTTATCGAGGGCGCGGTCAACATATTCAGTCGGCACGGGGCGTTTATGCAAGGCACGTGAAAAAGACAAACGTAATTTTTCACGGTTGAATTCTTCACGCGTACCATTGGTTTTCACCACTTGCGGCATGTACAATTCAGCGGTTTCATAGGTAGTAAACCGTTTGTCGCAAGCCCCGCACTTGCGCCGACGGCGAATCGAATCGCCTTCGTCGTTCACGCGTGAATCAATCACTTGCGTATCAACTGCGCCGCAGAAGGGGCATTTCATGATGGTGAACCGGTGAAAGGTGAAAGGTGAATGGCGAAACGAAAACCAATCTGCACATTTTGCAATGTGGCGTTTTTACTTTTCACGTTACTCATTTCACTTTTCATAGTTTTATTGATACACAGGAAAACGCGCCGTCAAAGCATGTACTTTAGCTTTAACTGCCGCAATGACTGTTTCATCTGCTGGATTATCCAACACATCCGCAATCAAATTCGCCACCAATTTTGCTTCATCTTCTTTAAAGCCGCGCGTGGTAATGGCTGGCGCGCCAATGCGGATACCAGAAGTAACAAACGGGCTTTCAGGGTCGTTTGGAATCGAGTTTTTGTTCACGGTAATGTGCGCCAAACCAAGTGCCGCATCAGCCGCTTTGCCGGTTAACCCTTTTGGTCGTAAATCCACCAAGAACATGTGCGATTCTGTACGGCCTGAAATAATTCGTAAACCGCGCGCTGTTAACGCTTGTGCCATTGCTTGGGCATTGTTAATCACTTGTGCTTGATAAGCTTTAAATTCAGGCTGTGAGGCTTCTAAAAATGCCGTGGCTTTTGCCGCAATCACATGCATTAAAGGACCGCCTTGCAATGCAGGGAACACGCTGGAGTTGAGTGATTTTTCAAATTCTGCTTTGGCCAAAATAATGCCGCCACGTGGGCCGCGCAAAGTTTTGTGGGTGGTTGAAGTTACAAAATCAGCATGCGGCACAGGGTTTGGATAAACGCCCGCTGCAATGAGGCCTGAGTAATGCGCCATGTCCACCATAAAATAGGCGCCCACTTTTTTGGCAATTTCCGCCATACGCGCCCAATCAAAACGTAGCGAATATGCCGATGCACCGCCGATTAACAATTTTGGCTTGCATTCCACCGCAATGCGCTCCATTTCGTCGTAATCGATTTCTTCATTGGCGTTCAAGCCATAAGGCACAATGTTGAATAATTTACCTGATAAATTAGCCGGTGATCCGTGCGTTAAATGCCCACCATGACCTAAATTCATGCCCATGACTGTATCGCCAGGTTTCAATATTGAAAAATATACGGCTTGATTCGCTTGCGAGCCAGAATGCGGCTGCACGTTCGCGTACTCTGCGCCATACAATGCTTTTAAGCGGTCTATCGCCAATTGCTCAACTTGGTCTACATATTCACAGCCACCGTAAAAACGTTTGCCAGGATAGCCTTCAGCATATTTATTGGTGAGCTGCGAACCTTGCGCCTGCATCACCGCTGGGCTGGTGTAGTTTTCTGAAGCAATCAGCTCAATATGCTCAAGCTGGCGCACCACTTCACCTTTAATCATGGCGTCTAAGGCTGGATCCACTTGGTTTAAGGTGTTAGCAAAATGGAATGGGGCGGGATGTATGGTTGTAGAAGTCATAAGAAAAGTTTTCCAAATACTTGAATAAATTGATGCGGCATTTTACCACGCTCTAGGTTGAAGATTAAAGGTTAAAAAATAAAACCAGTGGCGCCCAGTTCGGCACCTATTTTCACAAGTTGTTGCAAAGCAAAATTCACGTGTTTTTTCCATTATTTTACAGCAACCCTTTTGACCTGCCCTGCGAGCCTTATAAATAAAGGCTCGCAGGGCAGCGATTTTTTCTCGCACGCAAATGCAAGTAAAAAAGATGTTTTTTCAACCCAAGTTATTGGCAGAATTTGACAGGGTTAAAATCATTGAGTGCTAACCAATTCTCAAAACTTACGCGCAATTGAATCACTTTGCCGCGTTTAGGTCACAGCGTTATAATAAGGTTCAACCACCTGTAAGGAAATCTCCCGATGAAATGGACAGACACAAGCACCATTGCCGAAATGCTTTATGACGCGCACCCTGATATTGACCCAAAAACCATTCGTTTTACCGACTTGATGCAATGGGTGTTGGCGCTGGAAGGTTTTAATGATTTGCCCGAACATTGCGGTGAAAAAATTCTAGAAGCCATTCAACTTGCTTGGATAGATGAAGCAGCGTAATTAACATGCCTGAAGCAGCATTCATCGCCTTAATATGGTTATTTGTTAAGCATTTTATTTGCGACTTTCCACTACAGGCCACCCCTTGGATGTATCGCAACAAAGGCACTTATGGGCATGCAGGCGGCTTGGCACATTCGGCCCTGCATGGCATTGGCACTTTTGTCATACTATTTTACTGGCTGGGATTGCATGCCTGGGTTTATGCAATGGCTGAGACTATGATTCACTACCACATTGACTGGGCTAAAATGAATACCAACCGCTATTTCAACCTCAAGCCCGATAGCAGCGAATGGTTCTGGATTTCGTTAGGGTTTGATCAACTGCTGCACCACCTCACCTATTTCGGCATTGTGGCTTTCGCGTTTAAGTTGCTATAGCGCCATGTCTCGTCACACGCTAATATTTGCCACCATTTGGATTGCGCTGGCGGGCGTCATTTATTACATCGCCGATGGCATTCAAAACCCCAACAAAATAAGCAAGCTGGGCGATGCCAGCACCGTAGTACTTAAACGAGGCTTAGACGGCCACTACCGAAGTGAAGCGCTCATCAACGGACAAAAAGTCGATGTATTAGTAGATACCGGCGCGACTGGCGTGGCCATATCGCAACGCGTGGCAGATAAACTCAAACTACAAAGTATTGATGCTGTTCGCACCAATACCGCCAATGGCAACAGCGTGGGTTATATGGTGCGCTTGAAATCAATACAAATTGGTGGCGTACATGCTGAAAATGTTGCCGCGATGATTGCCCCCGGCTTAGATGGTGATGTGCTGCTAGGCATGTCTTTTTTAGGCCGTATGGATGTGCGGCTTTATAAAGGCGAAATGACGATTAAGCAAGTTCATGAGTAAAAAGGCTCATTTATCAGCCACCTTGCTACATTGACTACAACCCTACTGATTTAACCGTTTGATTTCGACCACTTTTTTTCGCCTCATACAAAGCGGCATCAGCAAATTGCAACAATGCATCTAATTGACTGATGTTATAACCAGTAAAAGCGGCCAGCCCGATACTCACGGTAAAGTGAATTGGTAAGCCTTTATAATTCACCGAAGCTGACCTTATCGCTGTATGCAAGCGATTGGTAAAATTCTCGGCTTCATCAATCGTGGTATTGGCTAAGAAAAATGAAAACTCTTCGCCCCCGGTTCGGCCACAGATATCGCTCTCTCGCGAAATTTGATTGGTGATTAGACCAAATTGCGCCAGCACTTCATCCCCTGTTGCATGGCCGTACTGGTCATTAATAGACTTAAAAAAATCTAAATCTACCGCCAAAATACAAAAAGGTTGCTTTTCTCGCTTTGCAATATTGTAAGCAAAGTCTGCACGCTCTAAAAATGCACGCCGATTGAGCAACTTGGTAAGCGCATCGTAAGTGGCCAGCGCTCGCATTTCCACTTCAAGTGCATTTAATTGAAACAATAATTTAACAAAAGGAAAGCTCACTAAAGGCGCGATGATAAGCGGCACAATTACCGACATTATCAGCGAGACTTTCACTGAAATAGAAGGAATCAATGTTGCAACCAAAAAAGACAGTGCGATTGACACTAAAACAGAAAAAACAGTGACCAATAACACCGTTTTTTTCATGCCTACCTTTAAAATGAAATGCTTCACTCGGCGCTTATTTTAAGTAATCACTGTTGGGGCATCGCGTCCGGTTTTTTCTTTCAGTAGCGAAATTTGCAAGGCAATTTTAATCATCTCAGCCAGCGCCACTTGCGCATCTAAATGGTGGTTTTTAGTGTCAGGCTCAAACGCTTCTAGGTAAATACGAATCGTCGCGCCCTCAGTACCCGTGCCTGAAAGCCTAAACACAATGCGTGAGCCATCGTCAAATAAAATACGAATACCTTGGTTATTGCTTATTGAGCCGTCAATTGGGTCGTGGTAACTAAAATCATCGCAGGTCTTCACAGTATATGAACCCAGCTTTTGGTTGGGCAAGCTGGTAAATTGCGCTTTGATATGGGCAATCACGCTATTCGCAGCATCTGTTGGAATATTCTCATAATCATGACGTGAATACACATTGCGGCCAAATTCTGCCCAGTGTGACATCAACACTTGCTCAACTGAAGTGCCTTTTTTGGCTAAAATATTCAGCCAAAACAGCACCGCCCAAAGCCCATCTTTTTCGCGCACGTGGCTAGAACTGGTGCCAAAACTTTCTTCACCACAAAGCGTTACTTTGCCCGCGTCCATCAAGTTTCCAAAAAATTTCCAGCCTGTGGGTGTTTCATAACTGGGGATATTTAATTTTGCGGCTACGCGGTCGGCCGCGCCACTGGTGGGCATCGAGCGCGCCACGCCTGCAATACCATTTTTGTAAGCGGGGATTAACGTTGCATTCGCTGCCAACACCGCCAAGCTGTCAGAAGGTGTCACAAAAAAGTTTTTGCCTAAAATCATATTGCGGTCGCCATCGCCATCGGATGCCGCGCCAAAATCAGGTGAGTTTTCACCCGCAAATAGGATTTTGACTAAATCTTCGGCATAAGTTAAGTTCGGATCTGGGTGACCGCCACCAAAATCTTCTGAGGGTTCACAGTTCATCAAGCTGCTGGCAGAGGCGCCTAAGCGATTGATAAAAATTTCTTTGGCATAAGGGCCAGTCACGGCGTGCATGGCATCAAACTGCATGGTAAAGCCGCTGGCTAATAACGTTTTGATAGCAGAAAAATCAAAAATTTCTTGCATTAAATCCGCATAATCCACCACCGCATCAAACACTTGCACACTAAAGCCGCCGTCAAATTTTGTTTCGCCAATTTGGTCAATGTTCACTTGTGGCAAATCTGCCATTTTATAAGTGCTAATCGTTTTGCTTTTTTCAAAAATACTATCGGTGATTTTTTCAGGCGCAGGCCCACCATTGCTCATATTATATTTAATGCCAAAATCGCCATCCACACCGCCTTGATTATGGCTGGCAGACAGCACCAAACCACCAAATGTTTTATATTTGCGAATCACATGTGAAGCCGCAGGCGTTGATAAAATACCAGCCTGCCCTACCATTACCTTTGCAAAACCATTGGCCGCCGCCATGCTAATAATGGTTTGAATCGCCTCGCGATTGTGAAAACGACCATCGCCTCCCAACGCTAAAACTGCCCCCGCAGGAATGCCCTCTTTTTCACGTAGGGTATCAAAAATACTTTGCACAAAATTTTCTAAATAATGCGCCTGCTGAAACACTTTAACCTTTTTACGTAAGCCAGAAGTGCCAGGTTTTTGGTCATTAAAAGCTTGGGTTTGAATCGTTTGAATTTGCATAAAATGCCTTTTGGAAAATCGTCACTAGAATAACGTTAATTATACTGCTGTATTGATTAAATTCGCATGTCTATATTACAGCTGCCCTGCAAGCCTTAATTTACAAGGCTTGCAGGGCAGTGATTTTTGCTCGGTAAATTATAAGTGCAAAATTTCAATAAATAAAACTCTTCACCAACGTCAACTCGCCCGCTTTTCGTAGCGGAACAATAAAGTTTTGCTGTTTTTCATTGGGTGTATTTTCATCACTGATAATGGCAATTTTACAGCGCGTAATGACTTGTTGGTCGCTATTCCCGCCGTAATAATTCGCATACACTTGATACGCGCCACGTATTGCGTTTGGGGTTGCAAAAATCTCTGGGCCAAACCCATCGGTGGCATCAATATCAATCGAGCCACCACTCGGAATCGTGCGTTGCCCATACCAAGCGTGCTCACCATTTGGCGTGACCACATGCAAATCCACATCGGTATGATCAGAATCCCATGCCAACACAATTCTTAATTTTGCAGGCGCTTTACCTGCATTTGCTTCATAAAATTGGCGTTTTACGACGCTTTTACCCTGTGGGTCGATAACTTCTACACTGTTGCTGCCCGCGCCAAAGGCATAAGGTCGCTCGTAATGGCCAGATTCATCTACCGCGAGCGGCATATTGGCACCGTTCACCACAAGTTGATGCGGATTTTGGCTGTTTTTTGGACGTGCTTTTATGTTGCCGATAATCAGCGCGCTCAAAGCGTGACCGCCACTGTTACTGCGTGTGGCGGGGTAATTGACTGTTTGCGAAAAATTCGCTTGATTTGACGGACTATAACGCCACCCCCCCATTGGACGACTTGGCGCTTGGCCTTCTTCAGCATGGCCGTAAAAGCTCACACTGGTTAATAACACTATTGAATACCAACCTATATTTTTCATATGTTTACCTAAAGTATTTCTAACACATTTACTATTGCGCAGCACGTATCTTACTTTTAGTGCTACTTGTATATTTTCCCAGCGATAATTGACTCGCCAGTCGTCGTGCATTTTGCTCAATCAAGGCTTCATCATGCCCATTCGGATGATAACGAAGTGCTAAATGTAAATACTCATGCCACAACGTCACCCGGTCATTTTCACTTCGCCAATCGCGCACATAAATGCTCGTACTATGCTGATCTGCATACGGATTACCATAGTCTAGCTGACAAACTTTTAATCCTTGTACCACTTCAACCCCTTTTACTTCGCGCAAATGTTGCTTTGCTTGTGGAAAACTCTGCCGCAAATAAAGTTCGGCCTGTGGCAAACGCTGGCACTGTTGAGCTTGACTATTCAGCCGCCAGCTGGCATTGGGGTAGGCTTCATGTAGCAATGCTAAATAATCAGCGCCAAGTGCCGCACGATTCACAGCATGCTGCCAATTTAGCGTATTTGGTTTTGTCTTATTTTGATGAAAATAAATCGGGCTACCCACTAAACTTAAGTCTTCAGTAAACCCTACCACCTGACTTGCCCTGACGCTCGCCGGGTTTGGTGAAACCCGCTGCTTACGGCTATCATCATCAATCTGCCAACAGCCCAGATGAAAATGCGCGTTTTGATAAACGTAACTACGCGCGGCAATACTCAGCGCTTTTGCTGCCTCTGTTTTTGTCGCATCCCCTTCACGGTCAAGCACGCGTGCAACATACTCTTGCATGCTTAATTTCCCCCATAACTGCAGAGCATTACCACGCTGCGTTAAGCTTAACTCACCGTCACTTATTATTTGCAGCGCATTGCCGTTACTAAATTTAACTGCATATTGGCCTTGCAATGCGCCGCTTGTCACCTTTGTGGAGTCAGCACCACGCTGACTTAACCGCGTAACCGTTTGAATGGGGTAGCGCTTAAAATAATGAACCGCCACACACTCTTCATCAAAACTTTGCTGAGACTGCCCTTTTATAGGCAATTTTTCAGCAATTAGTGGCGCCGCTTTCTCTATAACGACTTTACTGCTTCCTGTACCCCCAACCCAAAAAGCCGTACCATCTGCCAACCACCCTGCAGCACCACCAAAGTAAGCCCCTTTGTATTGTGGATGTACCCAAGTAAATGTTTTGAAGCGATACGCGCCGCCTAAATGCGGCAACAGTACACTCCATTGCGGCTGAAGTATCCGTCCTAATAGTGCTTTGCGAGTGTGCTTAATGCTATTGGCAGACAGGCGGTTTAAACTCAACAAAATATCATGCACACTACTTTGTGTTTGTGGCTGTATATTTTCAAGCTGGGCTAACCATTTAATTTCTGGCACATTTCTCTGCCAATATTGCTGCCATTGCCTTGCATCTATACGCAAACGCTGAGGTTCAAAATAAGCGCCGCATGAGCGGGCGAGCGCAATATCTCGCGTGATAGTTTCGTCTTGACTACAACAATATTCATCACCAACTTTTGCATGCCGGCCAGCATGGCACTGGTACGGTTTGTCAGGCAAGTCGAGAGCCAAGCTATAGTTGTAGACATAAAGTTTCCATAAGCTTCCAATTGGCACTTTTGCTGGTGCACTAGCCGCCTCACCCACCCACCATTGTGGGGCAGTCTGTTGCGGATTAAGGCTAACCAGCCACCAGTCTTTTTGCCAATCGTTACCCTGCGTAGCGCGCCCTGTTAAACTGTAGGTCAGCGTAATTATTGCAAACCAATGCCAGTATCTAGCACGCATAAGACCCTATTTAACCTGAATGCTTTTTCGTGGGCTACTTTCAAGCACTTGCGCATCTGGGCTGTACATATTGTAAGCTCGCGCAGCGGGCAATACATATTGCCCGCGTTGGCTAAAGCGTATCAAATGCTGAATCACAACTTCCTTGTCCACATAACCTACAGGGACCGCGTAACGGTCAGCCAAGTCTTGAAAATTCGCCTTTGGCATATCACTTTGGTCTTTAATTTGAATGCCCCAAGTGCCTGACTCCACCTGCGCGCCAGCCGGAAGCGCTGCTTCAATGACCACATAACGTAATGCCTTAGTTGGAGTGAGCGTGAGGCTTTCTAAATAAAGTGCATCTGTATTGACGGCATCATTGGCATCAACAAGCTTTGGTTCAAAACTGCCATCTTCTTGTTTGTTCAACAAAAATAGCTGCCGCTTTAATGTTGCGGGCAACGTACTTTGAGCAGCCACAGCGCTGCTGTCATAACTCACAACAGCGTTGATATTGCCACTGGCAATTGTATTTGGTAATGCTGTTGATGGCGCTGAATTTGGCCAAACAAAAAACGTCTCGTGAGTGCTACTGCTTTTAGTGAGCCAAGGCTTAGCTAACGGTGTCGGAATGCCTTTAGACGTTGGGTCAGGCACTTTTGCTCCATTTACCCAAGTGAGCATGAGTGAGCGGTCAATCGTGGCAGTATCAGCACTCGCAAGTGGCAATAACACATCCACATCTGCCAGCTCATGCCCTGAATAATGTAAAAGCGCTTTTGCCACCAAACTATCGTGCATTTTCACCCGCTCTACTGAATCACTAATTTGCGCATTAAAGCCCTCAACACTTGACTTAAGCAATTTAGCGGTGAGTACAACAGCTAAATCCCGTGTTTGCTGACTCTCTTCAGTGAGCACCCAGCTATCATGACGGCCATACTTACGCTCAGTGGCATTGGTAGCCACAGCCAAATCAGTCGCCAAATTCGTTATCATCGATTGCGTAGGCAAGCCAATTTGCGTCATCCAATCAAGCATCAATGCACGTTGCCAAACGGGTTGCTCAAAGCCACTTTCACTATATAGCTTTGTTAATCGCTCCCAATGCTCATCTGGCATATTGAGTTTAAGTGCATTCGCGGTACGCCAATCAGCATAGTAAGCATAAGTCGTAATAAAAGGGTCAACTGCCATATCTTGCCCCCACCAGCCAAAATGTGCCTCAGGCCCGGCCATACTGGCCAAACGCAAACGGTGCGTATAGAGCTGCCGCATCATTAATGTTTTTCGTGGGTCATCTTCAAGCAATGATTGGTAGGCCAACGACAATGGGATAAGTCTGCTAGCCGTTTGCTCCACACAACCATAAGGCTGATCAACTAAATCATCGACGACGCGATAAAATGCTGCGCGTGAATGATCCATCCAGCGCAGCGTAATATTGCGTGCGTCAGATGGTAAGTCGAGTTTAATGACCCCTTCTTGCGGACTCACCAGTTTATTGAAGTGTACTGGCCAACTATCCGAACGATTATTTAAATTTACAGCTAAACGATCTTTAATTTTATCTTGGTGTTTTAACATTAAAATGAGCTCACCCGTTTGCTCACCCTTACGCGGCACATCAATAAAATTGATGCCGGGTTTTAAACGAATACTTTCACTCTGTACCAATGCACCCTGAAACTCAATTTTCACATTTTGGTCTTGATTCGACTGATTAAAAATTGCAATGTTGCCAATCGCGCTATCTTTTTCTCGCAACCACTTTGGGCTGGTCCATTTAATATAAAAATCCTTATAACTCTGAATGTCGCTGACACTTTGCCCCACAATGCCATCTGCGGTCATTGCACGTGCAGTCATACGCCAACGCGTGAGCGAATCTGGCATCTTAAAACTGACTTCAGCATGGCCATTAGCATCTGTCGTAATTTTTGGCGCCCATAATGCAGTATCCACATCGTCACGTCGTGGGCGCTCCAACACTTTGGTAGCTCGCTCTTGTGCGCGATGACTACTTGGTGATTTGCCAAGTTGATTGGTAGATAAATCGTAACCAATAAATGACTGGCTGTACTGCGTGCGGACATTATTGCGACGTGGATGATAGAAATAATCCACGATATTGGGCGCAATTTCAGGTTGTAAGACGTATAGCATTTCATCCACTACGCCTAAACTCACCAGTGCAGAAACCGCCTGATTCGTGGCTTTACCATCCGCAGAAATTAATGAGGTATCAATCGACAATTTAACCATTTCACCAGGTACATATTGCTTTTTATCAGCTGTGACACGTACATTCACTTTTGCGTTTGACACTAAAATACCCGCATTTTCAAATACAAATGCATTATTTTTAACATAAGCCACTGATAGCGTGAGGTTAGGTGCAAAATTCTCAGTTACAGCCACAGAAATGCGCCATTGTTGCGGTGCAATGCGGGTTGTCTTTAGCCAAGATGCAGCGGCATTCAACAGGCTGGCTTTATCAATATTTTCTCGCTCTAAAGTGACTAGCGCATGGTCAATCGGCTCTGAAAATGAAATGAGTGCGCTGGCGTTGTCGCCTACCTGATAGTTGGCTTTGTCCCATACAATTTCTATATGCCCCACAGGTACTTTTAAATCGGCGCCACTTACCCAATGGCTGGTCGCCCCGAGTAAAGCCCCATCTTTACTCATCAAACTCACAGTATAGGAACCAGATTTTGCAAACTTAATATCAAACCCTTTACCAAACTCTTGGCTGATTTCTCCTTCAGCACTGCTTCTATCTTCTAATCGTAGCCACTTCCACTTAGTGGGTTGCGATGACTTTGTTTCTATATTTTTTTGAGCAGTTTGCGATTCAATTAACTGATTCACATTAAAGTGAACTGATTGGTCTGGTGAAGTAAATCGACTATTGGCTTTTATGCGCCATTGGCTCACCGCACGTTCTATTAGCAGCTCTTGCGTATGCCTAACGCGGTATGCTGCACCATCTGTCGCCAGAGTAGAGATAATATAGCGACTTGGTTCTTTAACTTCTGGTAGGTTCACTTTCACATGACCACTGCCATCCGTTTGATATTTTTGGCTGGTTAATTTTATTGGAAATTGCCCGCTATAGCCTAAATCGCCTTCCACCATACTCAAAGCCTGTGCCTTTAAGTCAATATCTACCTCGGCATTTTTAACGGGTTTACCATCTGGGTAACGCAATTGCACTTGCACAGGAATCACGCTGCCTGTTTTTAGGTCATCATCATCTACATTTAAATTAATTTCAAAATGCGGCTTTTGAAACTCTGCAACCCGAAACGCTGCGCTGTACACTTCACCCAAATAAGTCATTTGAATATCATAGCCACCAGCAACACTTGCAACAGGCAGTTTTACAGCAGTGTCTCCTCCGGTTGCACCGCTAAATTGCAATGTTTGATTCGCGACTGGCAAACCGTTAGGATCTATCACCGCCACTTGAATTGGCGCATCAGCTAGCGGTTTTGAATCTCTCGCATTGATAAATTCACGGCCCACTATTTTGATATTCACCGTATCCCCTGGGCGATATAAAGGGTGGTCGGTTGTTGCGTATAACTTGGTATTATAAATTTCGCTATTGTAGTAATAGTTTTCCGAAATCAGCACACCACCTTTTGCATCCTGTGCATATAAATAGGTTTGCTCAGGGGCTGCATGGTTTAACTGCACCCAACCTTGCTGATTGGTGACGCCTTTTGCTAATTCACCTACGCCATCACTCCAATGGCTTGCAACATTGGCAACAGGTGCGCCTGACAAACGGTCAACCGTCCAGACAAACAATCCATTCGAGGAGGTTTTAGTGACAGCGACGGTATCGCCAACAAACACCATCGTAACTGCGCGTTGCTCGTCGAGCATGGCTTCTACGATGTACAAACCAGGTGATAATTGACCAATCGGAATATATACATTGCCATTGCTCAATGTTTGAAATGCTGGCTGCTGTGCAGGCTCAGCAACTGCTTGAGCGTTTTGCTCGGCTGGCGCCGCATCATCAAAATTAATGTTGCCCTCAACGTTTGCGCCACTTAATAATGCATCTGCAGATTTAACATCTTTACCATATTGCAAAGGATATCGAAATCGAGCGGTCAACGTATAACCCTTAAGCGGCTTGTATGCTGAATGACGCGTTGCTGGGTGCTGAATCTTTTCAATATGTAGATCAGGTGCGGCTTCTACGGTCGTTTGACGCGCTTCTTCTGAAAACAACTTTCTGGCAAGTTGTCGCGCGCTACGTGCCACATAGTCCCAAACAGCGACTATTGCATTCCAAACACCTGGCTGGGCGGGCTGCGCCTGCGTGTTAATACGGTGCAAATTGCTTTGTTTTTGCAAAAATGCAATGGGATTTGGTACTTTATATACAGCAATATCAATACCCGCATTTTGATGTACCGCCTGCACATCTTGCACTTCTAATCGAATTTGTGCGATCTCTTGGCTGCCATAACTTCTATCTGAAAGTATAAAAAAACCTGCATTTTCACTGCTCTCACTTGCATGTGCGACACACATAGCGAGCCCGATGTTGAACAGCATAAATGCTGATGTCATTATTTTTATTAAATTAAAATTCATGATGTACTCAAAAAAAACAAACGAAATATGCCTATAAAATTAGGGTTCCCTGCTTGAGGCTGCCAGCGGTTATCTTTCCATGACATCAGCTTTGCAAGTGGGTAGGCACGTAACCCATTATCATTAGGGGCAACCTTGCCAGTGTGATAAGCCACATAACGGCCCATCCAAATCATTAAATGCTGCTCTTGACCTTGGTCAAACAAAAGCAAGTCGGCTACTTCCGCATGCGCCATATCACGGCCAATAGGCTGTGTGTTGTTTTGCACAAGCTCTAGCGCGCTGACAAATGCCCCTTGGCTACCATCTGCTCTCAGCCAGGCATGGCGCAGAGCTGCGCGTTGCTCTACCGTTAAGTTGAGTTCTGGCGGAATTTTTTTTCCCAAAAAACCATTGGCTTTTAACCAAGTAGCATCATGCTGGCGTAGCGCCTCTGCACTTGCAAAGCGTACTAAGCCAGCACAGTCGCGTTGTTGCCAGCGCGGTGTGGGGCCAAGATTTAATTGCTGATGCACAATGAGTTGTAGCCAACTACGAAAAGCCTGCATTTGGCTTGTATTGAGGCGCACTTGATTGCTATTACGCTGATTAGACGGATAACCCAAACTTGGTCGCTCATCCTTTGACATCAATGCAAAAACTTGTTTTGGCGATGCCAGTACTAACAACAGCGCAGCAAATCCACCCAAAACACCGCGACGACCATGGCTTGGCTGGTGTTTTGCAATCATCAAATCTGATTTAACCGTCTGCTGCTGCATATCATTTTACCGTTCAGGGGCAGTACGCCAGACAAGTGGTTGCCATTGCGCAATGTCATGCGCACTGCTGCCTGCCTGTTTGGTTTTAGAAGCCTTTGATTCCAAAACCAAGCTAAACGGACGCTGCTGGGATAGTGCAGCAAAGCGAGCAGGCATATGGTAATCAAACGCTGCCCTTAAATTGCTTTTTGTTTCTTGCGGTAATGCCGCATGGCCCGTCGCGGTGAGCAGTGTGGAAAGTTTTTTTGGATTCACATAAAGAAATTGCTGTGTTGATTGTTGCAACACAACTGCTGACTCCTGCAAATTTGGGTATTTTTTCTCGCCAACACTGACTGCACGCTGAGTTAACGCAGGGTTCGTTGAAAAGTAGACCACTTCATTATCAAAAGCAAGTACAGGGTTTTTTTCTGAAGTAGCCTCTATGGAAAGTTTGCGTGACACCACGGTAAAAGCACCCTGTTGAACGATTGCGTTTTCTTTTGCAATCAGTGCTGGCGCTTCGGCAGCCTGTTTTACCGCGGTGATGGCGGGCGCAAGTTCGGCTAGGGCTGTTTCGGCCACTTTAACCTCCGCTTTTGAGGATTCAATAGCAGCTTCTTTTTGCGCTTGTCGTGCTGCTTTCTGCTCGCGGTCTAGCTTGCCGTCAATTTTTTCTTGCTTAGCTGCTTCAAGATTGGATGCTGCATATTCCATCTGGTTTTTTAAATGACGTTTTTGGCGATTGAGCGCTATTAACGCTTTCAGATGGTCTTGATTGGTTGCAACGCCCCAGTCAAAAAGCGCTGTCAGCATTTCTTGTTTCTTCTGGCTCGGCTGGCGTAGCGCTACAAATAAGGGCTGGGCAATGTCATCACTTTTTTCGGCATACCAACAAATTGCACCACTGGATGCAAATTCAGCAGGCAAATTCAATTGGGTGTTCAAATTTTTTGCACCCGCCAGAGCAGTTTGTACTTGCGCCCAATCAATTGGTGTAGCTACGCAAAACGCGGCATTGGCAGGCAAATGCCTCCAAATATTGGGATTAAATGTATTGTCAGCAATATTAGCTTGGGTTTGCCATTGTTTACCGTCAAAATCAAAGCGCAATGCGCCCAAATAGGGAACAAAAGGCGCGTATCCTTGCGCAAACAAGCGGTTAGAAACTAAAATCGTCTGCTTAGATTCATGCACAGGCTGTGCATTCGCGGTAACTTGCCATTCAGCAATGACTTCTGCCCGCACTTTGGAATCTTCAGACAGCAGGCGCGAAATAAGTTTCGCTGTCTGGTCGTCAAGTTCATTATCAGCATGGCTTACCATGTCGATGTCTGACAGCAGCACCAGCCGATTTTGGTGTGCTGCCAAAACCATTTGACGGCGTGATGAGAGCGACAATTGCAGTACGGGAACGCTCGTCCCAGCAATACGCACACTGCCAATTTGCTGCAATTGCTTATCCGCAGTGAGTTTTAGTGTCGCTAATTTTTGTGCGACTGCGCTTAATTGATCACGCTCTAAACTAAGCGCCCAATAGCGCAAGGCGTGGCTATCATCGTGCCACATGTAAATATCGGCTGGCGCTTCTGCAATATTTTTAAGTAGGGTGTCTGACCAGTTCAGTGCATGCTCAAAACTAATGCGGCGCATGGCGCCTTGCAAACTGAGCCAATCTTCATCTTCCGCATAAAAATATACAAAATCTTCGGTCAACAATGTTTTAAGCAACGGCACTTGCAGTAAATCGCGGGGTAATAATGATAGGTTTTGGCTGTGCACCCACACATCAGGCTGCGCTAACGCCACGCCATTTTGGCTATTTTTTGCGAGTGGAATTTTAAAAAAAATACCGGCTAAAATGGCACCCGCTAATAAAAAACCAGCAATGAGCCAAGTTTTTTTTCTGTGAGAAAATGACTGTTTTACCTTTTCAAACAATGAAGATGAAGGCGGTGCTGACGCATTGCTATTATTGTTGTTCGATTGCATGGTTTGATTGCTTAGTGTAATGGCCAATTAGAATGTTTGATAATGCGTGAATGCACAATATTAGTCAATTTTTGCCAGGCCAATATTTTTTTCGTCTGTGCCTGTTATTCACGTATTGTCGAGATTGCACGCTCAATGATACTGAGCGCTTCTTCAAACACTGCATCTTGAATGGTGAGTGGATACAAAAATCGAACCGCATTCATATACACGCCGCAGGTTAATAGTACCAAGCCTTCTGCCAGCGCGGCCTGTTGCACGCGTTTTGTCATTTCTGGTGAAGGCTGTTGCGTGACTGGGTCAAAAAATTCTGCTGCAATCATCGAACCCAAGCCACGTACTTCTTTAAGAGCCGGCGTATTCACTTGCATAGCCTTTAATCTGCTGGTGAGCTTGGCGCCTAAAACATTGGCACGCGCAACCAATTGCTCTTCTTCAATGATATCAATCACAGCATGGGCTGCAGCAATAGCTAACGGATTACCTGCATAGGTTCCGCCCAAACCACCGGGCGCTGGGCCATCCATGATTTCAGCCTTACCACAAACAGCCGAGAGCGTCATACCGCCTGCCAAGCTTTTTGCCATTACCATAATGTCGGGGGTCACATTAAAATGTTCGGCTGCAAATAATTTTCCTGTGCGGCCAAACCCGGTTTGCACTTCATCAAAAATTAGCAAAATACCGTGCTCATCACACAAGGTACGCAGTGCATTCATGAGCGCAGGCGGTGTGACATAAAAACCGCCCTCGCCTTGAATTGGCTCAATAATTATCGCGGCCACACGATTTGGGTCAACATCTGCCTTAAAAAGTGTTTGTATTGCGTGTAGCGCATCTTCAACGCTCACGCCATGCAACTCCGTAGGAAACGGCACATGATAAATCTCAGCAGGAAACGGCCCAAACCCTACTTTGTAAGGCACCACCTTTCCTGTGAGCGCGCAACCCATCATGGTGCGACCATGAAAAGCACCTGAAAACGCAATAACACCTGAACGATTGGTGGCAGCACGCGCAATTTTTATTGCATTTTCAACTGCCTCTGCCCCGCTTGAAAAAAAGCAGGTTTTTTTTGCATGACTACCAGCCGTTAATTGATTGATGCGTTCAGCCAATGTCACATAATTTTCATAGGGCAACACCTGATAACAAGTATGGGTAAATTGCTGCAATTGTGCTTCAACGGCGGCGACCATTTTAGGGTGACGATGCCCGGTGTTGAGCACTGCAATCCCCCCTGCAAAATCAATATAGCGCCTACCTTCAACATCCCATACTTCAGAATTTAGCGCGCGTTCGATAAAAAAATTGGCCATCACACCAATGCCGCGCGGTGTGGCGGCTAGACGGCGCTGATGTAAATCTTGATTGCTGGGCGGTTGCGTTGTCATATTAAAAAACCTTCACTCAATAAATGCAATTTCTCATTTTTATCTGCCGTTTTAATGCAATATGCGGGCTTAAAAATCTACGAGAGAAAAAATATGCTCTGGAAGCCTTTGTTTATAAGGCTTCCAGAGCATCGAAAAAGGTTGGTGCTAAATTGCCACTTAAAACAACTTATTTCAGCCGTATCCATGTGGTCTTCAATTCTGTGTATTTTTCTAGCGCATGCAGTGATTTATCGCGGCCATTTCCACTTTGCTTGTAGCCGCCAAACGGCACAGTAATGTCGTCTTCATCGTAACTATTGACATGCACCGTGCCTGCGCGTAACCGCTGTGCCACCAAATGCGCGCGCGAGATATCCTGCGTCCAAATCGCGGCGGCTAAGCCATAGGGTGTGTCGTTGGCTATTTTGATGGCTTCTTCTTGGCTATCAAAGGCAATAATAGACAATACAGGGCCGAAAATTTCTTCTGCCGCAATCGTCATGTCATTTGTCACCGCATCAAACACGGTCGGGCTAATATAAAAACCGCCCGTTTCAGTGCGCACTTGCGCACCACCTGCGAGTAGTTTTGCGCCCTGCGCTTTACCACTGGCAATGTATTTCAGTACATTTTCCATCTGCCCACAGTCCACAATTGCGCCCATAGTAGTTTTCTCATCCAGCGGGTCACCTGGCTGATAATCAGGCAAATGCGCAAGCAACTTTTTAACGAACGCATCTTTAATAGCGCGCTCAACCAATAAGCGTGATGGCGCATTACAGCTTTCACCTTGGTTGTAAAAAATTGAGCCAATTGAAGCCGCTGCGGCCTTATCTAAATCTTTGCAATCGGCAAATACAATATTGGGTGACTTACCGCCAAGCTCGCACCAAGCCCGCTTTAAGTTGCTTTGCCCAGCCATGATTTGAATTTTTTTGCCCACACCTGTAGAGCCCGTAAACGCAATGCAATCAACATCCATGTGCATTGCAAGCGGTGTGCCTGCTTGCTCGCCAAAGCCAGGGGTGATATTCAACACGCCTGCGGGAATGCCTGCCTCTAATGCCAAATCTCCTAGCCTCAGCGCGGTGAGCGGAGATTTTTCTGAAGGTTTCAACACAACGCTGTTACCTGACGCTAAAGCAGGCGCAATTTTCCAACACGCCATTAAAATCGGGTAATTCCAAGGCACAATCGCCCCCACCACACCCATCGGTTCGCGCGTAATCATGCCTAACGTGTTATCTGCCGTGGGTGCAATTTCATCGTACACTTTGTCAATTGCCTCGCCAAACCAGCGTAGCGAATTCGCGGCTGAATTCACATCCACACTCAAACTGGCAGAAATGGGTTTACCCATATCGAGTGTTTCTAACAAGGCCAATTCTTCTCTATTGGTAATAAGTAAATCTGCAAAGCGAATCATGGCTTGCTTACGTTCACGCGGGCTCAAACCAGCCCATCGGCGGTCATTAAACGCCGTGCGCGCGCAGGCCACGGCTAAATTCACATCAATTTCTTGGCAACTGGCTACATCGGCTAATTTGCGATTATCAATCGGCGAAAAACATTCAAATGTTTGGCCGCCTGCCGCAGGCATACGCACACCGCCAATAAAAGCACGGCCGTCAATTTTTAAGGTTTTTGCACGTGCGTGCCAGTCTGTTGTTGTATCAGCCATATTGTTTAAAGCCCCGCCATTGCAATATATTTAATTTCTAAATATTCATCTATACCGTGGTGCGAACCTTCGCGCCCCAAGCCAGATTGCTTCACACCGCCAAACGGCGCCACTTCGTTGGAAATCATGCCCGTATTCACACCCACCATGCCATATTCCAACGCTTCTGCCACGCGCCAAATGCGGCCAATATCGCGGCTATAAAAGTATGAGGCCAAGCCAAATTCAGTATTATTGGCCATTGCAATCACATCTTCATCCGTTTTAAAGCGGAATAATGGCGCAACTGGGCCAAAGGTTTCTTCTTTAAAAATTAAGGCATTCGGGCTCACGTCTGCAAGTACAGTGGGTTCATAAAACGTGCCCCCGTTTGCATGACGTTTGCCGCCTTGTAATAAAGTTGCGCCCTTGGCCACCGCATCTGCCACATGACTTTCCACTTTTTCAACTGCCGCATTATCAATCAGCGGGCCTTGCGTCACACCTTCTGCCGTGCCATCACCTACTTTTAATGTGGCCACCTTTGCCGCAAGCTTAGCTGCAAACGCATCAAACACGCCATCTTGTACAAACAAGCGGTTAGCGCATACGCAAGTTTGCCCGGCGTTTCTGAACTTGCTCACCATCGCGCCTTCAACCGCCGCATCTAAATCAGCATCGTCAAACACAATAAAAGGTGCGTTACCGCCTAATTCGAGTGATAATTTTTTAATCGTATCCGCACATTGACGCATTAAAATGCGCCCAACTTCGGTTGAGCCTGTGAATGACAACTTGGTTACAATCGGGCTTTCACACAGCACTGCGCCAATTTCACGCGCCTTACCCGTGAGCACTTGCAACACGCCTGCAGGCACGCCAGCTTCTTCTGCCAACACGGCTAATGCGATTGCAGATAACGGCGTATTTTCTGCGGGCTTGATAATCATGCTGCAGCCTGCGGCCAAAGCAGGTGCGGCTTTACGGGTTATCATCGCCACAGGAAAATTCCACGGTGTAATCGCAGCGGTTACACCGATAGGCTGCTTAATCACAAGCAGTTTACGGTCAGCTGTGGGTGCTGGAATCACTTCACCATATACACGCTTAGCTTCTTCAGCAAACCACTCCACAAAGCTTGCGCCATAAGTAATTTCGCCACGCGCCTCTGCCAGCGGCTTACCTTGTTCGGCAGTTAAAATTTGGGCTAAATCTTCATGATGTTCCACCATTAAATCAAACCAGCGTTTAAGAATAGCAGCGCGCGCTTTGGCTGTAAGCATTTTCCACTGTTTTTGGGCGGTTTGACTGGCAATAATCGCACGCTCAGTTTCGGCTTTACCCATGCGAGGTACATTGGCGATGGCTTGCCCATTAGCAGGATTAGTCACGGTGAATGTTTCGCCAGAATCTGCACCTACCCAATTGCCAGCGAGTAAGGTTTGGTTATTTTTGATTAAAGACTTGTGTTTAATTTGAAGCGTCATGATGCTCTCTAATTCGCAGTGTAGGGGCGCAAATCATTGCACCCCAAAGTTATTTATTACTATCGCTATACGCCTGCGCTTCTTCACGTTTACGTTTGCGCGCTTGGTGCGAGGTATAAAAGCTTGAAGCAATCACCGCAAAAGTCACCACCACAATCGTCACCGTCGCCACCGCGTTAATGGTTGGGTTCAAGCCTAAGCGTGCGCGTGAAAAAATCACCATCGGCATGGTGGAATATCCTGGGCCAGATAAGAACGATGACAGCACCACATCATCAAAAGACAGTGTAAACGTTAATAAAAAGGCAGAAATTAACGCTGGTAACAGCAATGGCAAGGTGACCAAATAAAACACTTGCCAAGGTTTACAGCCTAAATCCATGGCGGCTTCATCTAATTTACTATCCATTTCGCGCAAACGCGAAGTGACCACCACCGCTGCATAAGCGGTGCCCAACAAGGCATGGCCTAATAAAATGGTAAATAAACCTTTTTCAGGAAAACCCAGCCAATGTTGCACTGAAATAATCATCAATAATAACGATAAACCCACAATCACATCAGGCATCACCAATGGCATACTCGACATAGACGACAGCAATGTACGCCCTTTAAAACGTTTATAGCGGTTCAGGGCGAACGCAGTAAATGTGCCAAAAAACACCGACATCAATGCAGAAATGCCAGCAATTTTAAGGGATAACAACACGGCTGAAATTAAATCATCGTCTTTAATTAAAGCTTCGTACCAGCGCAAACTGGCGTGCGTCCATGTTGAAATGAGTTTTGAATCATTAAACGAGTACACTACCAGCGTAAAAATAGGCAAATACAAAAACAAATAAACCGCAATCATCCACAGGTTAGAAAATATCTTGTTATTGGTCGCTTGGCTCATTATTTCATCTCCGCTTCTGCTTGAGATTTATTGTATATTGCCATTGGCACTAATATGAGCAATATCATCACCACCGCCACAGCGGAGGCCATTGGCCAGTCGTTATTACTGAAAAATTCATTCCATAACACGCGGCCTATCATCAAGGTGCTTGAGCCGCCCAATAACTCCGGAATCACGTATTCACCAATCGTTGGGATGAATACCAGCATAGAACCCGCAATGATGCCTGCTTTTGAAAGCGGCACAGTAATGAGCCAAAACGCCTTAAACGGGCTTGTGCCAAGGTCAGCGGCAGCTTCTAAGTAACGCATATCAAGCTTAGATAAATTTGCATACAAAGGCAAAATCATAAAAGGCAGGTATGAATACACCATGCCAATCATCAGTGAAAATGGGGTATTCATCATCTGTAATGGCGCATCGATCACGCCTAAACTCATCAGTACATTGTTGATAATGCCGTTGTTTTCAAGCAAAGTTTTCCACGCATAAATACGTAGTAAAAATGATGTCCAAAAAGGCAACATGATGAGCATCAACAGCGTAGGTTGCATGTGCTTGGGTGAGCGCGCCATAAAGTAGGCAAATGGGTAGCCAATCACTAAGCAAATCAGCGTGGTGAGTAGCGCATACTTAATGGATGATAAATAGGTTTTAAGGTAGAGAGAGTCGCTAAAAATAAACTGATAACTTGAAAAGTTAAGTGTAAGTTTTGGCCAGCCATTACTCCAGTCAATCATGTTTGAAACTGAAGTGCCTTGCATTTCAGATAAGCTGATTTTTAATATAATCAGAATAGGCACAGCCGCAAGCAAAATAAACCATAGATATGGAATGCCAATAACAGCATGCTTTCCATCTAACAGGCGCGTGAAAAAACCTTGCTTAGTCGCCATTTCTCGCTCCTTTTATTGTGCTAATACAACCATCGCCAAATCATTCCAGTGCGCATAAGCGCGATCACCCCATGTAAGACCGCAGCTTAAATCACGCGTATTGTTGAGCTCTTGGGCTTTAATCACTTTGCCTGAATCAAGCTTGAGGTGATATGTCGTATGTGCGCCAAAATAAACAATTTCGATGACCTCACCCTCACACCAGTTATATTCACCTTTAGGTTTTTTATCTGAAAGCATGATTTTTTCAGGGCGTAACGCCACGCCCACCGCCATACCTGTATGCCCGCTTACACCGTGCCCTACATAATGCACACATTCTGGGCAACGTACCGTCACATGATCTGCTTCGTCTTCTTCAATCACACCATCAAATAAATTTACATTGCCAATGAAGTCAGCCACTTTGCGGCTGTTGGGCATTTCATACACGGCGTCTGGCGCACCCACTTGTAAGAAATACCCCTCAGACATCACAGCAATACGCGATGCCATCGTCATCGCCTCCTCTTGGTCATGCGTTACCAACACACAGGTTACACCAACTTCTTCAATAATATTCACTAACTCCAGTTGCGTGGTTTCGCGCAATTTTTTATCAAGCGCGCCCAGTGGTTCATCTAAGAGCAGCAATTGTGGGCGTTTAGCCAAGCTCCGCACCAAAGCCACGCGCTGTTGTTGCCCACCAGAAAGCTGATGTGGCTTGCGTTGTGCAAATTTACCCAATTGTGCAAGGTTGAGCATTTTTTCTACGCGCTCTGCGATTTGGTCTTTTGGCATGCCATCGCGCTTTAAGCCAAAGGCTATGTTTTCCCATACACTCAAGTGTGGAAACAACGCATAAGACTGAAACATCATATTGATAGGACGCTGGTAAGGAGGCAAATTGGTTATATCTTGCCCTGCTAAGAAAATTTTGCCTTTTGTGGGCATTTCAAAGCCTGCCATCATGCGCAACAGTGTTGATTTTCCGCAGCCTGAACCACCCAGCAAAGCAAAAATTTCACCTTTATTCACGGTCAATGAGACATCATCCACTGCCTTTACCGTGCCATCGTAAATTTTGGTGACATTTTCAACGCGCAACAATACTTCTGGCGCTGGCTGGTTGATTTCTTTAGGTGCGGTTGCCATAAAAAACCCTTAGTAAATGATGATGGTGTAAACGAGTAATCAGCTAAGTGTGGGCGTATGATACGCCCACACTTGTTAGCTAAACGCCAGATTTAAACTTGGTGTAAAAGCGCGTTAAAGTCCGTTTGGCTTCTTGGCTTTCAACACCTGGTGGCACTAGTTTTGCAATATCTTCATCAGATAAGTAGATGGACTTATTATTTTTAATTTCTTCATCAACAAACTCTGTAGCTGCTTTATTGGGGTTTGCATAGGTCACCTCATTGGTAATAGATGCCGCCACTTCAGGGCGCATGACATAATTGATGAATAAATGTGCGTTATTAGGATGTTTTGCATCCGCAGGAATCGCCATGGTATCCATAAAAATCAAGCCACCAGTTTTTGGTACAAGGGCTACAATATTTTGCTCGGCTTTATTTTCTATTGAACGCTTGCGTGCCAAGTTGATATCACCTGCCCATCCATAGGTTACACAGACGTTACCACCTGCCAAATCTTCAATTTGGCCGCCTGAATTAAACTTTTTAATGTGTGGGCGCACTTTCATGAGCATATCAAATGCTGCCTGATAATCATCATTTGATGCGGTGAATACCGGCTTGCCTAAATAATGCAATGCCGCCTGAAACACGTCCGTTGGCGTATCCAGAAACGTGATGCCACATGATTTTAGCTTACTGGTATAAGTTGGATTAAACACGAGATCCCATGCATTGTCAGGCATCGGGGTGTCGCCCAACGCGGCCTTTACTTTATCTTCATTAATACCCACGGTGTTATAACTCCACATCCAGTCCACCAAGTATTGGTTACCGGGGTCAACACCTTCCATTTGTTTTAAAATGCCCTCATCTAAATTTTTCCAGTTAGTGAGTTTAGTTTTATCTAACTTTTGAAACAAACCGCCCTCAATTTGCTGTTTGGCCCAATTGGATGAAGGTACAACGATGTCGTAACCTGTGTTTTTGGCAATTAATTTGGCATGTAGAATTTCATTACTGTCAAACACGTCGTAACGTACTTTGATGCCAGTTTCTTTTTCAAAATTTTCTATGGTATCGGGGGCAATGTAATCAGACCAGTTGTAAATGTTAAGAATTTTTTCTTCCTCGCTGGCAACCGTTGATTGCGCAACTTTTGCATCGCTGGTGGTTTCCTTATTACTGTCAGTACATGATACTGAACCAAAGCCAACAATCGCCAAGCCCACCATCGTACATAAAAGACGTTTGTTCAATAAAATTTGCATCGAATGTCTCCCAAGAAAAAGTAAAAAATCTGAATCAATTTTAACAGCCAAATTTACTTGTTGCACTAACCAAATGATTAAGTTGCCTTAACTTTTAGTAATCAAAAATACACCGGCCGTATTATTAAAAGCAAGTTATGTGCCCTACCCTCAACTTAAACTTAATATAATTCATTACATCACACCCAGCCTTTTCAAATCAGCCAGCGTAGCGTCTAAGCATAAATAAATGAGCCCTATCATTTCATCAATTTGCGCTTTGGTCGTGACCAATGGTGGTGCAATAATCATGCGGTCGCCCACGGCGCGCATAATTAAACCGTTAGCAAAGCAATGCCCGCGACACATCATACCTACTTCTAAACTCTCATCAAAGTGAACATGCTCTTCTTTGTTTTTCATGAGAACAAACCCAGCGACTAAGCCAAATGTTTCAGCGCCACCAACCAATGGATGTTTAGCTAACTCAGCATATTTTTGAGCCAGATACGGCCCTGTTTCATAGCGTACTTGGTTAACCAAATCTTCACGCTCGATGATTTCAAGATTCGCCAATGCCACGGCACATGCAGTTGGGTGCCCAGAATACGTGTAGCCATGATTAAACTCACCACCCTGCTCAATCAGCACTTGTGCAACGCGTTTACCAACCACCACACCCCCTAGCGGAATATAGCCTGAGCTGACACCTTTGGCGAAGGTCATTAAATCAGGTTTTGCGCCCATGCGTTGCGAGCCAAACCACGCGCCTAGGCGACCAAAGCCACAAATCACTTCATCACAAATGAGCAATATGCCGTATTTGTCACAAATCCGCTGAATTTCTGGCCAATAGGTTTGAGGGGGAATAATCACGCCACCCGCGCCCTGCACAGGTTCACCAATAAAAGCCGCAACCTTATCTGCACCAACTTCTAAAATCTTTTCTTCCAGCCAAGATGCCGCGCGCAGGCCAAAAGCATCCCGATCTTCATCAGGCGCCAAGCCATAATGATAGGGTTGTTCAATATGCTCAACACCTGAAATCACGCCCCCCTGTGCGTGCATGCCGCCCATGCCCCCAAGTGATGAACCCACCATGGTTGAGCCATGATAAGCATTTTTACGGCTGATAATTACTGTGCGTTCTGGCTGACCAAGGGTAGCCCAGTAATGGCGTACCATACGCACATTGGTGTCATTTGACTCAGACCCTGAGCTGCCAAAAAATACATGCGAATAATTATCACCTGCAAGCGAAATGATTTTCTCGGCCAGCTTAACCGCTGGCACGTTGGTAGTTTGAAAAAAACTGTTATAAAAAGGTAGCTCAGTCATTTGTTTGCAAGCCGCATCCACCAGCTCTTTGCGACCATAGCCCACATTCACACACCACAAACCCGACATTGCATCAAATATTTTGTGGCCTTCAGAATCCCAAATGTAGACATTGTCGGCTTTGGTGATAATACGCGACCCCTTTGCCGCCAGGCTTTTATGGTCGGTAAACGGGTGCATGTAATGCGCGGAATCAATCGCCTGAATTTCTTTAGTATTTGTCATGTTATTCTCGATGATTGATTTACTTAAACGTGCATGAGCAGATGTTCACGCTCCCAAGGGCTAATCACGCGCATAAATTCATCATGTTCTGCATCTTTAACCGCTAAATAAACATCGACGAAATCTTTACCTAACACCTCATGTAAAGCGGTTGCAACTTCTAATTCACGGATAGCTTCTGAAAGCCCGCGCGGTAGTTGGTAGTCTGAAGCATATGCACTACCCGTAGTTTCAGCCGTGGGTTGTAGCTTTTCTTTAATGCCCAAATAACCACAAGCCAGCGTGACCGCCATCGCTAAATATGGATTAGCATCGGCACCCACTACGCGATTTTCTACGCGTCGCCCTGCAGGTTCAGAAATAGGCACACGAATACCCACAGTACGATTATCGTAACCCCATTCAATATTGATAGGCGCGGCACCGTTACGCACAATGCGGCGATACGAGTTCACATAGGGTGCAAGCAACACCATGGCAGCGGGCAAATATTTTTGTAGCCCCGCAATATAGTGAAAGAAAAGTGGCGAAGCAGAACCATCTGCTTTGCTGAAAATATTATTGCCTGATTTGCAATCTATCACGCTTTGGTGAATGTGCATGGCCGAGCCTGGCTCATTTTGCATGGGTTTTGCCATAAAGGTCGCGTACATGCCGTGACGCATGGCCACCTCTCGCAAGGTGCGTTTAAAAAAGAAGGTTTTATCCGCCAAAATCATCGGCTCATCGTGCAAAAAGTTAATTTCCATCTGCCCTGCGCCAAATTCGTGAATGAGCGTGTCTAACTCTAGCCCCATCAAATCGCAATAGTCGTAAATATCTTCAAATAACGGGTCAAATTCATTCACTGCATCAATACTATAAAGCTGACGGCTGGTTTCTTTACGCCCACTTCGTCCTACCGGTGGACTTAGTGCTACGTCCGGGTCGGTATTGCGTTCTAGCAAATAAAACTCTAGCTCAGGGGCCACAATCGGCGTAAAACCAAGTTCTTTATATAAGTTAGTCACGCGACGCAATACATTTCTAGGTGAAAAATTAACCGGCCGGCCTTGGTGGTCAAAGCAATCCATGATAACTTGTGCGGTCGGGTCTTGCGCCCAAGGCACCACGCGCAAAGTGCTGGGGTCAGGAATCAATACCATGTCTTTATCAGTAAACCCAAAAACACGATCGTAACCCTCGTTGTCTTCAGGTGATTCGCCTGTTACCGTCATGCCAAACACGGCTTCTGGCAAGCGCATGGCGCGTTCGGTTGAAAACTTTTCACGTGGTAGAATTTTCCCACGCGCCACCCCCGTTAAATCGGGCACCAAACATTCCACCTCGGTAATGTTGTTATCCGTCAGCCATTTATCCATATCAATATGATTTTTTGCGCTTGCTTCTGTCATGTTTTGCTCCTGATTTTACTAATTTACGCCGATTGATTTAAGATTAAAACAATCAGAGTTAATCGGGTGGCTCGTGACGGCGCATTCTTAGCCTGCAAGCAGCACCAAAAGCGCTAAAAATGGCTAAATATTGTGGATTTTGCATGACTTGCCATTCTGGATGCCACTGCACGCCCAGCGCAAACGTTTGCGCAGCATCCACCGAAACCGCCTCGGCCAAGCCATCTGGCGCGGTTGCTTCAATGGTTAACCCTGCACCCAAACGGTGAATCCCTTGCCCGTGTAGTGAGTTCACGAACATTTCATTCGACTGTGTGATATTGGCTAGTTTTCCACCCTCAGTTAAACGTACGCTGTGGACTGGTGCATATTGCAACGCTAAATCGACAGTCTTAGCTTCTCTGTGGTCATGCAACCCATCAACATCATGCACAGCCTGATGCAAACTGCCCCCAAAAGCCACATTTAACTCTTGAAAGCCACGACAAATCGCAAGTAACGGCACGCCTTTTTGTATGGCGGTACGAATCAAATTCAACGTCAGCGCGTCTCTTGCAGGGTCTAGCGGCAGGGAGGGATCAAGCACATCTTGATTAAAATGCGAAGGGTGCACATTTGAAACTGACCCGGTGAGCAAAATACCATCGGCCATTTCAAGCAGCGCTTCTAAATCAAGCGCATCGGCTACGGCAGGAATCAGTAAAGGTGTGGCTTCCGCCGCGTCAGCCACGGCCAAAATATACTTCTGCCCCACCGCATGAAAAAGATGGTCGCCCAGCGGTTTTACATCCGCCGGCAAGAGAACTACTGGTTTTTTTTGCTTGTTTTTCATAGTAAAACGTATTTACTGTCACTGTTATAAAAACCACAACAGCACAATAAACTGTTTCTATAATTTCAAGTTTCTGTAATTGTATGTTTGAAGTAATCCACCACTTTGAACACATACTACGCCTTAGGCAACGCGCCTAGCAAGTAGTTTATGTAAATTATTGTGGTCAATTTTAAAAAGCGTCTTCGTTAAAATACCGATTGCAAACGGCTTTAAATTTATTAAAAATTAACGTAATTTTGCATGTAATTTTAACCAAACCTTTTTCGATGCCCTGGAAGCCTTATAAATAAAGGCTCGCAGAGCATAATTTTATTCTCGGACAAAATTGGTGATATTTTTGACTTTAATATATCAACACTAAACTTTGACGAACAGTCAGCACAAGACCCGAACGGGTGATTGCTACATCCACGCACAAGCCTATAGTTTTACTTACAATAATTAACAATTCTGTGTACTTAAGCGAACTGAAAGTTAGGTTAAAAGTAATGAACAAAATTAGTCAATTGACCTCAATGTTATTTGTAGCCTCTGGCTTGTTCTTTGGGTTAAACCCTTCAGCAATGGCAGCACCTGTGGTGTGGACATTTAATTTACCCTCTACGGCAGTCGCTTCACAAAGCCCGCCCTATGCATCAGTTGCGACGCTGTCACTGACGCAAATTGGATCAGACGTGCAATTTTTTCTTGATCCGAATGAATTGAATGCCGGTGCAAGTCCAGCGACAAGCACCTTTGTTCATTCTATCGATTTCGTTTATTCAGGCGCAGTATTAACTGCGGCAAATTTTGCCTATAACGCAGGTGCTTCGGTTGATACTTTTTCTTACGAGGTAAATCAAAACAACTTGGACGCTGGCTATACTACGCAAGACCAGCACGTAAAAGTTGATTTTTTCTCAAAAAACAGTGATGGCGGTGTCCGTTTTGATTTTACTGAAACAAGTACCTGGACAATAAAAGATGTTTCATTAACAAACTTCACAACAACTTATGCAACGAGTGGTCCAAAACCCAGCCCAATTTATGGGGTTATATCTTTAGGTGGCTTTAGTGGCGGCACATCGAACTGGGTTGCAGCAGTACCAGAACCAGAAACCTATGGCATGATGCTCGTGGGATTGGCTTTGGTAGGTTTTGCAGCGCGCCGGCGCAAAAACGGTTAAATTAAACTTTGCGCAAATGAGCTATCAATAAGAAAGGGGGCATCAGCCCCCTTTCTTATGTTATGACCCTAAACAATACTTTTTAATTTTAATCGTACTGTATTGAATGAGTAATTAAACGTGAGTTTAATCCCAATCTTTTTAGATGCCCTGTGAGCCTTATAAATAAAGGCTCGCAGAGGCATAAAAAATCCTCGGCGAATTGATAGGCCGATTTAAGCATTTAAAGCAACGCGTCGATTGTCTGGTTTTGCTAGCAATAAATGCACGTCGCCCAGTGCGCGTTCTGCAAAACCGCCTTCGCAATAACAAAGATAAAACTCCCACATCTTGATGAACTCTTCTGAGTAGCCAAGCTTTCGTACGGCTTCAATGTTGTCAAAAAAATTTTCTCGCCAGCGTTTTAACGTTGTGGCGTAATGCGGGCCAATATCTTCCAAATCGAACAAACGCAAATCACTGTTTCGGGTAATACTGTTGAGCATGGCGGTGTTGGATGGAATGCACGAGCCCGGAAAAATGTAGCGCTGAATGAAATCGACTGATTTTTTTGCGCTTTCATAACGCTGGTCTTGAATGGTAATGGCTTGAATGAGCGCCAAACCGTCTGGTTTAAGTAGTGCGCTGATTTTTGCAAAATAGGTGTCATAAAAGCGATGGCCGACTGCTTCAATCATTTCGATTGAAACGAGCTTATCAAACTGGCCTCTCAAATGCCGATAATCGTCTAACAGCAAAGTGATTTTGTCTTGTAAGCCAGCAGCCGTCACCCTACTTTTAGCCAGCGCATATTGCTGCTGTGAAATAGTAGTGGTGGTAACTTTACATCCATAATGCATAGCCGCGTAAATTGCAAAACCACCCCAACCTGTGCCAATTTCAATGACATGGTCAGTGGCTTGCAAGTCTAGTTTTTCACAAATGGTTTTGAGTTTCAGTTCGGAAGCGTCTTTTAATGTGCTGGTGTGTTGATTAAATATAGCGCTGGAATACATCAGCGTTTCGTCTAAAAATAAAGCAAAAAAATCATTGCCTAAGTCATAATGCGCGGCGATATTTTTGCGGCTTCCTTCTGTGGTATTGCTATTAAGCCAATGCAGTAGCTGCATCAATGGCTTGGTGAACCACTGGTAACCGCCCTCAATGGTATCCATCACCGCCTGATTCAGGCACATCATGCGAATCACATTGGTGAGGTTATCTGTTGTCCAATATCCCAGCATATAAGCCTCACCCGCACCAATGCTACCGCCAAAAGCAATTTCGCCATAAAAACGCGTATCATGTACATAGATTGTTGCGCGAATGTCTTCTGTGTGACCAAATTTGTGCTGAACTGCACCATCAACAATGGTTAAATTGCCCTTTAGCAAAAATTCCAAGCGTTTGAGTATTTGCGCCTTGGCAAAATTTGCCACCCATTTTGAGCGACTTTTTTGCCTAAGACTGGCAGTCAAGGTTTCTTGTATCTGAACAGGATTCGACATATTTATTTTGAGACTTGCGCTGGGTGAGAATAAAAAGGCACGCGTTTACACCACAGCAAAAAAGCATTCAAATAAATGGCGGCAACGACTTTGATAGTCATCAACGGATAACTTAGCAAAAGTTTATTCAATGATGACGCTGTCATCTCTTTTTTTGCTAAGGCTAGCGTAGCGTTAAACACTTGCTTACCTTCTTCAAAATTTTTCATGTGTACAAGCAATTGATTCCCCTCCATTTTAAACGCCCAGTCATATTCAATATCCATAGGCATAAAGGGCGAGACGTGAAAATTTTTATCTAACTTAAACACTGCAATATCACCCTGCTTAGTTTTTTTGATGGTTTTTTCTGATTTAAAATCATGCACATAAGCATAATCTTCACCCCAAGGCGTGTTGGTAATATGACTCACAATCGCCTGCAGTGTTGTGCCATCTGGCTCAAAACAATAATAAAACGTCACGGGATTAAAACAATGTCCAAAGTAGCGCATGTTGGTGAGCATCGTTATTGCACCGCGTGGCGCATGGCCTGTCGCTTGGTAAACCAAATTAGCAATTTCTTCTTTTAGCGGGATATCTGGGTTGCCATAGTAGTCCGCGCGCTTAAAACATGCCAAATTTTTACTTTCATACGACCAAAAACGCATGCCACGAAATAATTGTGGAAGCTCATCTAAATCTAAGTACATCATAAACACTCGGTAGCGAAAGCCATGCGGTTTTGGGCTAAAGCGCTGATGCGTAACAACCCCCTCATAGATTGCACTATTGGGCATTGTGTAGGCCTGATTTAATAGCACTCTCAAAGTGCTTCAACGCTTCTAATGCGCTCACTACCCCATCTTCATGAAAGCCGTTGCGCCAATAGGCGCCTGCATACCCTGTTCTATTTTTACCACTGATTTCCGCATGTCTGGCCTGGGCAGCAGCTCCTGCCAATGTATATACTGGGTGCGTATAAGTGAGGCGTTTAATGACTTTAGCTGGGTTAATTCCCCCAACGTGATTCAGCGTGGCCAGCAGAGGTTCCCTACTTTGCAAGTTCTGCAAAATGTTCATGTTGTAAGTGACCGCAACGCGATTCAAAGGTTGTTTGGTGACATGGTAATTCCACGCCGCCCATGCTAATGAACGCTTAGGCATCAGCGTTGCATCGTGGTGCAAATAAATACTGTTTTCTTGGAAGGGGATGGCACTTAGAATTTCAGTTTCAGCTAACGTCTGATCGCTTAATATTTTCAGTGCTTGATCGCTATGGCAGGCAAAAAATACATAATCATAGGCTATTTCTTCCCCATGTTTAGGCTTCACGTAGACGCTATTTTCAGTGCGCCGCACACTTTCAATCGGGGTTTTAAGCTGAATACGATGTTTAAACGGTTCAGTCAGCGCATTTACATAACTCGCCGAGCCATTGGTAATGGTTCGCCATTGCGGCCTATTGTTGACAGTAAGCATGCCATGATGATGAAAAAACCGTACAAAAAAACGTGCTGGGAAATCTAACATCTGCACAGCATCGGTTGACCAAATCGCTGAGCCCATTGGAATAATGTAGTAATCAATAAACTTTTGGCAATAGCGACCAGCGCGTAAATAATCCCCCAGCTTAATCTCACTACCTGCCTCTAACAGTTCAAGTGCGCTTTTGTTAAAGCGCAGAATGTCACGAATCATTTGATAGAAATACGGCTTAAATAGATTACTGCGCTGCGCAAATAAATGATTTAATGTTGTGCCGTTGTACTCTAAACCAGTTTTTTCACAGTGCACGCTAAAACTCATGGCACTCGGCTGCCAAGCCACTTTTAACTCATCTAACAAGGCAATAAAGTTTGGGTAAGTGCGGTCATTAAACACAATAAACCCCGTATCTACCTGATAATCTTTACCTTCATGATGAATTGTGTGAGTGTGAGTGTGGCCGCCAATGTGATTTTCGGCCTCATACACTGTAATGTCATGATGCCAATGCAAGTGATAGGCAATGGTATTACCCGCAATACCGCTACCAATAATGGCAATTTTCAATGGGTTATTTTTTATGGTCATGTGACTGAATTTTTCTTGATTCACGCACTTCTTTTGGTATGGTTCGTAAATCCCAAATCAAACCGCAAGTTGAAAGTAATTTGAGAATGTAATAGGTTAAATCGATTTCCCACCAGTAAAAACCTTGTCTGGCTGACCCTGGAAAATGATGATGATTGTTATGCCAACCCTCGCCCAGTGTCAAAAATGCAATCCAGCCGTTATTTCGACTGTGATCACGCGTCGCATAGCGCCGCTTGCCCCACACATGGGCCAGTGAATTGACGGTAAAGGTGGCGTGATACAAGGCCACCGTTGAAATGGCAAAACCCCACACCAGCAATTGCAGGCCGTTAGTTTGTAAACTGGGATATTTCACTTCAAGCCAGAACCCAAATAAATAAATGCACACAGCAAACACAAGGGGGACTAGCACATCAAATCGGTCTAAAAAACGTAGCTCGGCAAACCGCACCAACTCTTTAACGCGCTCTGTGCGGGTTGCGAAATGCTGATTGGATAAAAACCAGCCCAAATGACTCCATAAAAAGCCGTGCTGCACGGGTGAATGGGCATCTTCTAATTCATCTGCATTTACATGGTGATTTCGATGATGTGATGCCCACCATAACGGCCCGCGCTGTACAGCAGTAGCCCCCGCAATAGCGCCTAATAACTGAAATAGACGTGAAGTGCGAAAGGTTTTATGTGAAAAATAGCGATGATAAAAACCCGTAATTGCAAACATTCTTAATGCATAAAGTGCAATGGCAAAGCCAACGGCAAACCAGCTAAAGCCCACCCAAAACACTGCAAAGCAGGCAAGGTGTATTAACACAAACGGAATCACGCGCCACAAATCAATTTGTCGCCAATCTGCCTGCTGTGACGGTGTGTCTGCAATTTGCACCGCATGATTGTCTAGCCATTTAATGAGTTTTTTAACCATCTTTAAAAATGATGTTACGTAAATTGAGTCGCGTTAAACGGTTACGGTTTAGATATGTCACTGTGTGGAACCTTACGCAACTTGCTTAAATCATAGCCAAATGATGCGATTAAAGCCGTCAGCGCTTGATAGTCGTCCTCACTAATTGTAGGCGTACGCGCCATAATCCACACGTAGTCACGGGCATTACGCGCAATAATCGTCTGCGTATAATCCGCATTCAAATAAGCGATTCTGTACTCGGCCTTAATGGGCCAGATAAACTGCATCCCCCACAACGCATTACCGCTATCCTCCACCACAAAGCCGCGTGGTTGGTAGGTTTTTAATTCTCCATCTAGCGCACCTTTGTTAAAGGTAAACGTGGTCGCAATGGTGCCGTCTTGGTTCAATTCATAGCGCTCAATTGCGTTATAAGATTGCTTTTCTATCAAGGTTGGAATTGCAGCAATCACATACCAATCACCCATAAATTTTGGCAGATCCACCTGCGCCACGGTTGGAATAGCGGCGAGTTTTTGTGTTGCACAAGCACTTAAAAAACTGGCTAAAAATGTCATTAGAAATACGCTCTTTAAAATATTAAGTTTCATCGTGAAGTCATCCTAACGTAGCTGATAACGAATGGTATAACCTTCTGGGGTTATTGATTTAAGCGCTACCCAATCGCTACCGCCCTTGTACCAAAGCTCAATATTGAGTTTAGGCTTACCTGCAAATCGGCCTTCTAATTTGTATCGTTCAGCATTTATTTTTTCATTCTTTACCGTGATATTTTCAGTGCCTAGCGGAATAAACTGCGTTTCAAGCCATTCTGCATTTTGTGGATTGAGCAACTTGGACTGTTCAATAATCTTCGGGTTCCAATAGGCAAACGTCATACTACAACGCGGTAACGTCTGCTGTTTTTTACCGTCATCCACCAATAAATGCTGTTCCGTCAACTGTGCCTTAACGCTTGTTTTTACCTTATCTTCCACCGTCCGTGCTTCTAGTTTTTCTAAACAATCGCCCCGCCACTGCTCTACTGCTTGATGATCATATTGATAAGCATTGATAAATAACACTTTCACATTAAATTTTGCAGTGCTGGTCAGCACACCCGCATCACTTAACTTAAACTGATGCTGACCAATTTTGGATTGGTCTAAATAAACATCAAACAGCCATTCTTTTGCCATAGAATTTGCTGAAAACAGCGCACTGATTAATACGCAGCTCAACGTGTAGCATTGTTGTTTCAAACTTGTCATTTTTTAGGCCACCAAGGTAGAAAAGCGTTCGTCTGTTGGCGATAGATGGCGTAGTCAGGCCGACGTTCAGCAATATCTTTTTCTAACAACGCTACACCGCTTACCTTGAGTAAAAGTAAGGTCATGAGTATTGGCGATACCACACTCCACCATGCACCAGCGGCCAGTGCGATTAAATAAAAACCCCACCAAATACAGCTTTCACCAAAGTAATTAGGGTGCCTGCTGTAGCGCCACAGCCCACTACGCAATACCTGGCCGCGATGGCTAGGGTCTGCCTTAAAAAGACTTAACTGCCAGTCTGCAACTGTTTGCCAAACAAAGCCAAACGTAAATAACAAAGCGCCTGATACGTCTAATAATGTGAGCGTTCCATGTGCACTGGTTGCAACGCCCAGCAGAGGCAGCGAAATAATCCAAGCCAGCAGAGCTTGCAGACCAAATACAATATATAAACTTTTTAGCCAAAATTGCGGCGCATTATTTTTACGAATTGCAGCATAGCGATGGTCTTCATGTGGCCCCCAATTTCGCCATGTTAAATATGCACTTAAGCGAATGGCCCATAAGGTTACTAAGAAAAGCATTAAGTAAATACGTGCGTTAAACACTTCAACATTCAAAGCGTAACTGTAAGCCGCCACCGCTAAAAACAAACTCCAAAGACTATCCACATGGGTGACATTCTTCCTTACTAAACTCATCAGCCAGCCAGCAAAGGACAGTGTGCTGATTGCTGCCAGACCATAAAAATACAGTTGCCAATTCATGATGCCCTACCTTGAGAAGCTAATACGACCTGCGGTTCGACAAATCCATCAAAACGTTTCGCTAGCAATAATAATATCGGCGTAATGACTGCCCAGCCAATAGATAGCGCCAACATGGCATCTAAGCTATGTAGCGTTACTGCACCTAATTTTTCTGCGCCTAAATATGCCAGCGGGCCACCGACTGCACCAAACAACACTCCCAAAAGATATTTTTCGCGCATCCAGCGCAGGCTCACATTGAGTACGCTGGCAAACGCTAGCCATAAGGCTAAAATCCACACCGGCACCAATGCGCTATTCCAGCCATGATGGGCATAATCAAGCAAACCTGTTAACAACAAGGCTTGGTCAAATAAGCCACCTATCACCAACACGGTGAGCATGAGTATTATTTCTGGCCGCATCATCTTGGCCTGAAAAAGGTGCCAAAATACCACCATCAAAGTCACCAGCACGCCCAACCAAGGCAGGCTGTTCGCGGCCCCCAGCACGCAGGCAAACCACGAAACTTGAAAAAAAATAAAATTAAGCAATGGCTTCATGGTGCAATTTAACCTTCAATAGGCCGTTCAAATTGGTAGTGTGAAACCCACCATTCTTGACCCTGGTTGTAGCCAAATAATTCAGCGCACGCCATAAAAAATATGCGCCAGCGATTGCGCCAGCGCGTTGCCTCAGTTACCCCATAAGTCGCTTCCAAAATTGGTGTAATCAATGCCTGCTGCTTATCCATATTAACAAGCCAAGCATTGGCCGTTTTTTCATAATGTGTACCATCCCAGCGCCAGCGTTGCTTTAGTTTAAGTTTATCCTGAAAATAAAGCGGTAAATCATCACTTGGCATCATGCCGCCAGAGAAGAAAAATTCGCTCATCCAGTCATCTCTACCTTGCACTTCAAACGCGTAAGGGGTTAATCGATGCACAAAAATGTGCATTAAAAACTTGCCTCCTGGCACTAACCAATCGTAAATTTTCCCGTACAGCACTGGGTGGTTGCGCATGTGCTCAAACATTTCAACCGATACAACGCGGTCAAACATTACATCAATACCAAAAGTACTCGGGCTAAACGTATTCATATCGCAAGTGATGACCTGAATATTGTTTAAGCCTCGCGCCAGTGCCGTTTGCGTGATGTATTCGCGCTGGGAATTTGAATTTGACACTGCGGTAATGCGACTTTGTGGAAAGCGCTCCGCCATCCATAGCGTGAGCGACCCCCAGCCGCAACCTAACTCCAAAATTTGTTGTCCGTTTTGCAACTCGGCATGTTCACAAGTCAGTTGCAGGGCAAAGGCTTCAGCTTCTTCTAAATTTTTGGTTTCTGGCAACCAAAAACAGCTGCTGTATTTACGATGTTGTCCTAGGCACAATGCAAAAAATTCCGTGGGAAGTTCATAGTGCTGGGCGTTTGCTAAATCAGGCAGCAGGGCAATGGGCGATTGACGCATGGCTGCAATAAAATCTGCCTCAATTTGCGCACTGGCTTCACAATTGGCTGCTGAAATTTCATCTAGCCGTGTTTTGCAAAGTTGGCGTATGCCTAACCGAATCGCTGAATCTGGAATTAAGCCTTTTTCGGCCAACTTAATGGCCTCACTTGTAAACTGCATCGCTTTCCTTGTTTCATATTATGATTGAACTCAATACAAGACAATAAGAGCGGCTTCTGGTTCTACTCAGGGTTAAAGATAATTGTGAAATAGCATGAAAATTAAATGAAACCTTTTTCGATGCTCTGGAAGCCTTGTAAATAAAAGCTTGCAGAGGCATAAAAAATCCTCGGAGGAAAATAACCGGAAATAAATCGATTTACTGTATTGTCAGATAAACGCTATTCAGCCACACGTATCTGCTGAAGTTGGTCAATGACATTCTCTTTACCCATTTGCCCAGTAATGCCTGACAATTGGAGTTTATTAAGCACATTCGGGCGCGCCTGGCACAACACCAATCGCGTTTGATGACGCTTGCAGGCATCATACAAATCCCACAACGCTTGAATACCTGTAGCATCGATAAAAGGTACTTTGTCGAGCCTTAACACTAGGACGTCTGCATGCTTGTGTGCGCTTTCTAAAGCACTTTCTAAATGCTGGGCGGCCCCGAAAAAGAATGGACCTTCCATGCCAAACACCACGGTATTTTCTGGCAACTTAAAATCAACATCGGCTACTTCCTGAAATAAAGTTTCTTGCGATTGTTGTGTAATCACCACCGCTTCGGACATGCGCTTCATAAAAAGTAGACAAGCCAGTAATACACCAATATTCACAGCAATCACTAAATCACCAAACACCGTCAGCAAGAAGGTAATCAGCAGCACGGCCACGTCAGCTTTGGGTGCTGTAAGTACCATGTGTGTAAATCGGTGTAACTCACTCATGTTATAAGCCACCACAAACAATATCGCTGAAAGTGCGCACAACGGAATATGCGAAGCCAGTGGCGCCAACAAAAGTACGATTACTACCAGTGTTGCCACATGTACCAAACCCGCTAACGGGCTGTTACCACCATTGCGAATATTGGTAGCGGTACGTGCAATGGCGCCAGTAGAGGCAAATCCACCAAATAACGGTGAGAAAATATTCGCAATCCCTTGCCCCACCAACTCCTGATTAGAGTCATGCTTTGTGCCACTCATGCCATCTGCCACGACAGCCGATAACAGCGACTCAATTGCCCCTAAAAGTGCAATGGTAAACGCTGGCCCAATCAGCTTTAACACCTCAGAAAAAGTGATGGAAGGTACCTGAAAATGTGGCAAAGTCTGTGGAATGCCGCCAAAAGCGCTGCCGATGGTAGCAACTTGTTCAAACTGAAAAAACCATTGAACAAGTGTCGCGACCACCATCGCCACTAAAGGGGATGGAATACGTTTTAAGACGCGCGGTGAAGCTAATAACACGATTACAGTCAGTAATGCCAGCAAAGTGGTTTCAAGCTGAAACGTTGGAAATGCCTGAACGAGATGCCAAAACTTTTCATGAAAATGCTCAACGCCGATAATGGCTGTCAAGCCAAAAAAGTCTTTCCACTGCCCAACAAAAATGATCAGCCCTATCCCGCTGGTAAAACCAACAATCACAGGATCTGGAATGTACTTGATGACGCCGCCTAAGCGCGTCAACCCCATTACAACCAGCATTACGCCTGCCATTAGCGTAGCCACTTGTAAACCTTCAATGCCATATTTAGCAGTGATGCCTGCTAAAACTACAATAAACGCCCCTGTTGGACCTGCGATTTGTAAACGACTACCACCAAATAATGAAGTTAAACCGCCAGCAACGATTGCGGTATAAAGCCCTTGCTCAGGCTTTGCCCCTGATGCAATGGCAAAAGCCATTGCCAAAGGCAAGGCAACCACACCAACAATGACGCCTGCCAATATATTATTCAACCAATGCGCTTTTGATAGCAGGCCCGCATGTTTGGCTTCGAGAATGGCGATCATGGTGTTCAGATTTTACAAAATTGAAGTCACAAGTATAACGCTTGATGACCTAGCTGATGCACTTAATACTTTCAAAAAAAACTAAGAAAAATGCAAGAATTTTTCAAGCAACCTTTTTCGATGCTCTGTGAGCCTTATAAATAAAGGCTCACAGAGGCACAAAAAATCCTCGGAGGAAAACAGACGTTTTAAATTCGGTTTTGGATGCTGAAAAAATCAGCCTAAGGCATCGCGTAATTTGTACCACGCCATGCCGAGCACCAGTGCCGGCATACGTAATAATTTTCCACCTGGAAAGACATGATGCTGAATTTTGGAAAAAATATCGAAGCGCTCTGCTTGACCTGAAATGGCTTCTGCCACTAATTTACCTGCCAGCCCGGTGAGCGCAACACCGTGGCCAGAAAAACCTTGCAGATAAAACACATTCGGCGACAATCTTCCAAAGTCTGGCGCACGACTCATGGTGATGTCCACAAAGCCGCCCCAGGTAAATTGCACTGGCGTAGATTTAAGTTGCGGAAAAGTCTCCACCATCCGCGCTTGCATGCTTTGCGTTAAATTAGGCGGCGTGAGTGCGCTGTAGCTAACGCGTCCGCCGTAAATCATTCGATGGTCAGCAGAAAATCTAAAGTAATCCAATATAAAATTGGTGTCACACACGGCCGCATTGCTGGGGATAAGCGTTTTGGTGATTGTTGCGTCAATCGGCTCGGTGCCAATAATATAAGTACCTACCGGCATAATGCGTTTGCCCAAACTTGGCGCTAATTGTGGCGACACTTCTGGCAAATACATGTTACCCGCCAGCACCACAAACTGAGCTTTGATGCTGCCAATTTTGGTGTTAAGTTGCACTGTTTCACCCTGTTGCATGTGCGTAACAGCAGAATGCTGAAAAATACGCACACCCAAACTGGCGGCAGCTTTTGCCAAACCAAGGCAATAATTAAGGGGATGCACATGCCCACCAGTTTTATCATAATAGCCGTTGAAATAGCGCGGGCTGTCTATCCAACGGCCAATTTCTTGCGGTGCTATCCATTCAGCAATAGCATCATACTGGTAACGCGTTGCCATGTTGTCGTACCACTGGCGTAGAGATGCACCTTTTTTTGGGTTGACTGAAACGCCCAAAAAGCCATCGGTTAAATCGCAATCAATGTTAAAGCGTTGAACGCGCTCGCGCACCAAGTTGAGCGCCTCTAACGACATATTCCAGACTTGTTTGGCGGCATCAAAGCCCAGCGCGCTTTCAATGACTGCTTGCTCACAGGCCAAACCGGCAATGAGTTGCCCGCCATTGCGGCCGCTTGCGCCAAAGCCAATGGTGTTGGCCTCTACCACCACGACCGAGTAACCACGGTCAGCCAATTCAATCGCGGCTGATAGCCCGGCAAAACCACCGCCCACCACGCATACATCTGCCTGCGTTTCACCCTGTAAAACGGGGTAATCTGGCTGCGCATTTGCGCTGGCAACGTAATAAGAATGTTGCGTGAGTTTTAAATCATTGGCCAGCATAGGTTTGGTGGCTGGCCGTTAATGCTGCGCAGATGAATGCGACATCAATTTATCAATATAGGCAATTGCCACCGCTGAAAATACAAAGGTCATGTGGATAATGGTTTGCCAAATAAGCACTTTATCCGTCAAATTTTCTGCATTGATAAAAGTTTTGAGTAAATGGATGGATGAAATGCCGATAATAGCTGTGGCCAGTTTCACTTTCAGCAAATTGGCATTCACATGTGAAAGCCAATCCGGCTCATCAGGGTGGCCTTCCAGATTCAGACGCGACACAAACGTTTCATACCCCCCCACAATCACCATAATCAGCAAGTTTGAAATCATCACCACATCAATTAAACCTAATACAATCAACATGATATCGGCTTCTTTAATTTTGTGTGCAGTAGACACCAAGTGAACAAGTTCCACACCAAAAAAGAACACATACACCGCCTGCGCAACGATTAAGCCTAAATATAGCGGCAGTTGCAGCCAGCGGCTACCAAACAAAATATTGGTCATGATGCTGCCTTGCTTGTATTGTGTGGCGGTTGTTGTTTTTTCACTCATATTTCCTAGTCCCTATCTATAGTATGTTGAGGTTACTGCCCAAATTTTAGCTTGAGCTTGCATGATAACTTAACTTGTACGAATTTATTCACTCAAAAAAATTGCCAACTTAATCTTTTTTAATTCCCTTCATGATTTGCCATTTTTCCGCAAATCCAAGTCCACACCAGCGTTGCTGCGGCATTTGAAGTTAATTCAGCATGGTCATAAGGTGGCGAAACTTCGCATAAATCCATGCCTACCCAATTCAGGTCATGCCAAGCTTCCAATAGCGTCATGGCTTGTGCAGTCGTTAAGCCGCCCACTTCAGGCGTGCCGGTGCCGGGCGCAAACGCTGGGTCTAGCGCATCAATATCAAAAGTTAAATACAAGGGCGGATTGCCGGCTTTACGCATACGCGCACGCACTTCATCAATCACTGTATTAAGCGCGTCACCATCTTTTCCGCGTAATTCGCGCGCGGTATAGATTTTTCCGCCTTGGTCGCTGACAAACTCGCGCGCAGTGCGCTCTCCTGCTGAGCGAATGCCAATCTGCACAAAGCAATTAGGGTCAACCAAGCCTTCGGTAATGGCCTCATACACCCACGTGCCATGCCCTGAAGGTTCGCCAAAATGATCTGTCCACGTATCGCAATGCGCATCAAAATGAATACAGGCTAAGGGTTGCTGATAATGGGCATGATAGGCGCGCAGTAACGGCAGCGTGATTGAATGGTCACCTCCCAGCCAGATGCATGTTTGCTTTTTGATGAGGTCAACGACTTGCGGCATCAATGCACTGCGCATCGCGTCTAGGCTCGTATTTGGTAAAGCTAAATCGCCCACATCTTGCAAATGCTCAATTGGAGATATTTCAAACAAAGGATGTGTTGCATCACACAGCATTTGGCTGGCATGGCGGATGGCACTGGGGCCAAAACGCGCCCCTGGCCGATTGGTGCAACTGCCATCCCAATTCACCCCCGCAATCGCATAGCGCTTGTGGGCGGGCGTTTTGTCAATGGGTAACCCAAGAAAGCCACTGGTTGATAAATAAGCAAATGCGTGGTCCATGTTCAGTT
>ERZ795061.245-NODE-245-length-57791-cov-12.548566_pt1 | contig 57791 bp, 48 predicted proteins | sample MGYA00375145_ERZ795061 | MGnify/ENA primary metagenome ERZ795061 (study PRJEB30190, sample SAMN05720144) | anaerobic digester metagenome | isolation source: active sludge of municipal wastewater-treating anaerobic digesters | place: USA | collected 2014-12-22 ... | reverse complement strand
TTGCGCGCGCCCAGCTTGTCCATCGCGCGAAAGCGGTGGTTCTCCGCGGTCTTGGTGCTGATGGAAAGATGGCGCGCGATTTCCTTGGTCGTCATGCCTTCGGCGATCAGGTGAAAAACCTCACGCTCGCGCGAGGTGAGATCACGGTACGGATCTTCCATGCGACTGTTCGGCTGCTTGACTTGCTGCGCCATCACCCGCGATGCGTGCGCACCAAAATAGCCGCGACCGTTGGCCAGGCAGCGCACCGCATCGATCAGCTCCGCGCTCGCACTGTCCTTGAGCAGGAACCCGGAAGCACCGGCGCGAACCACATGCAGCACGTATTCCTCTTCGGCATGCATGGTCAGCACCAGGATGCGCGAATGTTCGAGCTCCTTGCTGAGCCGGCGGATGACATCGATGCCGTTGAGTTTCGGCATGGAAATATCCAGCACGATGACATCCGGCTCGGTTTCCAGGGCGAGTTCCACCGCACGCATGCCGTCCGCCGCCTGGCCGATGACCCGGCAATCGCCGCTGCCATTGAGCAAGGCAACAACCCCTTCGCGCAGGATGGTGTGGTCATCGGCAACCAGGACTCGAATGGTCTTCATGACTCGTCGCTTTCCTCATGCAGGGGCAGACGGGCGCGAAGTTGCAGGCCCTCGCCCGGACTGGACACCAGGTCCAGTTGGCCGCCAAACAGGCGCACGCGCTCGCGCATGCTGGCAAGACCGGTGCTTTGACTGGCGCTGGAGCGCAGCAATGCTTCTTCGATATCGCAACCGACGCCATCATCCAGCACCAGCAGCTGGAGTTGCCCGGCCTTGCGCGAGATCTTCACCAGCACATGGGAAGCCTGGGCATGCTTGATGGCATTGGCCAGGGCCTCCTGCACAACGCGAAACAGCAGAGTAGACAAGTCCCCATCCAGATTGGCTGGCAAGCCGGAAACATCCACTTCCACGACACGACCGCTGTCTTCCGAGCTGTGCCGCGCCAACCATTGCAGGGCCGCCTCCAGCCCGAGATCATCGAGAATCTGCGGACGCAACAGGCGTGACAGGGCGCGCACTTCGGCAATCGCCGTTTCGCACAAGGCAAAGGCTTGCTGCAAGCGGCTGTCTTCGCTGCATTGCGCATTCTTGCCCAAGCCCTCCAGCCGATGGCGCAAGGCCGTCAGGTGTTGGCCAATGCCATCGTGCAGTTCGCGCGCGAGTCGTCGACGCTCGTTCTCCTGCACGCGCCAGACCGAACGCGCCAGCTTCTTGAAGTGGTCCTCGCCCGCCTGCAATTGGGCGAACAGCCGGTTCTGCTGTTCGGCCAGTCGCTGCAACTCGCTGTGCAAATGCTGGTTGGATTCCTTGGTCATGATCGCGGGTCGTCCTTGATGCACGTCATGGCGTCGGCGCTTCTTCGTAACCCATCGACTTTGCCCAGCTGCGCAAGGTCGTGTGCCTCGCTTCTGGCGTCTGCTTGAGCATAGCCTCGAATGCTTCGCGTGCCAGGGATTGCGCCTCGCGTCCCGAATCGCTGCCGGCCTGCGCAGCGCGGGCTCCCAACTGGTGAATCATGAATGCATGCCCGTATGCTGGGAGCCGCGCCAGCAGGATGCGCGCCTCCCGATAGTCTGCCGTCGCTTGCGCCCCGCCGAGCAGCAGGGAAGTTTCGGCCAGGCGCAGACGCAGCGGAACACTGGCGTAACGCACCAGTCCCTGCTTGACCACAGCCAGTTCCGCGCGTGCTTCACGCTCGCGCTTCATTGCGGCGAGGATGCGCACCTTGAGCAGCCTTGCCTGCAATTCGTCCGCATGACTGCGCACGTCCACCGCCTTTGCTATGGCTTCATCCACGGCCTTCAGTGCTGCATCCAGATGACCCAATCCGTACTGGACTTCCGCAAGTCGCCAACGCAAGGTGCTGGCTTGTTCGCTTGCCGATTCCACATCCAGCTTGCCGAGTTCCTCCTGCGCAGCAGCCCAGTCACCCAGGTCGCCGGCAATGGCGGCGCGCAACAACTGCATTTCCACCACGCCCCGCTGATCCTTGCGCTGGGCGAAATCCTCCAGGGCCTTGCCCGCTTCCTTGTCAGCCGTGTCCATGCGACCCTCAAGGCGATCCAGCTCGGCAAGATTCGCCAGGCTGACGGTACGCTCTTCCGCCATTTGCAGGGATTCGGCAGTGGCCAGGCTTTCATCGAGCAGGCTGCGCGCCGACTTCCAGTCGCCGCGTGCAATTTCCGCCAGTGCCTGGCTTTGCTTCGCGTGCACGAGGCCCTGGCGATCATCGATGCCTTGATAGGTTGCAGCCGACTGCTGCCAATAAGTTTGTGCATTGTCGAACTCGCCCAGCTGATAGTAGGCAAAGCCGACATTGTTGAGGCTTTCGCCGATGGCGCGTTTGTCACCGAGCGTTTGCCGCAGGCGCAGGCTGTCGCGATAGGCATCCAAGGCAGCGAGGTAATCGCCCTGCTCTTCAGCGAGCGCTCCCTTGGCATTGGCCAGGTCGGCAAGGGCGCGACTGTCGCCCAAGGCCTCGGTGATGGTGCGCGCCTTGTCCAGCGCCGTGCCTGCCTCCTCGAACCGACCCTGCATGGACAACACGGTGGACAGGTTGCGCAGGCTTGCCGCCTGACCGCGTTGATCCCCCAGTGACTCGCGCTGGCTGACCGCGCTGCGCAACTTCTCCGCCGCCGCATCCATCTGCCCCAGGCGCCGGTAGCCGATGCCATAGGCGTGACTGACATCGGCACGCAGCACCGGGTCATTCAAGCGATTGGCCAGAACTTCCGCCCGCACCAGGTACTCGTCAACGGCAGACTTCGCGTCACCGGCCTGGATCGAATACCTGCCCAGCGCGTACCACGCATCGATATTGCGCGGATCTTCGGCAACCAGCGCCCGCAGTTGCGCGATGGCTTGACCGAGGTTGCCAAGGTCGGCCGCGCTGCGCGCCAGCATCAGGCGTGCGGGATGATCATCGCGCGCGGAGTCCGCCAGCGGCATCAGCAATTTTGCCGAGGCATCGGGCTCGCCAAGCAAGAGCAAGGCATAGGCGGTGGTGCGTTGCGCCGCCCGCGAACCGACCTTGGCCAGGTCATCACGCGCCGAACCGGCCAGGTCAGCGGCCTCGGCGCTACGGCCACTGCGGTCGAACCGGCGCATGAGCTGCCACCACAACTCGGGATTGTGGAAACGGAGGGCAAGTTCGCGCGCCGCGTCGGTCGTCAGGGATGCAGAGCCCGCGTCGCTCGCCCTGCCGATGGCGCGCAGTTGTGCGGCATCCGGCCAGCTGATCGCAGCCAGGTCGTGGCCAAGGTGCTTGTCCAATTGGCCGAACAAGGAAGCTAGGGCGGCCGGCAATGCCTGTTCCGATGTCGCGACTTCTTGTGCACTCCATTTCGGCGTTTCCGACTCGGCATCGACCAAGCGCAGCATCAAGGTCCAGCCTTTGTCCGCGCTGCCGCGAATTTCTCCTTCCAGGCCAAGCTGCGCGTGCATCACCTGCAACACGCGTTGGTGTTGGCGATCCGCCGCGGATGCGTCATACCCGAGTTCACCCAGGGCGCGACCCACGCGCAATGGATCGGCGCTGCGCAATCCGGGGTCCTCGCTTAATTGCGTGGCCAGGAGGTGGCCAATGCCCGCAGCCAGCGCCTGGTTGTCGGCACCGGCATCGCTGGCCCAGGGCATCGGAAGCAGATCCAAACTGGTGCTCGATTCTGCCTGGGCAGTTGCCGATTCCGCATCCGGCGCAGTTTGGCGCAGCCAGGCGTAGCCCGCGGCAAGTACAAGGGCGATCACGGCGACGGCCAGCATGCTTCGGTTCTTGCTCCAATCCCGCCTCGGCATGCCTTTCAGGGTGCCGCTGTCGATCGCCTGCACGACGGCTTCGGCGCTGGCAATGCGGCGCGTCACCCGCAACTCCAGCAGCCAGGCACAGAGCTTCACCGCAAACGGCGGCAGATCCGCTTGAATCGTGTCCGCCGATGGCGGATCCCGCACGATGCGCTGCACCAGCATTTCCGCCGGCGTTCCGCCGCGAAATGGCAGGGTGCCTGTCAACATCTCGAACAGGATCAATCCGAGTGCGTAGAGATCGCTGCGCGCATCCAGCGGTTCCGCTCGCGCCTGCTCGGGCGACAAATACTCCGGCGTACCGATGACGACGCCACTGCCGGTGATCCCGGTATCGCCTGCCGACCTCGCCACGCCGAAATCGGTGATGCGTGCTTCGCCGTCTTCATCGACCATCACGTTGGCCGGCTTCAAGTCGCGATGGATCACGTTGCGCTTGTGCGCGGCGGCAAGCCCCAACGCCAGTTGGCGAGTGATGTCGAGTGCGCGTTCCGGGGTGAACCTGGGCTGTTCGGTCAGCAAGCGTTCCAGCGTCTTGCCGGCCACGTAATCCATGCTGATCAGCCATGCCTGTTCGTGACGCACGAGATCATGAATGCGCACGACGTGAGGCGAGGAAACCTGGCGCGCCAGCAGCAACTCCTGGCGGAAGCGCTCGAAGGCATCCGGTCGACTGGCCAGCTCCGGTCGCAACAGTTTGAGGGCGACGTCGACATCCAGTTCGGTGTCATGCGCGTGGTAGACAAGGCCCATGCCACCCATGCCGAGCATGCGCAGGATGCGGAAGCGTCCGGCAACCATTTCCCCGACGGCCAGCTCACGCTGGACCATGGTTCCGGTTTGGGTGGCAGCCAGGTCCGGATCGGGCTGGAAGTCGCGGCCGCCGGCAGTCATGACACGACGGCCCGCAACTGCGATCCCGTCAGCCTGCTCCAGGACGGTGCGGGTCCACGCTCTGCGCTCTGCCCACCGCTGCCGATCTGCAGGAGTGCGGACATTTCGGCCAGGCCTGCTTCCAGTTCGAGCGCCGTCATCACGTGTCCCGCGTGTTCGACCAATGCATCGAGCAATTGTGCATCAAGGTCGGTGTAGGCGCGCTCTGCCTCGCGCGTGTCCGCGTAAACCACGCCCAAGGCACGTCCATCCTGCAGCAGCGGAATGGCCAGCAATGCACGAATCCCGGCATCCATGACGCTCTGCTGCTGCTGCAACCAGGCGCGGTCGCGCTGATCGCTGAGATATACCGGTCGTCCTGCGGCAATGGCCCGTTCGATGGCGCTGCGACTCCCGGAAAATGCGTGGCCAGCCAACTGCTCGGGCTGCATCGCGAAGCATGCCCGCACCCGCCATTCGCCCTCGCGATCACGACTCAACAGGAATCCACGCTCCGCATCGGCGGTTTCCACGATGCCCTGCAAGAGGTCGCCGATGAGCCGCTGCCCCTGGCCGCCATGGCGCAACCGTTGGTTCCAGATCATCGAGGAACTGCGGCGTCGATCCGCCTCGCTTCGCCTTGCGCCTTCCGTTGTGGAATCGATTCCTTCAAGCCGCAGGTAGACGTCTCCGGCTGCGAACCAGGCACCATCGGAAAGAGGCTGCATGCCGGCAATCATCCGGCCATCCATGCGCGTGCCGTTCTTCGAGCCAAGATCTTCAACCAACCATTGGCCATCGGGTGCACAATCCAGGCGCAGGTGGCGACGCGAGATCGAATGGTGGGAAATCACGAGATCGCATTGCGGATCGCGACCGATGATGAGGTTGGCAGGCGTCGCCAGCTCACGTTCATGCACGGCCTCATCGGGAACGTGGATGCTCAGCCTGGCCTTCACGGAATTTCGCCCGTCACGGATCGCCGTTCAGGCGACCGAGCAGGAAGCGAACGTGACCTGTCTTGGATACGAGCTCGCCTTCCAGGTTGACCAGGTCACGCGCACTGCGCCAGGCATTGGGCAGGGCCGGGCCACCGAGCACCCCGCAATGCGCCTTGAGATCATCCAGGCGCGCGATGGCTTCCGCGTAGTTGCCCGCCGCGAATGCCGCCTGGCTTACGCCATGGTCGCTTTTCAAGGTGCTGCGCGCGGTGGGGCCGAGGGCGTTGTCGTTCAAGGCCAAGCCCAGGTCGGCATACGCCGCAATCGCCTCGTTGGCATAGTCCTGAACGGAATCGACCACCATGACGAATTCGGAGAATGTTCCACTGCATCCGCGCGATCGCACGCTGCCGGGCGTGACTTCAGCCGTGATGTCCACGAAGCTGCCCCCGATCGGAGCTTTCATCAAACGATATGGGGACTGTGCCACCCAGGTCAGGTTGGTCGCATCGAATTCGGCGTCGTAGTCGTCCTTGAAGGCAAGGCCGCAACCAACCGGAGGTTCAATGGTCACGCGCAAGGGTAGCGCCGGATCGATCGCCTGGTTTGCCGGATCCGGCAATCGGCTGTCGATATTGGCAATCTCGCCTGCATCGAGCACGTCCACGCTGAAACCGACACAGGGAACCGTCAGGTTCTGCAGGCTGCCCGGATCATCCGGGTCCACATCGAACTCGAGATCGAAACTCATCTCGTAGTCGGCACCGCCACCCGGATTGGGAACACAGATGTCTGCCTTGAACTTGCGTCCGTCCTCGATGGTGGTGGTGATCGTGCAACCCGTACCAGCGAGGACGGAGGCCACAGGAGCCATGGCCATGCCAAGCACCAGCGACAGGATCAACAGCCATTGGGTGCGCTTCAGTAGCACGGCAGTCTCGCTTGCAAGGGATTCATCTTAGCGACCCACCCGGCGCAAATCGAGCGCCGTCAACGGCGAATCCGGTGGTGTCACTGGCAAGCAATCTGCCTTCCGCCGGATTCCCGGTCAATCCGGGAAATCACCCAGCACCCTGCAATCACGCTGAGAATTCGCGGCAGGCCGGACTGGGTGAAATCCCGGATGTCCGCGTGGTGCACCCGTGACTATCGTGGCCATGTCGCAAATGGCGACGATCCACACGAGACCTGGAGTTTCCCATGCGCACCTCATCCCACCTCCGTCACGCACTTCTGGCCATGGCCTTGACCGGCACCCTGGTGGGCGAAGCCAGCGCCCTTACCATCACCCGCGAATTCGCCGGTTCCTGGTACTACCCGGCCCAGAGCGGACATGGCTTCAATTTTGAAGTCGTCAACAGCGGTTCGATCAAGACCTTGCTTGGCTACTGGTACACCTATGACAACGCCGGCAATCCGACCTGGGTAATCGGCACCGGGGCGGTCAACGGTGATACTGCCCAACTCACGGCATGGACCAACAGCGGCGGCAGCTTCAACAATTTCAACGCCGGCAACGTGCAAACCATTCCCTGGGGAAGTCTCACCGTCCGCTTCACCAGTTGCAGCCAGGGCACGGTTGCATTTGATCCGATCGATCCGAGCCTGAACAACGGCAGCATTCCCATTTCGCGCCTGACGATTCCGTACAACAGCAGTTGCAGCGGCGGCGTATCCGGAGACACCAGTGCCACCGCGAACGCGAGCGAGATCGTGCAGTTCATGAGCAATACCGGCGTCATTCCGGCAGCCCAGGGCAAACTGAAGTTTGAAGAAAGCGTGGAGCGCACCGAGTTCAGCGCCGAAGTCGAAGACCTGCCAACCGGCACCTATTCGCTGGTGGTCGCCGGAGTCAATCGCGGCAACCTGCAGGTGGTGACCGTGGCCGGCGGTACCGAGGCGGAGCTCGAGTTCCGTAGCCCGGTTGAACCCGGCAAACAGCTTCTGGACTTCGATCCGCGCGGCAAACTGGTGCAGGTCAAGCAGGGTGCAACGGTGTTCCTGAGCGCCACGCTGGGCTCTTCGTCGACAACACCGCCACCGCCGCCTCCAGGGGGCGACGGCTCAGCGCCACCGTTTGGCAATGGCGAGTACGAGATGAGCGTGGAACCCGGTGGCAACGACGGCCCCGAGCTCAAGGCGCGCCTGCGCCAAAGCGCCAGCCGCGTGGATTTCAATGTCGAACTGGAGGACGTGCCTGCCGGCAGCTATCGCCTCAATGTGGGCGGAGTCGATCAAGGCACCATCCAGGTTCGCGCGGTTGCCGGTGGCACCGAGGGCGAGTTGGAATTCAGCTACCCAACCGACGCGGGTGACCTGCCGCTTGATTTCGATCCGCGCGGCAAGTTCATCGACATCCTGTCCGCTGGCCAGGTGGTGATCAGCGGCTTGTTCCCCAGCACGCCCAACGCCAACTGACCGCGATCTTCACCTGCACGACCGGGCCGGTTCCATGGGCCCATGCCAGCCCCGACGCCAGCACCTCCACCCGATCCGGTGGGGGTGCTGGTTTGTCCGTCACTCGGACCGTCCGCGACCGCTTACTCGGTGGAAATGCGGTAACACGGAACGTAGGCCGCGCCACCGGGCAATTTCATGCGGTCCTGTTCCACGAAGCTGGCCAGCAACGCATCCAGTGCCTGCATGATTTCGCGGTCGCCGTGAATCCGGAACGGCCCATGCTGCTCGATGGCGCGCATGCCTTCGATTTTCACATTGCCCGCGACGATGCCGGAGAACGCCCGGCGCAAATCGGCGGCAAAGCGATGCTTGGGCTGATCGCGATGCAGGTTGAGCGAAGCCATCGCAGCGTGGCTGGGCACGAACGGATGCTGCAATGACTCGTCGATGTTTATTGCCCAGTTGAAGAAGAACGCGTCGCTGTTGTCGAGCCGGTACTTGCGCACGCGCTCGATGCCCTTGACGACACTTCGTGCGACACTGGCCGGGTCGTCTACGATGATCTGATAGTACTTGGCCACATCGTCGCCGAGTGCCAGGCGCAGGAAGCGGTCGATCTGTTCGAAATACGCAGCCGACTCGCGTGGCCCGCTGAAAATGAGCGGGAACGGGATGCCTACATTGCGCGGATGCAGCAGGATACCGAGCAGGTAGAGGATTTCCTCCGCAGTGCCCACGCCCCCAGGAAACACGATGATGGCGTGTGCCGAACGCACGAACGCCTCAAGGCGCTTCTCGATGTCCGGCATGATGATCAGGTTGTTGACGATGGGGTTCGGCGACTCGGCGGCAATGATTCCCGGCTCGGTGATGCCGATGTAGCGGTTCTTGCGCCGACGCTGCTTGGCGTGACCGATGGTTGCGCCCTTCATTGGCCCCTTCATCGCCCCCGGCCCGCATCCGGTGCAGATGTCGAGCTCGCGCAGTCCGAGTTGATAGCCGACCAGCTTGGTGTAGTCGTACTCGCCACGCGAGATGGAATGGCCACCCCAGCACACAACCAGATTCGGATCGACATTCGGGCGCAGCACACGCGCATTGCGCAGGATGTCGAACACTGCGTGCGTAAGTCCTTCCGAACTCTCCAGATCGAAGCTGCCGGCATCGAGTTGTGCGGAAACGTAGACGATGTCGCGCACCACCGCGAACAGGAGTTCATTGATGCCGCGGATGATCCTGCCTTCGACGAATGCATTGGCCGGGGCGTTGCTCAGTTCCAGGCGGATGCCACGATCCTGCTGCAGCACTTCAATCTCGAAGTCCGAGTAAAGCTCCACTGCAGCACGCGGGTCATCGCTGACATGCCCCTGGGTCAGCACGGCCAGGGCGCAGCGCCGCAGAAGCTGGTGCAAGCCACCGGCACTGGCGTCACGAAGGCGCGCCACTTCCTGGCGCGAAAGCAGGTCCATGCCGGCCGCCGGCGCAATGCGCGCACTGACTGTCGCGGGTTTCTGGCTCGAAGCACTCGGGTTGATCACGTCGTCTCGTCCTTGTCATGTGTTGTACGCAGGTCGGCAAACCCGTGTTTGGCAACCTTCGGGCCGCCAAGCATCCGCGAGTCGGGCCGATACGGTCAACCCGCCGCGCAGACGCCATGCGTGCAGCCGCCGCACAAACAAAAAGCCGACGCCCGTGAGGGCGCCGGCTTTTTTCGGGTAACGCTGTTGCAGTCGATCAGAACTTGTAACGGAACGTCGCCTGCACCGACCAGCGCGAAACGCCGGTATTGACGCCGTCGCCGTTGACTTCCTGGATGGAGGCACTGTCGGCACCGGTGAATCGATACACGTACTTGCCGGTGTTCGGATCGATACCGGCAAAGTTGCCGATACGGCGCGTGGAGAAGAAGCCGTAGTCGTCGATCAGACCCCAGTCCTTGTTGAACAGGTTGCCGATGTTCATGATGTCGAGGGTCAACTCGGCTTTGTGGCCATCCATGAAGCCCGGGATTTCCTGGTTGAAGCGCAAGTCGAAGTTGTGCATGAACTTGGCCGTCAACGAGTTTGCCGGAGCAACCCGACCGCGGAACTGGTTGATTTCCGGGTGTGCCTCAAGATAGGCAAAGAACGCTTCCTCTTCACCGGCCACCGGGAAGATCACGTCACCCGGGCCCGACGGCACGTAGAAAAGGTCGTTTGCACTGCGGCTGTCGCCATTGGCATCGTTGAAGAACACCAGGCTGTAAGGACGGCCACTGCGCCCTTCATAGACCAGCGACACTTCGGTCTTGTTGTCGCCGAAGAACTTCCACTGCTTGGTGACCTGGCCGGTGAAGCGATGCTTGAACGCATAACGCGAGTCGTAGGCAATCTCGGCATTCGCATCGGCGGTCGGCGTGTAGTTCCAGTTCGAGGTGTTCTGCGAGCTGGTGCCCGAGCTGACTTCCTTGGCCTGGGTGTGCGTATATCCCGTCAACCAGGACCAGCCTGAATCATCCATCGGCTTGGACAGACTCAGGGTGATCTGATTGCCGCCACCCTTGTCGGTGTTGCGGACCAGGATCACGTCGCCGATGTCGCTGGGACGATTGGCGCGCTGACGTCCGCCGCTTGGATTGTTGAGGCAGCTCGAAGTAGTACCTGCACACCAATTGGCCGGATTCAGGCCCGCCTGGTTCCAGTACAGGTAGCGGCCATCCGGTGCGACCGCAACCGGGTCTCCGAGATCCAGTCGATTGAAGAAGATGCCGTCCTGGTTCCAGAACGAGAGCACTTCGATGGACGCCACGATGCCGGCCCACGGCAGTTCATGATCGAGGCCGAGGTTGGTCTTCCAAACGGAAGGCAGCTTGAAGCCTGGTTCGATGATGTCCACGTTCTGGCGCGCATTGACGCTGAACCCGGTGGTGGGCTGGTTGAGCGGATCCGGGCTGAAGATCGGACCGATGCCGCCACTTTCGCGCGCACTGTACTCGGTGTAGTTGAGGCCGGTGTTCTGGTACGCACCCGACAGCCAGACATTGGGTGGCGACCCCATGAAAAGGCCCAAGCCGCCGCGAACCTGGGTCGGACGCTCGGTTTCGATGTTGTAGTTGAAACCAAAGCGCGGCTGCACCACCGAGCTGTTCGGCAACTTGGTGTTGTCAAAGCCGTACAGTTCCTGGATGCGCGGGTTGTAAATCGGCTTGTCGGGGAAATCAGGAGTATCGACGCGCACGCCGAAGGTCAGATTGAGATTGTACGTGGCTGCCCAGTTGTCCTGGACGAACAAGCCGGTATTGCCGATCTCGAATTGCGCCGGGATGTCCGCGTAGCTTCCACCTGGCCTTGGTGCACGATAATCGTACTCGCGCGGATTGCCGGCTTCGAATTCTTCTACGCTCGCGAACCGGTAATAGCCGTTCTGGTTGCGACCGTAGTAGTTGAAGATGTCGTTGTTGGTCCAGTCCACGCCCATCTTGACCGTATGGTCGCCAAGGAACAGGTTGCCCGCGAAGAAAACGCCCTTTTCCTTGGTGTTGATGACGTTGACGTGACGGTTCTGCTCGGTTCCGAGATAAAGCGAATCACTGCCGAAATCGATTCGGATATGCGGCAGGAAGGAGGTCGGCTCGGCAACCGCATCGTACTTGCGGTAGGACACCTTCAATTCGGTGGAGAACATCTCGTTCCAGTCACTGAACAATTCGCCGACGTAGCTTTCGAAGGTCTTGTTCTGGTTGTACCAGTGCGTATCCAGCGAAACACGGCTGCTGTCGAAGTTCGGAATCTTGGCGACATCTTGTACGAACTTGCTGTAGCGGAAGCTGGCGCGGTGGTTCTCGTTGATGTTCCAGTCGAGCTTGGCCGCGTATTCCTCGACATCGGTGCCAAGCGCGTCCGCACCGTCAACCGAACCGGCATTGAAGCCCCACACGGTCTGCGCAATGTTCTGCACCTGGGCAATGTCGTCAAGGGTGATGCCGCCGTCGCCCAAGGGCGAGTTGACCAGGTCGGCACCCGGCGCCGAGCGCTCGAACTTCTCGTAGTTGAGGAAGAAGAACAGCGTGTCCTTGATCAACGGGCCGCCGAAGGTGGCGCCATAGGTCTTTTCGTCGTTGAAACCGTCGAAATCATTGCCATTGCGGTCTTCGCCGACCATATCGTCGTTGCGATAGACGCCATACACGCTGCCGTGGAATTCATTGGTACCGGACTTGGTCACCGCATTGACCACCGCGCCCGTGCCACCGGTCGTGGTCACGTCGTAGTTGGCCAGACCGATGTTGATTTCCTCGATCGCGTCCATCGACACCGGCTGACGCTCGGTGGGGAAGTTGTTGGATTCGAGTCCGAACGGGTCGTTGGTGGCAACGCCGTCGATGCGGATTGCATTGAAGCGCGTGTTCTGGCCACCTGCGGAAATTGCGCCGTCGGCCTTGCTGACCTGGGCAATGCGCGGATCCAGGCGCATGTAGTCCTGGATGTTGCGGCCGATCGAGGGCAGGGCCTGGATCTCGGCGTTGGTGATATTGGAGCCGGTGCCCATCTTCTCGGCACTGAACACGGAGTTCAGGTTGCTGGTGACCTGGATGGTGTCCAACGTCTGTGCCGGAACCAGGCTGGCGCTGACCGTGTTGGCATCGCCAATCTGCAGATAGACGTTCTCGCGGGTTTCGGTCTGGCCATCCTTGGTGATGGTGATGGTGTAAGGACCACCGACGCGCAAGCCGCGAGCGGCGTAGCGACCTGCCGCATCCGTAGTGGCACGACTGACGGTTCCCGACATGGTGTGGGTGATGGTGACATCGGCCCCGGTTGCCGGCTGGCCTTGGGAATCGGTGACCACACCACCCAAACCGGCCGATGTGCTTTGCGCATACGCGCCGGATACGGCAAACAGCGAAGAAAGCATCAACGGCAGCAGCCGCTTCGTCAATCGCTTGTTCATTACTAGCTTCCTCTCGATTATTTGAAACACGAAATGACACAAGAACCTGCCAGCGCGAAGGAACGCGACGGCGTGTCGAGACAAATACCCCCAGAAACAAGATCCGCTTGTAACCATCTCGCCAGCACCCCGATTCGTGATCCGGGAGTGGCGAGCGATTAACCGCAGTTTAACCTGACTTGATGACAGTTTTCCTAAAAATCCGGTGGCCTTTTCCGTTCAGCCGCCCTCGAGTGCGAGGGCAATGCAGTCAGCCGAAGCAGCAACGCGGGCGCACGAATCGCTCTCCCCTACCAGCTCCCGTTGGTCAATGTGTTTTCAGCTCAAACAGATAGGCGCCATTGCTCAGGAATCGTGTCAACTTGCCAAGGGCATGCGCACATAGGCCACGATTCCGTTGAGGAACATCTGCACGGACAGGGCCACCAGCAACATGCCCATCAGGCGCTCCAGCGCAACCAGCACGCTGTGGCCCAACCAGCGATACAGATACGTCGAGGAAACCAGAATCACGGAGGTTGCGAGCCAGGCCACGAACAAGGCAATGCTCCAGTCAACGGTACGGCCTGGGCTGCTGTTTGCAAGCAGCATGACGGCCGCCATGGTCGAAGGTCCGGCGACGGCCGGGATGGCCATGGGCACGATGAAGGGTTCGGCTTCGGAATCACCGCCAAACATGCCGTCCTTGGGCGGGAAGATCATGCGAATACCGATCAGGAACAGGATGATGCCGCCGGCAATGCTGACCGATTCGGCTTTCAGCTGCAGCGCGGCAAGCAGGTACTTTCCGCTGAACAGGAAGACGAACAAGACCACCAGGGCGATGATCAATTCGCGCACCAGCACCAAGCGCCGACGGGCGGGGTCCACATTCTTCAGCAGGCTCAGGAACAAGGGAATGTTGCCGAGCGGATCCATGATCAGGAACAACATGATTCCCGCAGAAACCGTGCTCATATCCAGTCCTTCTCAGTCCAAGGGCCGCAGGTCGAGGATCTTGCCCCGCCAGGCAGCGGCCTGTGCAGTGGCCAGGAATGCGGCTGCTTCGCCGGCCCGTTCTGGAAGCTCGCGCTCCACGGTGTTCTCGCCGAAGTACGCCATGCGTCGCAAGGCGGTACGCATGGGCGCGGGCAACAGTCCATGCACCCGCACCGGTCCCGACTCGGATTCTTCATGAAAAACCGAAGCCAGGGCAGCAAGTCCCGCCTTGGCCACGCCATAACCGCCCCAGTACGCCTTGCTGACTCGGTCTGGATCCTCGAGCACGAAAACAACCGCGGCATCTTCGCGCTCCCGCAGTAGCGGCATGCAGGCCTGGGTCAGCAGGAACGGGGCATTCAGTCCGACCTGATGGTGCTTCAACCAGTCGATGGGTTGGGTCTGCGCGAGCGGGCGCAGGCCGTCAAAATGTGCTGCGGCATGAACCAGGGCATCCAGCCGACCGCACTGGATGCGAATTGCTTCGACCATGGCCGCGTAATCTTGCGGAGCGGCTCCTTCGAGATTGATCGGATAAATTGCCGGACTGGCACCGCCGGCACGCTCGATCTCGTCGTATACGCCTTCCAGCGCACTGACCTTGCGCCCTGCGAGCACCAGGCTTGCGCCTGCCCGCGCACAACTCAGCGCACAGGCACGCCCCAAGCCGCCATTGGCACCGGTGACCAGGACCACGCGCCCGCCCAGAGCGCTTTCCGAGGGCTGCAATCGATGTTCGGCACGAGCCTGCGGCAGCATGATCAACCTGCCTTGTGCACTTCCCGAACCATGCGCTCGAGTTCACCGGATTCAAAGAGCTCGAGCGCAATGTCGCAACCACCGATCAACTCGCCGGCAACGAACAACTGGGGGAACGTCGGCCAGTTGGAGAAACGCGGAAGATTGGCGCGAACCTCGGGATCTTCCAGCACATTGACCGATTCGAATGGCACCCCAATCGATTGCAGGGCATTGACGGTCCGACTGGAAAATCCGCACATGGGAAACTGCGGCGTCCCCTTCATGAAGAGTACGACCGGAGCCGAATTCACGGTGGTCTTGATGCGTTCGATGATGTCCATTGGGGATTTCCTGCGGATTGTGAGGCGGGCCTGCCGGCTCGGCGCGCGAATCGAAGTGGGCAGCCCGATATTTTAGGGCAACGCCGATCAAGTGGCGCAAGCGCAGCACACGCACGCCCCCTGCAATCAGCGCAAAGCACTGTAATCAAGATGGCAGACGCACCGTGCCGCGCCGGAACAACTTCGAACACCCTGCCCAAAATCCAATCTGCGGTTGAATTGGACGCCATGAACTTCATATCCTGCACGGTCACTCGAACTCTTGCGCCCCATTGCTTGCCAAAGGGACCCGACGCGGTCCCGATGCATGGGCAAGCCCAATCTGCTGTTCCCGGCTCGAGTGCCGCCTTCCCATCCGCCCAATCTGAGGAGATACCCATGGCCATTGAACTTCCCCCCCTGCCCTGGTCGAGAGATGCCCTCGCCCCCCACATCTCGGCGGAAACGATCGATTTCCACTACGGAAAGCACCATCAGGCGTACGTGACCAACCTCAACAACCAGATTGCAGGAACCGAGTTTGAAAACCTCGATCTGGAGCAGATCATCAAGAGCGCTACCGGCGGGATGTTCAACAACGCCGCGCAGATCTGGAACCACACCTTCTACTGGAATTGCCTGTCCCCCAATGGCGGCGGCGAACCCTCCGGACGCCTCGTCGATGCCATCAACAAGGCCTTCGGCAGCTTCGCCAAGTTCAAGGAAGAATTCACCAAGACCTCGGTGGGAACCTTCGGATCAGGCTGGGGATGGCTGGTACAGCGACCGGATGGCGGGCTTGCCCTGGTCAGCACCTCGAACGCCGCAACGCCCTTGACCGGGGCAGATCGCGCCTTGTTGACCTGCGATGTTTGGGAACACGCCTATTACATCGACTACCGCAACGCACGTCCCAAGTATGTCGAAGCTTTCTGGAACCTGGTCAACTGGGACTTCGTGGAAAGCAGGATGGCTTGAGGCCGGGATACGGGAATGGGGAATCGGGAGTTGTAAAAGCCAAGGGTCGGGGCGATGGACATGTCTTTCGGCCTTGCGATTCCCTATCCCCTGTTCCACATTTCTGCCAATCCGGCAATGACGGGCTCGATCTGCGCCTGGCGATCAAGCGCCTTGCCCACCCTTTGCAGCCGCTCAATCATTTCATCCGGCGAATCGGCACGCAGGGTTGCATGACCAACCTTGCGGCTGGGTCGCGGTGATTTGCCGTAGTCGTGCCAATGTGCGCGTGCTTCGGCGAGCACCGCATTCGCGTCGGGGAGTTCGCCTATCCAGTTCAACATGACGCTAAAGCCTCGCGCCGCGGTGTCGCCCAGCGGAAGCCCCAACACCGCGCGGACATGATTCTCGAACTGGCTGCATGCACAGCCTTCGATGGTCCAGTGACCGGAGTTGTGCACGCGCGGCGCCATTTCGTTGCCGAGCAACTGCTCGCCCTTGACGAAAAACTCCAGGGCGAAGACGCCGACGTAGTCCAGATGCCCGGCAATGGCCCGCGCGCAGGCAACCGCGCGCTTTGAGATTGAATCCGGCAACTGCACCGGCGCAAGGCTGGCGGAGAGGATTCCGCCCAGATGCCAGTTGCGCGTCAAGGGGTAGTGCCTGAACTCGCCGCTGCGCGAGCGCACGCCGATGACCGAAACCTCACAATCGAAGGCAACGAATCCTTCCAGGATCAGTGGAACTCCACCCAGCGCTTGCCAGGCAGCATCCACATCTTCCGGCGCACGCAAAATGGCCTGGCCCTTGCCATCGTATCCAAGGCGACGCGTCTTCAGCACCGCCGGAAATCCGATGCGTGCGACCGCTGTGCGCAGGTCGTCGAGACTGTCCACCGCAGCAAAGGCGGGCGTATCCAGGCCAATCTCCGCAAACAAATGCTTTTCGCGCAGGCGATCCTGGGCCACTGCCAATGCAGCCGGGTTCGGAAACACACAGGTGTGCGATGTCAGCCACTGTGCGGTATCGGCCGGCACGTTCTCGAAATCAAAGGTTGCAACATCAATCTGGTCGGCAAATTGCTGTAGTGCCGAGAAATCGCGCCAATCCGCATGCATGACCGGCGCAACCTGCGCCGCACAGGCATCCTCGGCACTGTCGACGACAAGGAAGCGGTGGCCAAGCGGCGCCCCGGCAATTGCCATCATGCGGGCCAACTGCCCTCCGCCCAGGATTCCGATTGTGGCCATTGCTAGCCCTCGCGCGGATCAAGATGCGCCAAAACCGATGCCGTCTGGTTTTTCCTGTAGGCATCCAGTCGACCGGCCAGCGCGGAATCGGACAGTGCCAGCATCGCGGCAGCGTACAGGGCCGCATTGATCGCCCCGGCGCGGCCGATCGCAAAGGTGGCCACCGGAATTCCCGCAGGCATCTGCACGATCGAGTAGAGCGAATCCAATCCCTGCATCGCGTGGGACTGCACCGGAACCCCGAGCACGGGGATGCGTGTCTTGGCAGCCAGCATCCCGGGCAGGTGCGCCGCTCCGCCTGCGCCGGCAATGATGCCGCAAAGCCCTCGCGATTCGGCGCTCGCTGCGTATTCAAACATCGCATCCGGAGTGCGATGAGCCGAAACCACCCGAACTTCGTGCGTGATTCCGAGTTGATCCAGCACGGCGACCGCATGCTGCATCGTCTCCCAGTCGGATCGGGAACCCATCACCACGCCGATTCGAGCTTGTGCTGCGGCTGCTGTCATGGTCGCCTTGCGGAAAAATCGTTATTGTACCCGTATTGGGATGGCTGATCGCCTACGCGCCCAAGCCCACGAGAGGAGCATTTCCGGTGGACAAACGCCTGCTCGACATTCTCTGTTGCCCGAAGACGCGGATTGGCCTGCGCCTGGCCGCCAGGGATGAAATCGACATTGCCAACCAGGCCATCCTGCGAGGCGTTGTCACCAGCGCGGCAGGTGCGCCGGTGGCGTCGCCCCTCGCCGCCGCCCTGATGACCGTCGACGGCAAGACCCTGTACCCGGTCGTCGACGACATTCCGGTCTTGCTCGTGGACGAAGCCATCAATACCGACCAGTTCATCGCCCCTCCAGGCGGTTGAACGTGCGCGACAGCGTGACGCAGATCACATTCCTGTGACATTGCGCACAGGAATCAAACCGGCTCCTGGCGTATGGTTCGCCCCTGTAGCAGGCATCCTTCGAGGTGCCGGGAAAGCTGTTCATGTCGACCCCCGAAGATACCCCGAACCGCGTAGTAGACCTCAAGCTACGAGCCGGAAACGTGGCAGCCAATGGTGAGCGCCTCGGCGAACTGCTCAAGCTGGTTCGCGGCATCGCGCTGAAGCGGGTCAACGGCCTGGTCAGCACCCTGTTCGAGAATGTCGACGATGCCCTGTTTCACCTGGCCGAGCGCGCAGAAAGCAATGCCATGCAGGTGCAGTTCTTCGATGGCATGCGCGAGGTACGCAAGAAACGCCAGCTGGTGGAACGCCTGTTCCAGGAACAGTTGTCACAGATATTCAACGACTTCGCTGCCGGCCGTCTTAAGCCGGTCAGGTCGGAAGTAGCCGCCTCGAACACCCAGGGGCTTTCCCTGGTTGATGATCTCGAGCTGGAAGACTCGCTGGCGATATCAAGCATGGTCGCCAAGGCCGAGAACCGCCTGAATCGCACCTTGCACCTGGTCAACCAGCGGCTGTCGGTCATCAGTGGCGGCACCCCGGTGGAGGATGCCAACAACCCGATTGGACCGGCACCGCTATGCCAGGCATTCCGCATCGCGGTGCGCGAGTTCGAGCTGGAATTGCAAGTCAAGTTGATCATCTACAAGTTGTACGACCGTTACGTCATGTCGGGCCTGGAGCCGCTGTATGACGAAGTCAACGCCGAACTCATCCGCGCGGGCGTGCTGCCACAGTTCCGCCACCAGTTGCCTGCGGGCGTCCGCAACCGAGGTCCGGCAGCCGCGCCGGGAGCGGCGGCACGTGGCGGTAACGGCCCGGTCGAACAGCAGGCAACGGGCGCGGCCGGATACAGCGATGAACCTTACGATTCGGTGACCGCGGAAATCCAGGCAGAAATCTACAGCACCCTGCGCAACCTGCTCGCCAATCGACGGCAGAGTTCGGATTTCGCCGGCGAGTCCGGCTCCGCTCCCTCGCAAGGAGGGGTCGGCGCGCCCAATCTGAGTCCTACCGATCTGCTCAGTGCATTGTCGATCCTGCAAAGCCAGTCGATTCAGGCGCAGGCTCAAGCCCAGGCACAGGCAGACAGCGTTGCCGATGCTGCCAGCGCGGTGCGCCAAATCAAGCAGGAACTGCTGGACCAGGCCCATCGCCTCGGTGGCGCGGCAACGAGCGAACATCACGTTTCCTCAGCCGACGAAGACACCATCGACCTGGTTGGAATGCTGTTCGAGTTCATCCTGCAGGATCGGAACCTGCCAGCACCCATCCAGGCCCTGATTGGTCGCCTGCAGATTCCGTATCTGAAGATTGCCATTCTCGACAAGCACCTGTTCGCGCAGAAGGCACATCCGGCGCGGCGCCTGCTCGATGCCATGGCAGAGGCAGGCAAGAGCTGGTCGGCCGAATCCGATGTCGACAGCAAGCTCAAGGACAAGATCAAGCAGGTCGTCGAAACGATCCTGAATGACTTCGATGATGATCTTTCGGTAATCGAGCATGAGCTGGCCGGATTCGAGCAATTCGTCCACCAGAACAAGCGGCGCGCCGAACTTGCCGAACAACGCGCGGCCGAGGTCACCCGTGGCCGGGAGAAACTGCATACCGCACGGCGCAACGCGGCAAAGGAGATACTCGGACGGATCGGTGATCGCCAACTGCCGCCGGTGATCCACAACGTGCTGTCGCGGCCTTGGGCCAATTACCTGGTACTCACCGACCTGCGCCACGGCAATGAATCCGCGGAATGGAAAAACGCACTGCAATTCGCGGATGAGTTCATCTGGTCTTCCTTCCCCAAACAGTCGGATGCAGACAAGGCCCGGCTGCGCGCCCTGCTTCCCAAGCTTGAAAAGTCGCTCAAGCACGGCCTAAGCACAGTCGCGTTCCACGAAGGCGATGTGCGCGCCTTGATGCAGGAATTGACGGACTTCTACCAGCGCTTGTTGAACGGCGAGGAACTCGAGCTCAAATCCGCCCAGGAAGTCATCGCTGAAAACGCCGCCAGTGACTCCGCGGCTGGCGCAGAGCCCGGCGCCAACCCGGCAGAGTCAACCATCGTCAATCAAAGTCCCGTCGAAGAGATCGTGTTGACCTCGGGAAATGTTGAGCCTGAGCCGCTGGAATCCCTGCAGGAAGAAGACGATCACGTTGTCGCCGCACGAAACATGAAAGTCGGCAACTGGGTCGAGTTCATCGAGGCGGATGGCAATCGGGAGCGCGCCAAGCTTTCCTGGATCAGCCCGATCACCTCAAAGTACCTGTTCGTCAATCGCCGGGGACTCAAGGTTTGCGACAAGTCGGTTGCCGCACTGGCCGTTGAGTTGCGCCGCGGCAGCGCGGTGCTGCTGGAAGAAGTGCCATTGTTTGACCGGGCGCTCGATGCGATTGTGGAACGCTTGCGCCAGGCCCATCCAGCGGGCGAGAAATCTCCCGAGAAGGCAGGGTAATCCCGAGTACAGCGAGTTTCGCGGCCACCCCCCATCGCGCGGGGTCGCACGATGCTCACTGGCATCGCCAGTTTGTTGATCTCCAGCGCCCCGGCTGGAACACAGCGCAAGGACCGATCTCTCGCCCGTTCCCGAAGTTTCCAGGTTCATCCGCATTGCGGATGTTCCTTCGAGCATTGGCATGCCGTGTTCGTCCAACGTATGCTCGGATCTCTCGCCCACACACCCGCGACCACCGATGCCCATGCGCCAATCGCGAGCTGACGCAACCATGATGGATGACCAATGCACGGCGTGAACCCGCTATCGATCGAGCGCGATGTCCGCAGGGCACTGCAGGAAGACCTGGGCAGCGGTGACGTGACGGCCAACTTGCTGCCGGAAGGTCGCGCCGCGCGCGCGCGGGTCATCACCCGGCAACCGGCAATCATTTGTGGGCAAGCGTGGTTCGATGCCTGCTTTCACCTGTTGGATGCGGATGTTTCCGTGGAATGGCTGGTGGCTGAAGGCGACCGCGTTTCTGCTGGCCAAACGCTTTGTCATGTGGCCGGCCGCGCGCGCGCGCTCGTGAGCGCCGAGCGCAGTGCGCTGAATTTCCTGCAAACCTTGTCGGCAACCGCAACCACCACGGCCACTTACGTCGAGGCCATCCGTGGCACGCGCACGAGAATCCTGGATACCCGCAAGACCTTGCCCGGATTGCGTGAAGCGCAGAAATACGCTGTACGCACCGGTGGCGGGGAAAACCATCGCATGGGTTTGCACGACGCCATCCTGCTCAAGGAAAACCACATTCTGGCTGCGGGATCGCTGACCTCAGCGGTCACCCTGGCCAGGAAACTTCACCCGGCTATCTTGCTGGAAGTGGAAGTAGAAACCTTCGGCGAGCTTCGTGAAGCACTGAGCGCGGGCGTTGACCGGATCATGCTCGACGAATTCGAACTCGAGGAACTCGTTCAGGCCGTCGCTGAAGTGGATGGGCGCGTCCCCCTCGAGGTTTCAGGAGGAGTCGGCATCGAGCGCGTGCGTGCCATTGCCGAAACCGGAGTGGACTACATCTCCATCGGCGCCCTCACCAAGCATGTGCAGGCCATCGACCTGTCCATGCGGATCGTACTCATCGACGGCACGCGCTGAAAACGTGCTGCGAGGCACGGCACCAGCACGTTGTCGAAAAACATCGGCAACTTGGCCCTGCTCCCAAAGCAAGGCTGGCCAAGGCAACGCTGATGAAAGGGCAAAGCCCGCCAGGGAAGCTCAGATTTTGTTCGTCATTCCGGCGAGGCGCTTTACAACAGCCGAATGGCTGGTCAAGCCGGAACCCATCTTGATCTTGTTCCAATGGAATCAAGTGCAAAATGGACTCCGGTGTATGCCGGGGTGACGAAAATTGTGGTTGATCAGAGTTGCCCTAGAAAACTCCAAGCAGCTTGAGCGCACCCACCACCAGCACGCCAACAACCACCACTCCCCCAATGATCCAACCCACCGCAGAGCCGGACTGCGCTGCGGGAACTGCCTCCTCCTGCACGGGAGCCGAGCTTGGCGTGGCAGGAGCCTGCATGCCGGGAGCCAGCAGGAGGAAGCGCACGGTATCCAGACGAAGTTCGTCGCCGGGATTCAGCATGCCGGTGTGTACCCGCTTGTCATTGATCCAGGTTCCGTTTGCTGATCCGAGATCTTCCACCATCACGCCATCCGCGGTTACCTGCAGGCGCGCGTGATGGCGGGAGATTTCTTCGGCCGGGATCGGGATACCGCAATCACTCTGTCGGCCTATGGTCATGGTTCCAACCAAGGCGAAGTTGCGTCCGAAGGTTGCTCCGGAAACACCCCTCAGCATGAACTTCGGCAGAGCCATGCGCACGCGCGTGCGCCCATCCTCTTCGGATACTGCTGCGGCGGGGGTTGGTGCGACCGGGGTCACGTCCCGCTCCGAGGCGACGACCCGACAACCAATCCTGCCGAAGAGCAACAGGTCTCCAGCCTTGAGCGGACTTTCCTGCGCGATCTGGCGTCCGTTCAGCACGGTGGCGACCCCCTGGTCACGCACGCGCACGCTCGTCTTGCCGTTGCGGACCTCGATCTCACAGTGGTTCTCGGAAACTCCTGGAGCGACGAGCACGACATGACTCTGGCTGCCTGACCCCACGCGGGTAATGCCTTCGGCCAGTTCGACTGCCGCATGCTCGCCATTCGGAAACAACAATTTCATTGCATCTCCCCCAAAGCGCCTCTGCGCCGGATCATTGAACCAACTCGCGAACGAGCCGGAAACCCAAACTGTTCATGGACACATCTTCGGCAAAATCATTTGCATCCGACAACTGTTCCTTTGACGCAATGGAGGCCCATCCCCTGCCGCGTGTCCCATGTTCCCGGCAGCTTGCCGTCAATGCGGCGCTCTTGCCACACGCCGCCACCCATTCACGTACATTGCCATCCAGGTCGAACACCCCGGAAACAGCCGGGAAACGGCCAGCGGGTGCCGTGGCTGCAAATCCGTCGTTGCAGTCTGCTCCGTTCTTGGTTTCGAAAACCCGGTTGTAGGTCGCATCTGCCAAATTCGCCGAAGTACAACTGGCAATCGGGGCATTGCGCGCTGCCTGCTCCCATTCCGAAGGAGTCGGCAGACGATACGTGTGTCCCGTCTGCGTACTGATCCAGTTTGCATACGCTGTGGCTTGGGCAAAACTGACGCATACGACTGGATGGCTATCGTCCTGGGTGATGTCGGGAGAACTCCAATCGCGCTTCCGCGACGAGCGGAAGATGGATTCGCGATCCCGGCAGGACGCACCCGCCGACGAGAACTTCTGCCGCCCTTCCGCACGCCACCAGCTTGCAAATTCCCCGCGCGTCGTCTCCCGGCGTGAAAAGGCAAGATTGGACGAAACGACGACGAGCTCGGGCCCCGAGCCGGTGCCCATCTTGTCGCGGAACACGTAGCCAGGCTTGCCTATGCTCTTGGCCTTCTGCAAGCCGGAGCGTGCCGCCTGGTTGCCCGGATCGATCTGCATTGCCTTTTCAAATCCCGCGGTGGCCGCATCCGAATCCAGATCAGCCAGAGCGGACTGCGCCGCATCCAGATATTTGCCAACTTCGACCTGACGCCTCGACTGTACCTGAGCCACTTCGGCAGCGCTGTCGGGAACCGAGCCTGCAACCTGCTCCGCCTTGGCCAGGTAGTCCACGAATTCCCCGAGGTTTCCTGCGCCAAGGGACTTTTCAGCCAGATCCACATACGCCTTGGCCACATCAAAGATTCCCTGCCGGGCAACCTTTGACTTGGCGTCGATCATCAAGGCCAGGGAAAAGCGTTCAAACGCGTTCTTGCGCACCGGATTGGTGAGCCGCTGCCCCGCCAGATCACTACGCGCCAGCCTGACCAGCTCGGCGACCGGATCCAGCACGGTCGGTACCGTGGCCATGTCCAGTTCGGTAGCAAACAACTCATCGCCCAGCGCATCGACAGGAGGTGCGGTTTCGGCGGTGGATGCCTGGCTTGCCGCTTCCGCACCACGATCCGGCTGCGTGGGTAGCGAAGGCGTCGAGACTTGCGGATTGCCGGAAGGAGCTACCGTTGCAGTCGCAACGGCTTTGCCTGCCACGCCCGTGCTGCGATTGGCCAACAGGAGGTATCCAACCGAGCCGATCAGCAGCGCACCGACTCCCGCCAGAACCCATGGCCAGACGGATCGACCCGGCGCTGCTTGGGTCTGAGTCGAGTCCTGATTCTTCATGAGCGATGGATCGATACCCGGCAACACACCGATTCGGGTTGGTGCTTCGCTGGGTCGCGACGCAGCAACCTGCAGGCTGTCCCGCTTCAATACACGCGTCGGCGCCTCCTGCCGTTCTTCTTCCTGGGTTTCCGGCTCGATTTCCGCGAGCGCAGCGATGAACTCTTCGGCGCTCTGGTATCGCTCGGCCGGGTCTTTCGCCAGCGCCTTGTCGATCAGCGTCTGCCAATGCTCCTTGCCCGGCGGAAGACGCGGAATCGGTTCGAACACATGCGCATAGGAGACTGCAAAACCGTCGGCGCCTTCGTAGGGAGGCTTTCCAGTCAATCCAAACCAGGTCAGGACGCCAAGTCCATACAAGTCCGACCGTGCATCCACGTCACTGCCGCGCGCCTGCTCCGGGCTCATGTAATGGCTGGTGCCGACGGAAATTCCCGCACTGGTGATGCGCGCGGTCTGGCTGAAGGCACGGGCAATGCCGAAATCCGTGAGGATCGGTGTGTCACTGGCATCGAACAGGATGTTCCCTGGCGCCACGTCGCGATGCACATAGCCACGCAAATGCGCGTAACCCAGCGCGTTTGCGACTCCCTCGAGCACGCGCAGCAGGTCCTTCTCGGACCACCCCAGTCGCACGCGCTGGGCAAAGTCCCCGTTGGCCAGGTACTGCATGGAAAAATAGTTGACCTGCGACTGGGTCACACCAACGTCATAGACCTGGACGATATTGGGATGCGCCAGGGATGCGAGCATTCGCGCTTCCTGCAGGAAGCGTTTCGAGAATGTCGGGTCCGCCGCAAGCGCAGGCGACATGATCTTGAGTGCAACCTCGCGGTCGAGCGAAGTCTGCAAGGCGAGATAGACGCTCGCCATGCCGCCTACACCGACTTCACGGCGGATCACATAGCCTGGAATGTCGATTGCAGTCACCTCAACTCCCGCCCGTTGCCCAGCCCGATTCTAGCCAACTGCAACGCCCGCCTGCCCGGACCGAAACAGCAAACCCTCCGGAAGGCATCCCAGCGCCCCATCTCGCCAAGCCCTTGGGCCGGGCTCAACAACGCAAACTGGCTTCCGTCGTCCATTCCACCCCCCGAAATGCGGCCACTTATTTGACGACGCGCAATTTGGGCCTTGTTGCCGTTTCCTCGGTCGTCGTGTTGTTTGGCGGGGGCGACGACTCCTCTGCCTGGAACATCATTCCCTGGCCGTTTTCCTGGGCATAGATGGCCATGACAGCGGAAACCGGAACCTGGATGGTGTGGCTTACTCCGCCAAACCGGGCCAGAAACCTGACGATCTCGTTGCCGATCTCGAACTGGACAACCGCGCGCGACGCAATACTGAGCACCACCCTCCCATCCTTCACCGAAGCCGGCGGCACGTGGACACCGGGAGCGTTTGCATCAACGAGCATGTATGGCGTCATGCCATTGTCATTGATCCACTCATGCATGGCCCTGAGCAAATAAGGCCGGTTGGAACTCATCACCTGATCGGTTGCCATGTCGCCTCACGCGCGCAGCGCGCGCTCCTCGGGAGTCATGCTGCGCAGGAAAGCCTGGCTGTGGAAAATTCGCTCGCCGTAGTCGGTAATCGATTGGGCCTCGCGCGGCAACTGGATTCCCAGCGACTGCAACCTCCAGATCAGAGGTGCAAAGGCGCAATCCGCCAGGCTGATCTCGGGGCTGAGAAAGAACTTGGATGCCTTGAAAGCAGGCGCGTTGCTGGCCAGGTCATCGCGCAAGGTCTTGCGTGCAGCATCCGCTCCCCTTCCGCCTGCCTCGATCTCGTCCACCAGGGTCAGCCAATCATTCTCGAGGCGCACCATCGCCAGCCGCAGGCGCGCACGCGACAACGGATCGACCGGCATCAAGGGTGGGTGCGGGTAACGCTCGTCCAGGTACTCGCAAATGACGTTTGTGTCATAGAGCACCAGATCGCGGTCGGCCAGGGTCGGAACCGAATTGTAGGGATTGAGCTCGATCAGGTCTTCGGGTGGATTGTCCAGGTCAACCACAACGTGGTCGTAGCTGACGCCCTTGGCCGAGAGTACAAGCCGGACCCGGTGGCAATGTACGCAATCGCGCGCTGAAAAAAGTGTAAGCACTGCCCGAGAACGCTGACTCAAAGCCATGTCGGCACACCTCCCCAACCGGACAAGCCGCCCGTTTGCTCTGGAAAACCGGAAAATACCCGGTCCCGCCCTTTCGTGGCCACTCTACTACGCCAGATGAAAAGCGCATAGTTCAGCCCGACCAATCCGCCAATTGGCGGATTTAGTCCTTGAATTCAAAAGGGAATCTGGCGTGCGCCGAAAGCAGAGGCGCGGCCCCGACTCTGGCCTAGTGGACGTCCTTCCAGTATTCGTGCTTGAGGAAATAAGCCAGCAAGGTGAACACGGACAGAAAGAGCAGGACCCAGATGCCGATGGATGTTCGCTGGAATACGGCCGGTTCGCTGGCATATTGGAGGAAGTTCGCGATATCTCGCGCAACTTCATCAAACTCCTTCGAACTCAAGCTTCCTGCCTGATGAACTTCGAAATGCTCGAACTCCGCCTCATGGTCACCGGTGGCTGGCTTGAACTTCGCTGTCTGTACGCCTTGCAATTCCCATAGCACGTTGGGCATGGACGCATTCGGGAAAACCGTGTTGTTCCAACCGAGCGGCCGACTTGCGTCCAGATAGAACGACTTCAGGTAGTTGTAGATGTAGTCCACGCCCTTGGCCCGGGCCATCAGCGAAAGGTCAGGCGGAGCAGCTCCAAACCAGGCCTTGCCGTCGTCCGCATGCATGCTTCCCGGGACCAGCTCGCCAAAATTGGCGCCGGTGAAGTTCAGGTTCTGCATGACCTGGGCTTCGCTCAGTTGCAAATCCTCGGCAATGCGCGAATAGCGCATGAACTTGAGGGAATGGCATCCCGAGCAGTAGTTGAAGTACAGCTTCGCGCCATTCTGCAGGGATTGAACGTCAGCAATGTTGGCATTGGACGGCTTGAGTGTCCCGCCTCCGGAAGCCCAGGCCGCGGTTGCCGAGACAAGGGCAAAACCCAGGACGAGGGATGCAACGAAATTCTGTGTCATCTGCATGATCCGCTCAGTCATGGCCGGTCACCCGCTCCGGAACCGGCTTCGTCTTTTCGAAGCCAAACGCCGTGTATACCCAGAGGAACACAAAGAACCCGAAATAGGCGATCGTCAGGATGCGGCCAATGATGGTTTCCACGGGATCGGTTCCCGGACCGGCTCCGATCTTGCCGAGCCACACGAAGCAGACGCCCAGCACCACCAGCGCGATACGGAATCCGAGGCCGCGATAACGCCACGATTTCACCTTGCCGCGGTCAATCCAGGGCAGGAAGAACAGCACGATGATTGCGCTGAACATGGTCACCACGCCCAGCAGCTTGTCGGGAACCACGCGCAACATGGCGTAGAACGGCGTGTAGTACCAGGTCGGCTTGATGTGTTCCGGCGTGACCAGGCGGTTGGCCTCGATGAAATTGTCATGCTCGAGGAACAAGCCGCCAAAGGTGGGCTGGAAGAACAGGATGAACGCACAGACCAGCAGGAAACACCCCGTGTAGAAGGTGTCCTTGACCGTGAAATACGGATGGAAGGGAATGCCATCGGTCGGGGCCGTCGGCGACCAGCGGTTGCCCTTCGGGCCCTTCTTGATCTCGACGCCGTCCGGGTTGTTCGACCCCACTTCATGCAGCGCGAAAATGTGCAGCACGACCAGCAGCAGCAACACCAGCGGCAGTGCAATCACGTGCAACGCGAAGAAGCGGTTGAGCGTGGCATCCGAAGGCAGGTAGTCACCCATGATCCATTCGGTGAGGGCACCACCCACGTACGGGATCGCGCCGAACAGGGAAATGATGACCTTTGCGCCCCAGAATGACATCTGCCCCCAAGGCAGCACATAGCCCATGAAGGCTTCGGCCATCAGGACGAGATAAATCAGCATGCCGAGCAGCCAGACCAGCTCACGCGGTTTCTTGTAGGAACCGTACATGACGCCGCGGAACATGTGGATGTAGACCACGACAAAGAATGCCGACGCCCCGGTCGAGTGCATGTAACGGATCAGCCAACCCCAATCGACGTCACGCATGATGTATTCAACCGAGGCAAACGCTTCCGCGGCGCTCGGCTTGAAGTACATGGTCAGGAAAATGCCGGTGACGATCTGGTTGACCAGCACCACCATCGACAGCACGCCGAAGATGTACCAGATGTTGAAATTCTTCGGAGCGTAATACTCCGTCATGTGTTTGCGGTAGAACGGCATGAACGACGGTGCGCGGTCGTTGAACCATTCCTGCATGCCGGTCACGGCCTGACTCAGTCGATTGGCCATCAGGCGGCTCCCTCGGACAAGCCGATCATGATGTGGGTGTCGTCGATGAAATAGTACGGGGGCACGACCAGGTTGGTCGGCGCGGGCACGCCCTGGTACACGCGTCCGGACATGTCGAAACGTGATTTGTGACAAGGGCAGAAGAACCCGCCCTTCCATTCCGGGTCGAACGGCTCGGGTTTCAACTCGCCGTGGAATTTCGGTGAGCAACCCAGATGGGTACAGATTCCCACCATCACCAGCAGTTCGGGTTTGCGCGAACGGTATTCGTTCTGCGCAAACTTCGGCTGCTGTTCCTCGACCTTGGAATCGGGGTCGCGCAGGCGTGGCACCTGCGAAGGCAATGCGTCCAGTTGGGCCTGGCTGCGATGGATGATCCAGATGGGCTGGCCGCGCCACTCGGAAATGATCATCTGCCCGGTTTCGAGCTTGCCGATATCCACCTCGACCGGAGCGCCCGCGGTCTTGGCTCGCGCGCTCGGCTGCCAGGATTGAATGAATGGGATGGCCGCCAAAACGATACCCGCGCCACCCACGACCGAAGTCGTGGCGGTCAGGAACTTGCGGCGGCCCATGTCGACGCCGTCATTTGCCATCCGGCACTCCATGAGTTGCTAGCTGAAAGATTGGGAAATCGGGGCCATCCACCGTACGCCCGACTATTCATGCTAGTTTAACGAAGGCCCTCGCACCACACAATCGACCGAACCGAAAGCCGCCAGGCATCCGGAGCTTTGCCGACCGCCGACCGCGGATTGAAACCCATGCCCAGTGCTTCCATTCGTTACCTCGGTTTCATCTTTCGATTCATCGTCCTGGGCCTTGCGATCGCCTTTGTCATCCGCTGGATCGCCCCCTCCCTGACCGGAGCAAGCCCGGACTCGCCATCCGCGAATCCGCCTGCGGCTACCGCGAACAATTCGGCATCGATGGTGAGTGCCGAAGGTCCGTTTTCCTACAATAATGCCGTCACGCGGGCCTCGCCCGCGGTGGTCAGCATCTACGCCAACAAGATCACCACGGTGCGCCAGTACCGCATTGTTCCTGATCCCATTACCCGTCGCCTGTTTGGTGCGATTGCCGCCGGCCCCGCCTATCGCAAGCAGGAACACAGTCTGGGCTCCGGCGTGGTGTTCAGCGCGGATGGCTATGTCCTGACCAACAACCATGTCATTGACGGAGCAGATGACATCCAGCTGCTGCTGTCGGATGGACGCGTGGCACAGGCGCGCATCATCGGTGCCGACGCGGATACCGACCTGGCCGTGCTCAAGATCGACGCCGCCGACCTGCCCACGATTGCCGTCGCAGACCAGGGCGAGGTCAGCGTGGGAGATGTCGTGCTCGCAATCGGCAATCCGTTTGGTGTCGGCAAGACGGTGACCATGGGCATCGTCAGCGCCACGGGCCGCCAACTGCGGCTCTCCGCCTATGAAGATTTCATCCAGACCGACGCCGCCATCAATTTCGGCAACTCGGGCGGAGCCCTGGTCAACGCGCGCGGCGAACTGATCGGAATCAACACGGCGGTCTATCGCAATGGCGGCGGTGATGGCAGATCAGGCGGCAGCCAGCAGGATGCGGAAGGCATCGGTTTCGCCATCCCGGTGGCAACCGCAAAGGCCGTGCTGGACCAGATCATCAAGCACGGCATGGTCATCCGCGGCTGGCTAGGTACCGAATATGCCGATCTGGACGCGATCACGCCGCGCAATCCCGACGTGCAAAAGGGTGTCATCGTGCTTGGGGTATTGCCGGGAGGACCGGCGGACCAGGCCGGCATCGGTCGCGGCGACATTCTCCTGCGCGTCAATGGCGAGGACATCGAGAGCCAGGCGGCGTTGCGCAGCATGGAAGCGGGGCTTGCACCCGGCTCCACGGCTCGCATTGATGGAGTGCGCAGTGGTTCTTCGTTTTCGGTGCAACTGCAGGTGATGCAACGCCCCAGCCGGATCGCGACCTCCGGCTGAATCGCTTACAAGGCTTTGCGGTAACGCTCCTTCAGCGTTGCAACGCGCTCGACATAGACCTGGGTTTCCGCATACGGCGGCACATTCTCGTATTTCTGCACGGCTCCAGGCCCTGCGTTGTAGGCAGCAGTCGCCAGTCGCTCATCACCATCGAACTCACGCAGCATCTGCGCCAGATACTGCGCCCCGCCACGAATGTTCTGTTGCGCGTCGAAGGCATCGGCCACGCCCAGGTCATTGGCGGTACCCGGCATCAATTGCATCAAGCCTTGCGCTCCTTTGGCTGAAACCGCCATCGGATTGAAGGCTGATTCGGCGTGGATGACCGCGCGCAGCAAGGCCGCGTCAACACCGTAGTCCGTGGCCGCCAGATTCACCTCGTCCTTGTAGGCATCGAGATTCAACGCGGTGCTGGAAAAGTTGATGGTCGAATGCAGGTCGCAGGCGACGCAGGTCGAGATATAGGTGAACAGCAGCGCAAAACGTCCGTTCTGCGGCCGGATGTTGGTGTATTCGGTGACGCCGCTCTTGCGCTCCACACGATAAACCGCACCCCTCAGGACCTTCGGTGCCGGCTTGGAGGTGGTGGCGCTGGTCATCACCGTGGATCCACTGCCCGCGGACTTTGCCGGGCTGGCCACTGGCTTTTCCGCAACCGGCGCGGCCAGCGTGGCCGCGGTCGACACCACACCGGAACTTTCGGCGCGCGGATCAGGCCGCTCCCTGTACTCGACCTTGCGCTTGGCCTCGGCGCTGCCTGCCGCCGGTTTGTTCGCGGTGTAGCGGCCAATCGCCTTGCACGCAGTGAACGTGCTTCGATTGTTGGTGTACGCAACGCTGCCGTCCGGCCCCTGGCACTTGTACAGGGTGTCGGCCCAAGCCGATCCGCCGACCAGCAAGGCGGTCGAGAAAAACAAGGCAACCATCTGATTTTGCATTGTTTTCAGCATGGTTTTCGGGCGACGCTCAAGAATCCTCGATACCTGCGGACCGTCCATTCGACGTCTGGCAAACCGCTGCGACGGGGCAAGCCTGCTGGCGAGTGTCAAGTCCAGCGCGTAAACTACTGGGTTTTCTGGCATTTCTCCAGCACAAATGAGCGGAAAGCTGTACATAAAGACCCACGGCTGCCAGATGAACGAATACGACTCGGCCAAGATGGCCGACGTGCTCGGCGCAGCGCACGGACTCGAACTGACCGAAGACGAAGCGGAAGCGGACGTCATCCTGATCAACACCTGCTCGATCCGCGAAAAGGCCCAGGAGAAGGTTTTCAGTCAGTTGGGCCGCTGGAAGGAGCTCAAGCAGCACAAGGCATCGGTGGTCATCGGTGTCGGTGGCTGCGTGGCCAGCCAGGAAGGCGAGGCCATCGTCAGGCGCGCCCCCCATGTCGATCTCGTTTTCGGCCCGCAGACCTTGCACCGCCTGCCGGAAATGATCGAGGCACGCCGCAGCAGCGGCAAACCCCAGGTCGACATCAGCTTCCCCGAAATCGAAAAGTTCGATCGCCTGCCGGAACCCCGTGCCGAAGGTCCGACCGCATTCGTTTCGATCATGGAAGGCTGTTCGAAGTACTGCAGCTTCTGCATCGTGCCCTACACGCGCGGCGAGGAGATCAGCCGACCGTTCGATGACGTGCTGGCGGAGATCGCACAACTGGCGGACCAGGGCGTGCGCGAGGTCACCTTGCTCGGGCAGAACGTCAATGCCTATCGCGGCCCGATGCATGGCGGCGGCACCGCGGATCTCGGATTGCTGATCCATGCCCTAGCCGAGATTGATGGCATCGGTCGCATCCGCTTTACCACCTCGCACCCAATGGAGTTCGGCGATTCACTGATCGCCGCCTATGCCAACGTGCCAAAGCTGGCCAATTTCCTGCACCTGCCCGTGCAATCGGGATCCGACCGCATTCTTGCGGCGATGAAACGGGGCTATACCACCCTCGAGTTCAAGCAGCGTATCCGCAAGTTGCGTGCCGTCCGCCCGGACATCTGCATTTCCTCGGACTTCATCGTCGGCTTTCCCGGTGAAACCGACGAGGATTTCGAAAAGACCATGAAACTCGTTGAAGACGTGGGGTTCGACCAGAGTTTCAGCTTCATCTATTCCGCGCGTCCGGGAACGCCGGCAGCCAGCCTCGCTGATGAAACGCCTGCGGATACCAAACAGGCGCGCCTGCAGCGCCTGCAAGCGCTGCTCAATGAGCATGGCCGCCAGATCAATGAAGGCATGCTGGGTTCAACCCAGCGCGTGCTGGTGGAAGGCCCGAGCCGCCGCGATGCCAGTGAATTGACCGGGCGCACCGAAAACATGCGCAAGGTCAATTTTGCGGGCGACTTGCGCATGGCCGGTCAATTCGTCGATGTGCTCATCACCGAGGTCATGAGCAACTCCCTGCGCGGCCGCGTGAGTGACGCAAAACAGCGTCAACCCGAAGCACGCCCACAGCAGGCGCTTTCGTAGGAGCGCCTTCAGGCGCGAGATGCATGGCCGCGCAGGTCCTGCGCATCAGCAACGTGCACAATGGACATCGCCCCTGAAGTGGCTCCCGCGTCGAGCGTTTGCGAGATGCGCTTTGGCAGAAGCGCGTTCAGACGCGAAATGCGTGGCTGGTCTGCTCAATCTCGATTGGCGCTGACTTAAGCCCGGGAAGTGCGAAAATCCGTTCCCTTCTCCCCTCGCGGGAGAAAGTGGCGCGAAGCGCCGGATGAGGGGAGCGCAGCGCAACTGCGCAGAGCCGCGCCTAATTCCCCTCTCCCCAGCCCTCTCCCGCAAGGGGAGAGGGAGTATTCGGCGCTCAAGTCATTGCCATTCTGCTCAGCCCCCTTTTGTCTGCGCAATCCATTCGTCGATGACCCGTTCCAGCAGGGCCAACGGCAAGGCGCCGTGTGTCAGCACCTGGTCGTGGAACGCACTCAGCTTGAACTTGTCGCCCAACGCGCTCTTGGCTTTTTCGCGCAGCGCCAGGATCTTCAGCATGCCCACCTTGTAGGCCAAGGCCTGACCCGGTGCCACGAAGTAGCGCTCGATCTCGGCCGTCACGTCGCCTTCGGCCATGCCGGTGTTCTCCATCATGTAGGCGATGGCCTGCTCACGCGTCCAATGCTTGTAGTGGATACCGCTGTCTACCACCAGACGCACCGCGCGCATCATTTCGTCACGCAGGCGTCCGAGGTTGTCCAGCGGATCTTTCTGGAAGCCCATCTCCCAGGCCAGGCGCTCGGCATACAGGGCCCAGCCTTCCGAGTAGGCGGTAAACGGCAACACCCGCCGGAAGAATGGGACGTCCTGCATCTCCTGGGCAATGGTGACCTGGAAGTGATGTCCCGGAATGCCCTCATGGTAGGAAAGCGTGCGCATCGAGAACTTGGGTGTCTCCGCCGTATCGCGCTGGTTGGCAAAGAACACACCCGGGCGCGATCCGTCGAACGCACCCATTTCATAGTAGGCGCCCGGCGCGGTCTTTTCGGAGAACTCGGGAATCGGCTTGACCTCAACACCCAGCTTCGGTCGGCGGCCGAACGCATCGCCGAGATTGGCGTTGACGTCGTCGAGGATGGCCTGGTAATCGGCAATCATTGCCGCCTTGCCCTCGGCCGTGTTCGGATAAAGCTGCTCGGGTTGACGGGCAAGCTGTTGCACGCGCTCACCGATACTGCCTTCGGTCAGGCCCTGGTCACGCAGGATGGCATCCATCTCGGCCGAGATGCGCGCCACCTCGCCCAGTCCCAACTCATGCACTTCGGCGGGCGTCATGTCGGTCGTGGTGTGGCTGCGCACGCACCAGGCGTAGTAGGCATCGCCATTGGGCAGGCTCCATGCACCCTGGTTCTGCGTGGCCTTGGCCTGCAATGCGGTGAAATAAGCGATCAGCTCGCGATACGCCGGATAGACGTTGCTGTCGATGGAATGCTGGGCGCGCGCCAGCAAGGCTTCGCGCTTTGCCTCATCCACCTTGTCCGTTTCGAGCTTGTCGAGTTTCTCCTTGAACGTGGTGTACAGCATGTGTTCGTTGGAGGGTACGGCGATGAAGCTGGTCATCTGTTCCAGCACCTTGTCCACCGTGAATTTGGGTGGAATGACGCCCTTCTCCTCGCGCAAGCGCAGTCCTTCCAGAACCTGCGAAAACTTCCGTGGAAACAGACCAAGGCGCGTGATGTAGTTTTCGGCATCGCCTGCGTTGTTGACCTGGTGTGTCTGCGCGAGGAAGTTCGGCAGCCCGGACTGGACCCCGAACATCTGGTTCAGCGGGAAATCGTTGTATCGATACTGATCACCCTCAACCATGTCGGCGAGGAAGAATTCCAGCGCGTCGTAGGACAGCTTGCCTTCCGCATCCAGCGCGGAACGGTCATAGCGACGCAAGGTGTCGAGATCGTCCTTGACCATGGCCGCCATTTCATCGCCATGCGCTGGCGAGGCGTCATCCAGGTCATCGCTGTAGAAATCCGCCCACGAAGGCAGGATGCGCATGCCGCTGAGCATCTCGGGGCTTTGCAGCGCAAACTGCGCAAACACGCGCCCATAGAACCAGTCGATCTTGTACGGCTTGAAATACCAGACGTGGACAAAGGCAATGCCGCCCAGGATGACAGCCAGCAGAAGCAGACGCGCAAGCCACTTGAACAAGCGTTTCATTCTCGGATTCCCCCGCAAAATTGGACAAACGCTAGCATCTCCGGACGTGCATGCGTAGCGCCAGAGGTCATGCCCCCGCCCGATGATCGCCGCTTGCCGCAGCAACAAATGCACCGGATACGCGATGGCCACCGGCGTACCCGAGCAACCGCCCTGCTCCGGCTTGCCGATTGCTGTGCCTGCGGATATGTTCTGTAGCCGAACGCAGGAAGCCTCGCCGACATGAACTATCGCCACGCATTCCACGCAGGGAATTTTGCGGACGTGTTCAAGCACACCGTCCTCGTCGGGCTGATCGAGTCGCTGAAGCTGAAGAAGACCCCGTTCAGCTACATCGATACCCACTCCGGCAGGGGCCGCTACCGGCTGGATGGCAGCGAAGCGATGCGAACCGCGGAAGCCGCCGATGGCATCCAGCGCCTGCTTGCGGCCAGCCGCTTGCCAAGCCTGGTCCATGTCTACGTCAACCTGGTGCGCTCGCTCAACGCAGGGCGTGAGGAACTGCTCGAGTATCCCGGCTCGCCGTTGCTTGCAAGCCTGCTCATGCGCGATGAGGATCGCGGCCTGCTTTGCGAACTGAACCCGGAGGAGTGCGCGGCGCTGCGCGTGACCATGCAGGGCGATGCGCGCTTTGCCGTGCATGAGCGCGATGGCTACGCGGCTTGCAAGGCATTGCTGCCCCCCAAGCTGCGCCGCGGCCTGATGTTGATCGACCCGCCGTTCGAGGCGCAGGACGACGAATTCCGCTTCATCGAGCAGGCGCTCGGCGATGCTGCCGCGCGCTGGCCGAACGGCATGATTGCCATCTGGTACCCGATCAAGTTGCGCCAGCAGGTGCAACCATTCCATCGCTGGCTTGCCAATGGTCCGTTTGGCAAGGTGCTGGTCGCGGAACTGCTGCTGCATCCGGACAATTCCGGATTGCGCCTGAACGGCTGCGGCATGGCCATCATCAATCCGCCGTGGAAATTCGACCAGCAACTGGAGACTTTGTTGCCCGCCTTGCAGGAGCTCCTTGCCCAAGGTCGCTACGGTCAGCACCGCGTGGAGTGGCTGACCGGACGGCAAACGGGGTGACGGCACCATGTCGGAACCTGGCGAGCACTCTGCCCGAATGTCGCTGATCGCATTGGCGCGGAGACTTCTGTTACCGACGGCCGTGATCGGCGCAGCGCTGGCTATCGCCGGTTGCGCGGCACCCGTGTTTCGCGATACCTCAGGCGTGGTGGCCATCGCGCCGTTGGACGTGCAGGCCTCGCCATCGCGGTTTCACGGGGCGCGGGTGCTCTGGGGTGGCCGCATTGTTGCCATTTCCCTTGTCCCCGGTGCGAGCGGGGTCGAAGTTCTCGCCTATCCGCTGGACCGCGATCTGCAGCCACGCCCGGATCTACCGCCGCTTGGACGATTCATCCTGATCCTGCCGAGCCTTGCCGACCCCTCGGTCTACGCAGCGGGTCGCCACCTGAGCGTGCTCGGCCAGGTTGCCGGCGTCCGCCACATCGAGCAGCCCGACTACGTCTTTCCCTTGCTGAAGGCCAGTGAGGTCAATGTCTGGCCATGGGGATTCATGCTCGACAAGCGCCCGAACATCCGGGTTGGCGTGGGCGCCAGGAGCCTGCGCGGCAGAATGAATTCGAAGCGAAACGGCGCTGACGCGATTCAGTGGATCAATCGGAGGGTGCGCATAGCGGGCACTATGCAAGCCTGACGATTGATCCAATCAATCGATGGCAGCGGCGTTGCAGCCGGATGGCTTCTGCCGCGCAGGTTCCCAGACTTCACTGATCGGGCAAGGAGCTGGCCCCGGCGCGCCTGACATCCGGCTCGAAGAAACTGAAGCGGACGCCGGGAAACTGCCGCTTGAGATCGCGTTCCACCGTATTGATGTGCTCGATCATGACGAGCGCCGATTGCTCCTCGCGCATCCTTGCCTTGATCGACACCAGGATATCGTTGCCCAACTGCAGGGTGAGCAGGTTGAATACCTCCGCAATTTCGGGTCGTTTGTCGAGGAACTCGCGCATCCGCACCAACAACTGAGGATCCACGCTCTGGCCAATGAGCATCGCCTTCACCTCGATCGAGATGAAAACGGCAACAACCACAAGCAACACGCCAATCGCCAGGGTGCCGATCGCATCCCAGACCGGATTGCCGGTCACCACCGCCAAAACAACGGCGATCAGCGCGAAGACGAGTCCAAACAGGGCCGCCAGGTCCTCACCGAAAATGACCACCAGTTCCGCCTGCCGGGAGTTGCGGAACCACTGCCAGAGACTGCGCTGGCCGCGGGCCTTGTTGACTTCAACCAGGCAGGCACGCATGGAAACGGCTTCGACGATGATGCTGAAGCTGAGCACGCCAATGGCGATCCACGGCGCATTGAGCTGCTCGGTCGCGTGCAGCTTGTGCCAGCCTTCGTACAGGGAAAACATGCCGCCGACGCTGAACAGCATCAGGGCGACCAGGAACGACCAGAAGTAGACCGCCTTGCCATAGCCGAGCGGGTAGTCTTCCGAGGGCGGCATTTTCGCCTGACGCAGGCCCAGCAGTAGCAGCAGCTGGTTTCCGCAATCAGCCAATGAGTGCACGGCCTCGGCGAGCATCGCACTGGAGCCGGTCATGAACGCGGCCACCAGCTTGGCGACAAAGATTGCGAAATTGGCGCCGAGCGCAAACAGGATCGCCCGCAGGGAATTGCCTTGACCGGCCATAGCCTTCCTGAAACTGGGTAATTGGGAATTGCCTAGTTTAGCGTTTGCCCGAAAGCTTCAGGCAAGGGTGACGCCCAACGCACGCTGGATCTTCTTCGGAAGGCCCGCTCTCACCAGTTCATAGGACTGGCGCACGTGGTTGGCCAGCTCCGCCTCGCTGAAGTCGGCCGGCTCGTTGATGCTCACCCAGCACGAGCGGGCCATGTAGGGCGCCGTGCTGATCCCGGGTTGCTCGGTCATTTCCAGGAAGCGATCCTGGCCGACCTTGAAACTCAAGCGGCCACGATCCGGGCCAAGCGCGCACATCACCACGAACATCTTGCCAGAGACGCTCCAAACCAGGTCAACATCCCATTTCATCGCGCGCGTTGCGCCGGGCCAGTTCTGGCACAGGTCGTCAAGCTGCTCGATGCTCATCCCCATTGTTTCTGTCATCTGGATTCCACCAACCGGTAATGACCAGCGACCACGCCGATCTGCGGTGGTTGCCGGGTTGCCTCGAACGCATCATACGCGGGCTTGAGTTCGCTCCAGAACCCGTGCCATTGCGATCGGCGTTGCGCATCGAGGCTTGCCGCATCCAGTCGAAACGGAAATGCATGGACGTCGAATGCCGATTGCCCTGCGCGCAGGGCCGCCGCAACCAGCGAATAGATTTCCTCGATGCCGTCGTCGCCCATGGCATAGCAGCCCACGGAAACACAATTTCCATGCACCATCAGGAAATCGCCGGTGCGCGAATGCGCCCGATCGTAGGCATTCGGATAGCCCAGGTTGAATGACAGGTGGAAGCGGCTGGCCGGATTGAGTTGGCCAAGCGCCACGCGGTAGAAGCCCTCCGGCGCCTGCCCATCGCCCTGGCGCAGCTTCGGCCCCAGTTCCCCGGAATAGGTGCAAATCGGATAGCTGCGGAACAAGACATAGTCCTTACCGTCGCCTTGCATCCACAACTCGAGTTCCTTCTCACGCTTGAAGATGCGCAGGAACACGGGCGCACCGTAACGCAGTCCGGCCTTTTTCAGGTCGGCCTCCAGAAGCGGCTTTACCCGCTGCTCGACCTCAACTTCGCGACCCATGCCTTTCTGCCCTGCAGCGCACGCGGATTTCAAGCCAAGAAATACAGTCGCGGACGACAACAGCATGACCGCGACAACCCCGGGCACAAGGCCATGGAACCGCTCAGCGATAGTTCTCGTAGGATTTCTCCTCGACCAGCAGTGAACCCAGCTTCTCGTTGATCTCCCGCTTGTAGGCCGCACGGTCGTCATTGCGAAAGTAGACAGCCCGCGCCAGTTCGATGAATGCATTGTCGAACTGCTTCGCCTTTTCCTTCACACGGATGCGATCCTCGATGTCCCACAAGGCTTCATTCACCGCCTTGAGCTTGCCGCGTTCGACGCCGATATCGACCGCATGCTTGGCATCGGCTGCCCAGGTCTCATTGAGCAGATCAAGTTCGGTGCGCACGTTGGCGCGCTTGTGTGCATCGACGATGCGTTCGAACTTGATCTCCAGGATGGTGATCTTGTCGATCAGCTCCCCGTAGGAGACGGGCACGGAAATCTGACTCATGGCGGCAATCCCTCTTGGAAAAACCGCATGGTAGGACGGATTGCCGCCGATGCGAATGCGCGGCGTGGGTTTTCCGCCCTGCCGCGCACTATGCTTGCGTTTCACTTTCCCTGTGCCGTCATCCTGCATGGTCCCTTGCGAACTCCCCGCTTTCCAGGTGATCGCCCATGTGCGTTCGCCCTATGTCCAACGCATCGACGCGCCGCACCAGCCGACGGTCACCGTGGGCACCGAATCAGGCCGGGCGGAAATCGCCACCATTGAATTCGTCGAGGGATTCCCGCAAGCCGCCTTCCGCGACCTGCAGGGATTCGACCGCATCTGGCTGATCTTCCTGTTTCACCGCAGCGAGGGCTGGAAGCCTGAAGTCCGGCCTCCGCGCGGTGGCGGCAAGCGCAGCGTGCTGGCCACGCGGTCCCCGCACCGCCCCAATGCGCTGGGACTGTCGGCCGTGAAACTGCTTGCCGTCGAGCCCAACGCATTGACCGTGCAGGGCATCGACCTGCTCGATGGCACGCCCATCCTCGACATCAAGCCCTATGTCCCGTACACCGACTCTTTTCCCGAAGCAAGCGCGGGCTGGATCGACGCACTGGATGCCCAACACGGCCTGCATTCGGCACCCGGGCCGCGCAAGCCGCGCCGCTGAATCAACATTCCCGCATCGACTGGCGAGCCATGCCGACCCGTCATCGCGAGCCAGGTGGCTCAACCAACCCGCAAACACCCGGCAGCGATCACGCGTTTCTTGTCAGCCCAGCAATGGCCCCGTATCATTCGCGGCCCACTTTCCGGAGAGGTGGCAGAGCGGTTGAATGTACCTGACTCGAAATCAGGCAGGGGTTTATAGCCCCTCGGGGGTTCGAATCCCCCCCTCTCCGCCAGATACGAAAACGGCCCCGCAAGGGGCCTTTTTCGTAACTGGCGGAGAGGGGGCGTGGACGAACCCGCTTGGGTTCGACAAATTCGTCGGGAACGAATTTGGACAGCCGAATGGCTGGCCCGAGCGCTGCGCGCGAGGGTGAGGCTCAGGGAGGAGCCGAGCATATCCCCCCGTTTCAAACCAGCGACACTGCAAAACAAAGCCACGACCGCAAGGGGCCTTTTTTGTATCTGGCGGAGAGGGGGCGTGGACGAACCCGCTTGGGTTGATTCGGGCCATTCCCGGCCCTCTCCCTTCGGGCCATTCCCGGCCCTCTCCCTTCGGGCCATCGCCGATTGCGATGTTCGCCCCCGCATCAAAGGCCATGGAAGGCCTGCATGCAGGAAATGCAGGAGCACCTTCCTGCCTGCCTGCGCAGTGACAAATTCGTCGGGAACGAACCGCCCGAATACTTCGTGCGGGGCGTCGATGATTGTACCGAACTGACTCACCCTCTCCCCAGCCCTCTCCCGTCAAGGGCGAGGGAGAAGAACGGCTTTTTTGTATCTGGCGGAGAGGGGGCGTGGACGAACCCGCTTGGGTTGATTCGGGCCATTCCCGACCCTCTCCCTTCGGGCCATCACCGATGGTGATGTCCGCCCCCGCATTAAATGCCATGGAAGGCCTGCATGCAGGAAATGCAGGAGCACCTTCCTGCCTGCGGATGGAATCCCGCGCGCCAAGACCCGGTAGCCATGCGCTTTGCGACCGATGCCCAACTAGGCCGTTGGTCGGTGTTGCGCATTCAGCCGGACTCCTAGCATTGCTCGTTCCTGGGTACGTGCTGCAGCAGGACGTGGCCGCGATCCAGAAACAAGGCGGGATCCTCGCAGGCAGGCCTCACGGCCTTGCGAATCCCTCCGACATTCAAGACGGCACGCACAGGCGCTGCATGCGTCAGCTTCCGTCAATTCGACCAATCCGGGGGAATGACCATGCTCATGAAAGAATTGCGCCTTGTACGCCTTGCCGCATACCTGACTTGCTCCTTGATGCCATGGTTGGCGTGTGCTGCAACCGCACCCGCCGAGCAGGACTCGCAAACAAGATCCGAATCGAATGATGCGGACACCAGCGGCAGCACCCGTCTGCCACAGATCAACGTGCGCGGCTGGTGGGTGTCGCCATACCTGGTACCGGATTCCTCGTCGGCAACCCTTACCGAAACACCGCTTGTCGACATTCCACGTTCGATCCATGTGATACCCGAATCCGTCCTTCGCGACCAGAATGCACAATCGCTTGCCGATGCAATCCGCAACGCGCCGAGCATTTCCGTCAACATGGGCGAAGGCATGCGCGATGAATTCCTCATCCGCGGCGTGAAGACCAAATCGGATTTTTACGCCAATGGCTTGCGTGACGACACCGAATACATGCGCGACCTGTACAACATAGCGCACGTCGATGTCCTGCTGGGGCCGGCCGCACTGGTTTTCGGTCGTGGCGGAGCAGGCGGTGTCGTCAACCTGGTCACGAAACTGCCCGAACCCAGGCACATCGGTGAAGCATCGCTGGAGGCCGGCTCATGGCAACACTGGCGAGGCACGGCCGACATCGGTGATCAAGTTGGGGAATCCGGCGCGTTTCGCGTGCTGGCCATGGGCGAGGATTCCGGTGGTTTCCGGGACCACTATTTTCTGCACCGATACGCCGTTAATCCCGAATTCGGTTACCAGTTCTCGGCGAATACGCATCTTGATCTTGGCATCAGCTACTTGAGCGACCGGCGCATTGTCGATCGCGGCATCACCTCGCAGAACGGTCGCCCGGTTGACGTACCCCGCGATACCTTTTTTGGCGCGCCAGACCAGAACATGTCGGACGGTGATGTCGGCGCGATCACCGCAAACCTGAGCCATGACTTCGACACCAACCTGAAACTGGTCAGTTCGTTCCGGGCTTCGGATGCCGACCGCGACTACCTCAATACATACGCCGGCGGCGCCGTTGATGGCAACGGCGAGTTCAAGATGAAGGGCTATGCACACTCGCATCACCGGCGCAGCTACATCAATCGAACCGACCTCATCGCCGACATTGATTCCGGCCAGGTGAAGCAGACTCTGGTGTTTGGCAGTGAGTACAGCTCGCAGCGTGACCACGACTACCAGACACTGCCAAGCGAAGGATCCAAGAACCTGCCGGGACGTTTCCCCATCGCCAATCCGGAAATCGCACCGATCGCGTTTCCCTACCTTGATCGTGACAACCATGTCGTGGGCAAGGAGTTTGCGCTCTACGCCCAGGACCAGCTTTCCTGGGGTGATCGCTGGAAAGCCGTGATCGGCGCGCGATGGGATCGATTCACCGTGGATGCCGACTATCGCAATCCGGAGGTCACCCCAGACCATACCTACAACGCGGACAACACATGGTCGCCACGCGCAGGTCTGATATTCAAGCCGATCGAGAATGATTCCATCTACGCCAGCGTTACCAAGACCTATACGCCACAGGGCGCGAACATTGCGCTTTCACGCAAATCTCCGGATGGAGCGAATCTGGACCCGGAATCCGCAATCAACTTCGAGATTGGCAACAAGCTCGAACTGATGAATGGCCAGCTGTTGATCACCGCTGCACTGTTTCATCTCGAACTCGACGACGTGGTGGCCGAAGCAGCCGACGGATCGGGAGAGCTGGTCAATACCGGCGCGCAGCGCAACCGCGGATTCTCTGTTTCGGCCGACGGCGCACTCAACGATCAGTGGAGCATCTTCGCCAATTTCACGCATCTGACTGCGAAAATTACCGAAGCCACCGAGGAAGCTGACTCCGGTGCGCGCGTGGGATTGGTCCCGCGCAACCAGTTCTCCATCTGGACCCGCTTTGCCGTCTCCCCGCACTGGGGACTCGCCGCAGGCGTGCACGGCGAATCAGAAAAATACACGAGCTATTCGAACAACGTGACCTTGCCGCAGTACGTGGTGGGTGACCTGATGGCCTGGTACCAGACCGACAAGTTCCGGGTACAGGCCAACCTCAACAACGTGTCGGACAAGCACTATTTTCCGACTGCCAGCAGTGATTACGAAATCATGCCTGGCGAACCACGCAACCTGATGGTGACCCTCGGCTTCAACTACTGAACCCGCTTTCCGGGATCCGTTGCAAGCAGGTCCAGTCTTCCCGCATACCCCGGCAATACGGCCGGGGTCAGGCTTGCGGGAGCCTGCTATGCGGAGCAATTTGTGTATAGTTCGCGCTCAAGTCGGGCACGGTGCCAGGCCAGGAAATGCGAGGTTGAATCATGGGTCTGATCCAGGCGGCGGTGGGTGCGGTTGGCGGCGTGTTGGCCGACCAGTGGAAAGACTTCTACACGGTACCGGATGGCCTGCCATCGACGGCTGCGCTGTTTGCCGCCGTGCCGCAAGGCACCAATGCCGGCCGTGGCTCGAATACCAAGGGTTCCTCCAACATCATCACCAACGGCTCGAAGATCGTCGTGCCGGAAGGCTATGGTCTGCTGCTCATGCAGGACGGCAAGATCACCGGTTTTGCCGCCGAAGCCGGCGGTTACGAATGGCAATCCGACGACCTCAATTCGAAGTCGATCTTTTCCGGTGGCGGCCTGGTCGAGTCGCTGATCAAGCAAAGCTGGGAGCGCTTCAAGTTCGGCGGCCAGCCCGGCTCGCAGCAAGCGGCATTCTTTGTTTCGCTGAAGGAATTGCCCGACAACCGCTTCGGCACGCAATCCGAAATCTACTGGGACGACGGCTTCCTCAACACCCAGGTCGGTGCGGTGACCCGTGGCTCCTACACCTTGAAGATTGTCGATCCGATCCTGTTCGTGAAGAACTTCGTGCCGGCCAGCTACCTGCAGTCCGGCCAGGTGTTCGACTTCACCGATCTCGACAACGCCGCCGCCAGCCAGCTGTTCAATGAAGTGGTGGGCTCGCTGGCACCGGCTTTCAGCCTGTACAGCAACGATCCGGCCAAGGGCAATCGCATCACCAAGTTGCAGCAGGATTCGATCGGCTTTGCCAAGAGCCTGTCGGATGCGGTGGAGAACGCCTACCAGTGGAAATCCGACCGCGGCCTGGCGATCGTCAAAACCGCCATCGTTTCCATCGAATACGATGCCAACACGCGCGAACTGCTCAAGACCGTGCAGCGTGCTGACGCATTGATGGGTTCGCGCGGCAATTCCAACCTGCAGGCCAGCGTGGCCCAGGGCATGCAGTCGGCCGGCGAAAACGGCGGTGCGGCGGGCATGATGGGCATCGGCATGGCCTCTGGCATGATGGGTGGTCTCGGCGGCCTGCAACAGCCGGTGGCACCCGCTGCACCTGCGGCGGAGGATCCGGTGGCCAAATTGAAGAAGGCCAAGGAGATGCTGGACCTCGGCCTCATCACGCAGAGCGATTACGACGCGCTCAAGTCCAAGGCGCTTGGCCTGTAACCAGCGACCGGCGCATCGCCCATGTCCAACAACAGCAAGCTGCCGCCGGTTCCGCCGGCGGCACCCACGGGTCCAGGCTCGCCACGGGATGTACCGCCCGCACCGGGCAGCTTTCCGATTGATCCGGCGACGCTGCCCGAACCGATCCGCGACGAGTTGCTGGCACCCGATCCGGTCGCCATCGATACCGCATCGGAGGAGTTGAAGGACGGCCTCAACCACTGTCCGAAATGCGGCGCCACCGACATCCGCCAGCGTCCCGGCACTGACCTGCTGATTTGCCGGTTCTGTCGCCACGAATGGCATGGCCAGCGCGTCGAGGAAGAATTTGGTCTCGGCGAAGGCCTGGACAAACTCTCGGGCACCATCATCGCCTCCGGCGCGCGTGACATCGCGGCCGATGCGGTCAACCTGATGAGCTTCAAGTGCAGCGGCTGTGGCGCCGAGGTGACCATCAACACCGAAAACGCCATGACCGCACGCTGCCATTGGTGCCGCCATGTGCTCGGCGTCAACGAACAGATTGCCAACGGCGCCGTGCCCGATGCGGTGCTGCCCTTCCACATCAAGAAGGACGACGCCGTCGCCCGCATCCGCCAATTCGTGGACAAGCGGCGCCTGTTTGCGCTCAAGGAATTCAAGGAGCAATTCACGCCGGAGAACGTGAGTGGCGTGTACCTGCCCTACATGATCGTCGATGGCAGGGCCAGCGCGGACGTGGCCGGACGCGGCGAGATCAAGACTCGCGAATACACGCGCGGCAGCGGCAACGACAAGAAGACCTACTACGACGCCGACATCTACCAGGTGCAGCGCCACGTGGATTTCACCGTGGACGACCTGCCGCTGGAATCCTCCGCGGCACGCGGCAACCTGGACACGCGCACCAATACCAACAACATCATCAACACCATCCTGCCGTTCGACACCAAGAACGCGGTGAAATGGAACGCGTCCTACCTGTCCGGATTCAATTCGGAAAAGCGCGACCAGAACGTGGAAGAGCTGCGCCCCGAGCTGGAGGACCAATTGCTCTCGGTTGCCCGCTGCCAGGTGGAATCATCCGTGTCCCGTTTTGACCGCGGCGTGCGCTGGGAACAGGAAAGCCTGGATGTGCATGGCACGCGCTGGGTGTCGATGTACCTGCCGGTCTGGCTGTATTCCTATCACCAACCCGGCAAGAACGGCGGCATGTTGCATTACATCGCGGTGAACGGTCGCACCGGCGAAACCATGGGCAGCATACCGGTGCAACAGTGGAAGCTGCTGACCGCGGCCATCACGGTTGGCACGTTCCTGGAAGCCATTGCGATCTGGATCATCGGGAGCACTTCATGAGTGATGACGGCGGGCTCTGGCTGCTTGCGCTCGGCCCGGCTGGCGCCACCGGGTTGTACTGGATGCTGTACCGCTACTACCGCAATACCGACAAATCGCACGCCTTCGAGCGTGAAACCGATGTCCAGGCCCAGGCGGTGACCGGCGCGGATTCCGACCGCAAGATCGACGAGATCAAGGGCACTCGCGAGACGCGTATCAGCGGCGACAATGTGCACGCCTACCGAAACCGTGTGAAGCGAATCCGTACCGACTCCTCCTGACGCGCAAGCGCGGCGCGCGCTGCGTCGCCGACAGTTTCAGCGCTTTATTGCATCGACGGGGATTCACCGCAGAAGTGCTGGCGCACCTGCTCCGCCTCGCCCATCCAGCTGTTCAGTTGGTCGATGCGTGTGGACTCCGCCGGGTGGGTGGACATGAATTCCGGCGGCTTCTGCTTGCCGAGGCTGGCCATGCGCTCCCACAGCCTGGGCGCTTCCTGCGGATTGAAACAGGCAGCCGCGGTGAGCATGAGTCCGACCTTGTCGGCCTCGGATTCATGGCTGCGCGAGAACGGCAGCAACAGTCCGTATTGCGCGCCCGCGCCGATCGCAGCCATGACCATCTGACGCTGGCCCGGATCCATCTCGCCGGTGGACATGCTGGCGGCGATGGAGCCGATCTGCACCAACTTCTGCTGAGCCATGCGCTCGCCACCGTGTCGCATCAGGGCGTGCGCGATCTCGTGCCCCATGACAACGGCAAGTCCATCGGTGTTGGCCGCCACCGGAACGATGCCGGTGTAGACCGCGATCTTGCCGCCCGGCAGGCAAAAGGCATTCACCTGGTCGGATTCGATCACGCTCACCTGCCACTGGTACGCGCTCCAGTCGGTGGACGCGGGTACGCCGGCCTGTTCGGCAAGATATTTCTCGACCTTGGGCGCCGCTTCGACAAGACGCTGGGCAATGTCCTGTACCTGCTGCGGCAGTGGCCCGGAACGAACCACCTGCGAGGTTTGCAGGATTTCCTGATAGGACTGGAGTCCCAGCGCGGCTTCTTCCTGGGCCGTCGAGTCCAACATCTGCTGGCGTCCGGTGAACGATGCCTCGCTGCGATGGCTGAAGTAGTACCAGCCGAAATACAAGCCGAACAACAGGATCGGCCACAGCTTCAAACCACGCCGTTGCCCCTGCTGGCCCATGCCACCGGATCGGTTTCCAAACGGTCCCATGATTGCCTCCCGCTTCAGGCCACCAGCTTAAGGCAAGACTCATCAGTTGACGTCGAGCCGGAGAATTTTTTCACGATCGATTACAGCTCGCGCACCACGCGAAAACCCAGCCGCGCACTGCGTGTATCGGCAGTGATCGACAAGCGATACGCCGAGCGTACCTGATCCGGGGCACTGCCCCACGAGCCGCCGCGCACCACGCGTTTGGTGCAGCCGGGATTGATCCAGGCCTGGCTGTCTCGCGGTGCGCGCACGTAATTGTCATGCCAGCAGTCATCGGTCCACTCAGACAAATTGCCGTCGATATCGAACACACCCATCGGGTTGGCGGCAAAGCTCTTGACCTTTGCCGGCCCCCAATGGCCGTCGTCATAGTCCTTGAATGCATTGCCCCAACTGCGCTTGCTGCGTGAACGATCACCATCACCGGTCAGGTTGGCCAACACGCGCGGCGGGTTGCCGTCTCCCCACCAGAAGCGGGTCTGGTTGCCGGCGCGCAGGACATATTCGAACTCTGCCTCGCTCGGCAGGCGGTAACGCTTGCCGGTGCGCTGCGACAACCAGGAAACGTAGGCGCTCGCATCATTCCAGGACACATTGAGAACCGGCAGGTCGTCGCTTGCGCGCTCGCCCTCGTAGTTCTGCCGCCAGCCGGCTCCGCGCTTGTCGATCATGCGGCCGCTGCGCTCGTCATACACGCTTCCCGTTCCCGCCCGCTCGGCTTCGCTGCGATAGCCGACCGATCGTACGAATTCGCGGAACTGCTCGACGGTCACTTCGGACTGGCCCATGGCAAACCCGATCTGGATCTTCACCTGGCGCTGGGGCTCCTCGCTGTCGCGATGGCCCTCCTCGTCGGCGGCTGAACCCATGACAAAGGATCCGGTTGGAATAACCACCACCGCCGGTGCGCTGCCGCGGGTATCCAGGAAACGATCACTGAACACCTGGCCCGGCTTGAAGTTTGCGTACAGCCGCGCGTTGCGCAGCAATTCGTTGAACTGGTCGAGCGCGGCCAGGTCGGGACTGATGGCCTGGGCCTCGCCAGCCAGGCGTTCGGCCAGATCCGCATTCCCCGAGTCAAGCGCGGAACGCGCCTGGGCCAGGATCGTTTCCGCGCGCTGGCGACGCAGCGCCTCGATGCGCGAGCGCGTATCGAGCAGGGCCTGTGAACCGGGGCGAATCGACGACGCTTCGGCAAGTATGGCATCGGCGTTGGCAAGGTCATTCTGCGCTGCCATGCCCAGCGCGCGTTCGAGGAAATCCTGCTCGATGCGCGCCAGGCCTTCATCGGCCAGGTGATTGTTCGGATCAATGGCCAACACCTTGCGATACATCGCCAGCGCATTGTTGTCGCCCTCGCCGAGCATGCGACCGCGCTTGAGCAACTCCGCCGCAGCGGACAGCATGGGCATGACCTTGCGCAGGGTCTTCAGCCGCTCACGCAATTGGGTGAGTTCCGTTTCCGAATGCGGCAAGCTTGCGAACTGCTCGGCATAACGCTCCGCTTCCGCCTCGTCGCCACGCTCAAGCGCAGCAAACGACCAGTCGCGCACCGCACCGCCAATGCGCCTGAGCGCTTCTTCAGCCGTGCGATTGCCGGGATCGGATTGGAGAACCTGCCGATACAAGCCCACGGCATTGTTGCGCGGCGGCTCGAACAGGCTGCCATCCAGCTCCAGCTTGCGTGCCGCCTTGAGCATCTCGGCCACTTCCTTGGTCACCGGCGCCGGTGGACCCATGGCGATGGCTTCCTCGAAGGTGGTGCCCTTTGCGGCTGCGCCATCACCGGTATCGGTGATGGCTTTTGAGCCATCCAGTCGCCACGGACTGGTGCTGGCTGGCAAACTGGTGTTGGTCTGCACCTGCTGCTGGTGCTCGACATGCAGGATGCCGGGGAAAAACCGGTATGCCAGGGCAAGCAACAACAGCACGATGCCGAGCGTGCCCCCGATGTTGCGCTGCTTGTTGACCTGCTCGGTACCCGGCATGGCGGCAAAAGGAATGGCTGACAGAGGCGAGAAGGCACCTTAGGCTATCGCGCGCGGCATCCGCAAGCTGGCTGCCCTCGCTCGTTCATCCCTCGATAATCCAACTGGAACCTGCAATTTGGCTGCCTGGATCAACCACACACAATCCTTGCTCGATTTCGAACTGGCGCCCGGCGCACGGATCGGGCTCGATACGGAATTCATGCGCACCGACAGTTTTGCGCCCAAGCTGGCCCTGATCCAGATCGAAGCGGCCGGCAAGGTGGCTCTGATTGATCCGCTCGCCGATATCGAGCTGTCCAGCTTGGCCACTTGCCTTGGTGCAGCGGACACGCTGTCCGTCATGCACAGCGCCAGCGAGGATCTCGACGCCTTGGCGCCCATCCTGCCCGCCGGCCTGGGAACCCTGTTCGACACGCAGATCGCTGCCGCTTTCTGCAGCCTCGGTGCCGGCATGGGTTATCAGAAACTGGTGCTTGAGCTATGCGGAGTGGAATTGCCCAAGGGCGAAACCCGCTCCGACTGGTTGCGCCGGCCGTTGAGTGAATCCCAACTCGACTATGCCAGCCAGGATGTCGTGCACCTGCCTGCGCTTCATGCCGAGCTGTCGGCACGACTCGACCAGCGCGGCTACGGCGCCTGGCATGCCGAGGACTGCGCGCGCATGCTCGAACGCGCCCGCCAGCGCGAACCCGATCCGCAACCGCAGACCGCTTACCGCGGTGCCGCCGACTGGACCCGCGAGCAACAAGCCCTGCTGCGCCGCGTACTGATCTGGCGCGAAACCACGGCCAGGCGCATCGACAAGCCACGCCCCTGGATACTGGATGATCCGCGCATCCTCTCGCTCAGCGCCGAACCACCAGCCGATGCCAATGAGCTGATGGAGCGTTGCCGTGGCCTGCGCGCCTTGCGCGGCGCGCAACGCGCCGAATTGCTGGAAGTGCTCCAGCGCCCCTTCGGCGATTCCGAACTCGACTTTGATCCGATTCCAGCCGCTGCCGATGCCGAAGAACGGCGCACGATCCGCGCGATGAAGGATTTCGTCACCACCCGCGCCGCAGAACTCGACCTGCCGGATGGCCTGCTTTGCTCCCGACGCCATCTGGAGACGCTCTACACCACCCGTCGCTGGCCGGCCGCGCTCGAAGGCTGGCGCAAGCCCCTGCTGCACGATGCGCTGGTCGCCAAATTGCCGGATGCCTGAACCGGCCGATTTGCCGCACGCCAGCACTCGGCTGCTTGCTTGGCTCGCATCCCGCCATTCGCTATGATCCGCCTCCGCGTGGACCGGGTTGAATCAATGCCCTGCTCCACGCCGCGATCAATCGTGGGGCGGTAGCTCAGCTGGGAGAGCGCTGCGTTCGCAATGCAGAGGTCGAGGGTTCGATCCCCTTCCGCTCCACCACCCTTGTTCGCACGGTGTCGGCAAGACTCCATGGATTCCGCAGGCGGGCACACTATTGTCGTTGCCGGGTGGAGCGTTCCGCGCTGCTCGAGTCCGAGCCATTTGCGGGCCGGATCGACCAACGCAATCAGGTTCAGGCCGTGCCTTTGAGTTCGATGCTTTCCTCTCCGCGATCCGGCAGCAATGCGCCTTCCAGCGCGCTGTCTTCCTCGGCCTCGATTTGCGCATCCCTGGCGGCACGAAACCGGCTCGCCAGTTCCGTTTGACCCAGTGTTCTGGCGCAGCGGGCCAGCCAACCCAGGCTCCACGCTGATTGCCTTGCCGGATCGACGACGCGACTGACGGCATCCTGGTGCAGCAGGCGCGCCGCGGATTCCTGCCCGAGCGCGGCAACGATGTCGCCCTTCAGCACGAGGTGCGCGGGCTGCGCGCTCTGCTCGAGCACCTCATCGATGACTGCCAGGGCTTCCTGGTTGCGCTTGTTCCCGTGCAGCAGCAGCGCCAGGTTGAATCCCGCCGTCGGCGAAGCGGATGCCTGGCGATACACCGATTCCGCACGCTCGATATCACCCAGCTCCTCCAGATAGATGCCACGCAGGTTGAGCAGATTGAGGGTCGGGCCATCGTGCTGCACGGCGCAGGCGATGAAATGCAGGGCACGCTCGCGATGACCAATGCGCGCGGAATCGCGCGCCATCTGCTCGAACGTCTTGCCCAGCTGATGCGTTGGAATGCGATCGCAACGAATCATCTCTTCGGCTTCGAGCAGGCGGCAGCGCGCGATCTGGCCCTGGTCGGTATGCGTCATCGGCGCATCGAATCGCTGCTCGAATTCATCTACTCCGGCATCGCTATCCGCAGTGCGGCCAAGCCTGAGAGTCAGGCACTGGTTCTCATCCATCGCCCAGGACACGGCCAACGGCTCTCCCTGCTTCACCGGCGCTTCAAGTTGCCAGATCGAGCGACCCACCACGCGCGCGCCATCGGCGATGATCTCGATGGCCAGGTCCACCGGCCGATCCGTGACGCTTGCCGGTGCCAGCACCTGCAGCGGGAATCCGGATTGGGCAGGCAGCGCAGAACCCGCCCTGGCCAAGGGAACCAGGCCTTGCCGGGTGCGCAATCCGATTTCGGCGCTGCACACGGGCGCGATGATCGGCTGGCCGGTTGCCGCGATCGACAGCGCTTGCAGTGCCGCACCGCGTGCGATGGCACCTTGCAGCTCTTTCTCGTCGCCGATTTCGAGCATATCGGCGCCGCCGAAGTACTCGCACAAGGCCTGCTGAACCTGCGGAATGAGACTGCTGGACCCCGCCAGCAGAACCAGATCGACGGATTCCGGTCGCAGCGATGCGCGTCCCAGCACCTGCTGGATCGGGCGAAAAATGGAATCGCGCTCGACGTACTCGTCGGATTCGGTCTTGCCGGGGTGCGCATCGAGAAACGGGCGCAACAATTTCTCGAACGTCGCCTGATCCAGGCGGGCATCGCTCAGGTACAGCTCGCGACCATTCCATTCAATGCAGTGGTCGCCCGCGGAAACGACCTCCACGGTGCTGCCATCGTCGCCGCGCTGAACCTGCTCGCGCAGGCGTTGGCACAACGCGCGTTTCAATTGCTCGGCCACCGGCAGCAGTACGGGCTCGAAGTTTCGGCGCTTGTCGGACTGCGTCACATCCGTCTTGCGCAGTTGGTAAAGCTCCAGCAATCCCGGAATCAGGTGGCCGTACACGAGGGCGCGATCGATATCGCCACCGCCGATGCGGTGATATCGGCTGGTTGCCAGCAGGCGCGGGGCGAGCGCCGCACTTGCCGAGGCCTGCAGGGTGAACAGCGCGACATCGCAGGTGCCACCGCCGAAGTCGAACACCAGCCACGTTGCGCCGGCCCGCAGGTGGTCACCCACCCTGCCGGGATCACGATGCAGCAGATCCAGCACCGCAGCGTACGGCTCATCGAGCAGGAGCACGTCCCTGTCGTTGCCAAAGGCCTGCCTTGCAGCGGCGAGCGTCGCCGTCCGCTGCGCCCCATGAAACGATGCCGGCACGGTGACGACCACGGGATCGGCGGTAGGCCGATTACCGAGACCGGATGTGTTCATTGCGTGGCGAAGTATGTGCGAGGCAATGTCGGTGGCGCAGCGGAATCCCTGCGGGGCGCGCGCATAGGTGTGGCGCAAGCCCATCTCATTCTTGGTTTCGGAAAACGAGAAGCGATGCTGCGAATAGCGCTTGCTGCGTGCGAGTCGTTTGGCCGCGTGGCCAACCAAGGCCTTGTCATCGACCACTGCAACCACCGAAGGCACGGCAATCTGGCCGCTGGGTTGGCCTGGTTCATCCACGGCCTGGCACGCGCAGTTGACCTGACCGTCTTCAATGCGGGCCAACGCGATGCAACTCTTGGTGGTTCCCAGGTCAATGCCGATCGCGGAACCTTCATACGCCTGCTGTGCAAGCACATCGCGCAGATCGTCAAACACGGTTGTTGCCCCCATCTCCGCTCTCCTCCTCGCATGAGTCGATTCGGGCGCAGCTTGGCGTTGCGCGATCTCACACGGTGCGACAGTCGCCGGGGCAACGATGATCAAGTCCGCTCGTTCAGAGCGGGCTGAAGGGTGAGTATGCAATGCCCCGAGTCCGTTCATGGTTCGACAGGCTCACCGCAAACGGAGGGGGTGAGAGCCGTGCATGGCTCCCTTCGACAAGCCTGTCCTGAGCTGAGTCGCAGGGCTCAGGACAGGCTCTGGCTCACCACGAACGGAGGGGGTGAGAGCCGTGCATGGTTCCCTTCGACAAGCCTGTCCTGAGCAGAGTCGAAGGGCTCAGGACAGGCTCTGGCTCACCACGAACGGTGTTGTTGGGGAGCTCACCACAAACAGGTGGTTCGACAGGCTCATCACGAACGGTGTTGTTGGGGAGCTCACCACAAACAGGTGGTTCGACGAGCTCACCACGAACGGTGTTGTTGGGGAGCTCACCACAAACAGGTGGTTCGACGGGCACACCACGAACGGAATTTTCTGCACAGAGCTCGTTGACCGGCAACATGGAATCTCACCACGAACGGACCCTGCTTTCTCTGCATTGCCGTGGCCATGCGACCCGCAGCTCCTTGCGGCCTGGATGTGGCGCTGGCAAGCACCCGGGGGCTGGCGCTTGAACGTGCAGCCCGCCGGCTTGCAACTACCCGTGGCACGAAATGCCATTGATTGCCGATTGAAGGACTGGAGGGTGGCACTACCGCGCCCTGCACCCGGCAGGAAGCGGATCCCGACAGCCCGCCGGCAACGTGATTTCAACTTCAGGGAGGCAATCCGTGAATACACGATGGATGGCTCGAAGCGCACTGGCGTTCGTTTGCTGCATGGCAGCCAACGCATGGGCGGACCGGCCGGCGACCCAAACCGAACGACAGGCCATGGGTTTTGATGATCCAGCCCAGCTGGTCATGGTCCGCGACCTGCCCTTCCCCGCCGATTCGGATACCCGCGCACCGGACGGCGCGGGGCTGGGTGATGAATGGCAGACCCGCATCGGTACCGCCTTCCAGGGTCGTACGGGTGCCTTCAACTTTGGCGGACAGGCTCCCAGCATTGCCTGCACCAGCGGCACCGAGCGCTTTGCAACCGCAACCTTCGACCTGCCCGCGGGTGCCGCCATCAAGTATGTCGACATGTTTGCCTACGACAATTCCAGCAGCGAGGAAATGCTGGTTTTCCTGCTCTCAGTCTGCCAGGGCACGGGAGGTGCAGATCCGCCGGTGAGTACCATTCTTGCCAATTCAACCACCAGCGGCACACCCGGCGACACCGTGGTGACCCTCAATTTGTCCTCTGCTCCGGTGATCGTTGATCGCTACACCTGTCGCTACATGGTGCGGGTCAACATGGCCTCACCCGGCGGCACCTGTGTCGGAGGAAGCATCTTCCTCGACAAGGTGCGCATGCAATACACCCCGTGACCGGAGTACCCATCATGCGTTGCAATGAACCCTGCAAAATGACGAAAGCACTGCTGCTTGCTGCCGGTTTCGTTCTGGCCTCGGCGCAGGCCAATGCCGGCGTCCTTTACGGTACCGACTACGACAGCTACAACGGTCGATCCGGCCGACCCAGCGACAGCCTGTTGTCGCTGGGACGTGACGGGAACTTCGGAGCCTATTGCCAAAGCGGAGCCAGTTCAGGACGCAGGACCGTGGTCTACCCGTTTGATATCCCCGATCAGTTCGAGGTGTTCAGCGTGCGGGTCTGGGGCATCGATGACTCGGCCAGCAACAACCTTTCCTACGAACTGGTCAAATCCTGCCAGCCATTCCTCTCGGGCGGAGGGCCAGTACGCACGGTGCTTGCGACGGCCGCCAGCAGCGGGACGCCGGGCAACTTCTCGCAATTGCTGATTCCTGCTGAGCAAGTCGCCACCAGCAGCACCTGCGCCTATTTTCTGGAAGCCCGGTTTGCCCCGGACAACTCTGCCTGCGCTGGCTTCGACCTGCGCTCGGTCCGCGTGCGGCTGCTGTCCAACAACCCGGACGTCATTTTCCGCAACGGCTTTGCACCCTGAGGATCCTGATCATGAATTTCCCACTCATCACCTTTGCCGTCGGCATGCTGGTCAGCTCACATGCTTCCGCTGATCCTGCCTGGATCCAGGTCAGCAATCCGGCCGAGCTGGCCGCGATGGGATTTCCGGCCACTGCCGTCAATGTCTGGCGCTTGCCCAATGATTCCACCGATCCGGGGTTGCCGGATCGCGCACCACTCGGCAGCACACCGACCAACGCCTCGTATGCGATGACCGGGGAGGATTTCGTCACGATCTCAAGCTTGTCCGACTACAACTCGGCGGCATACGGCCACCTGTATTGCCCAACCGGAGCCACTTCGCGGATTGCCTCGGCGTCGGTCAATGTACCGACTGATCGCCGGCTCTTTTTCCTGGATATGTGGGGCCGGGATGCCTCGGCAACCCAGGACATGTCCGCCACCCTGTATGCCACCTGCCAGCCAGCGGATGGCGCTGGTACGCCAAACAATTTCGTGCTGGCCGAGGTGACTTCACCTGCCATCGTCGGGGATGGTGACTTCTTTGAGTTCGATACCGTCAGCGAGACCTACTTCGATCCCCAGCGCTGCGGCTACTCCGTCAATCTGGTGCTGGGTTCCGGAACCTGTGTCGGTTCGGACCTGACCCTGTACAAGGTGCGCGTGGTCATCGGGGGCAACCTGTAGTCGTCCTGTTGCTCAGCACGGACTCTGGCGGATACTTTGCTTTCCACGCGTCACGGAGGCTTTCCATGTTGCGCTGCTCGCTCCTGGTTCTCCTTCTCGCCGCGGTGCCGCTGGTTTGTCGCGCGGCGCCAGAACTTTATCTGGCCGAATCCGTCGCCAGGGAAGCGCAAAGCGCCCAACTGCGCGCCACCGCGACGGAACTGGAAGCCATCTACGCCGACCTCGCGCAGGCGTCGGGTGTCGACGCCATTCTGGTCTGGTCAACTGCCGCGGACATCAATGCGTTTGCCACCATGGCCGGCGACGACAAGATCGTTGTCGTGCAGGAAGGTCTGCTTGATGCCTTCAATGGCGACCGTGATGCGGTAGCCGCGGTGCTTGCCCACGAGTTGGCTCATCACCAGGCCGATCATTTGCGTGAAGGAAAGCGCAAGCGCGAAGGGGTGCAGGTGCTGGGTGCCATCCTCGGTGCGGTGGTCGGAGCCCAAGTCGGCAAGGAAAGCGGCGAACTGGCCGGCGCACTGGCAGGTACCGCAGTGGGCGTCGGCAGTGGCCTGCTGGTGCTCAAGTTCAGCCGCAACCAGGAACTGGAAGCCGATCGGCTCGCCGTGGGCTGGATGATTGCGGCAGGCTACAACCCGGACGGCATGTTGCGCCTGCAAACCGCGCTGGGCGAACTGGGCGGCAAGCGCAGCGCCTCCATCCTCAGCACGCATCCCACCAGCGCCAAACGCTACAAGGACGCACAGAAGCAAATCGCCAAACTCGCTCCTGAGCCGGAATTGCTGGCTGCCGCGGTTACGCCGCTGGTGCAAGCGGATGACCTGGCCAAGGCCGAAGCGGATATTGCCAACGCGAAGCAGGAACAACTGGCCGCTGCGCTCAAACCCTCCAGCGCCGAAGTGTCTGCCGCGGCCCTTGCCCCCATCGAAGGCATCTCCCTCGATACCTATGCCGCCATCTCCAACCAACTGGTGCAGGCGGGAGAATCCGGACGCGCCCGGGTGTTGTCACGCCACGGCCTCGATGCGACTGAAATGGATCGCGTCAACCAGGGCTACATGACCCGCATGCGCGCGGAACCGGCCCTGATGCAGCGCTACAGCGTGGCCTATTTCCGTGCCACCCAGGGCAAGCTGGCCGCATGGGGTCGGGATCTCGCAGACTCCTACGAAAATGGACAACCGCTCAAGCTCGATCCGCCCTATTCCATGGCCCAGGCAAAAACCCTGCTGGCTGCGCTGAGCGCACGCGGCGCACCCCAGCTTGACGAAGCCGGCATCGCCAGCGCCGAAAAGGACGTGCTTGGTGCCTACGGCCTGAGCTACTACGACTTCCAGATCGGCCACAACTGGTGGTCACGCCAGCTCAAGATCGAAGCCATGGCCGGCGACAGTGCTCCCTTGCAGGACTACTACAGCGCCATGCAGACCAAGCAGGATGCCAGTCGCAGCGAATCCGCAGAGGCTTCCGGTGTGCACATCGGCAAGGGAGTCAAGATCGGCAACAACGTGAAAATTGGCGGGGAACCCGTCAGCGCGGATTCCGATTCTCCGCGCGACTGAGCATCAAGCGCCTCACTTCAGGAAACCCTGCACAAGTACGGAACTCATTCGTCGCGAGCAAGCTCGCTCCCACAAAATCAAGCGATGGTG
>ERZ795061.242-NODE-242-length-58105-cov-6.683928_pt1 | contig 58105 bp, 64 predicted proteins | sample MGYA00375145_ERZ795061 | MGnify/ENA primary metagenome ERZ795061 (study PRJEB30190, sample SAMN05720144) | anaerobic digester metagenome | isolation source: active sludge of municipal wastewater-treating anaerobic digesters | place: USA | collected 2014-12-22 ... | reverse complement strand
AGAGGGACGCGCCGCGGAAGAGCCTCTCGAGCTCGCGGACGACGACCCCGTTCGATGCGGTGCCGCTCATCGGGGCTTTCTTGTTGTCCCGGCTTGGCCGTCCTCGCGGCCGGGCCTACGGCGTCTTCGTCTCCTGCCCGGTCATCGGGTCGGTCAGCTGGATCCTGTGGAGCTTGCCCAGCTTGGCGAGCGGGCCCGGCCACTTGTCGCCGCCCTTGTCGCAGGGCTCGAAATCCCCCACGATCAGGATGACGGCCGTGTCCGGCCGGATGTACTTGCCGGCCGCCTCCTGGACCTTGGCCTTGGTCACGGCCTGGATCCGGGCCCGGTAATTCTTGTAGTAGTCCATCGGCTTGCCGGTCATCTCCAGGTTGGCGAAGCTCATCATCGTCGACTGCGGCGACTGGAAGCTGTCGGCGAAGCTCTCGAGGTAGTAGTTGACGGCCGTTTCCATCTCCGCGTCCGAGACCGGCTCCCTGCGGATGCGGTCGAACTCGTCGAGGATGAGCGAAATGGCGTAACCGACCGTCTCCGACTTGGTCTGGACGTAGCCGGAGAAGGTGCCGGGCAGCCCCCAGCGGTAGGTGAAGCGGCTGCCCTGGTTGTAGGACAGGCCCTCGTCCGAGCGGACCTTGGAGGTGATCCTCGAGGTGAAGCTGCCGCCGCCGAGGATGAAGTTCATGACCTGGACGGCGTAGTAATCGGGATTGGTGTCCTCGAGGCCGAGGTGGCCGAGGCTGATGTAGCCCTGGTTGATGGCCTTCTGGATGAAATAGACGCCCGGCTCGGGGGCCGGGAAGCTCGTGGGCAGGGCCGGGAACGCGACCGCGCCGCCCTTCCAGCCGGCGGTCAGCTTCTCGATCTTGGCCTTGAGCGCGGCCTTGTCGAAGTCGCCGGAAACCGCCAGGATGACGTTCCCGGGCTTGAAATACCTGGCGTGGAAGGCCTTGAGGTCGGCCGCGGCGACGCCCTCGTAGGTGGCCTTGGTCGCCTGCCAGGTCAGGGCGTTGTCGCCGTAGAGCAGCCGGTCGAACTCGCGGCTGAGGACCTGGCTCGGATTGTCGTTGGCCTGGCGCAGCTGCTCGACGAAACGGGCCTTGGCCAGCTTCAGCGGCTCCTCCCGGAAGGCCGGGTTGCGGAGGACGTCGAAGAACAGGGCCAGGCCCTCGTCGAGGTCCTTGGAGAGGACCGACAGGCTCAAGGACGCGGTCCTCTCGCCGACCATGAAGCTCAGGGTGCCGCCGAGGAAATCGACGCGGTCCTCGATGGCCTGCCCCTCCCTGGTCGCCGTGCCGCCCTTGATCAGCTGGTCGCCCAGGACCCGGCCGAGCCCTGTCTTGTCCTTGGGGACGTAGAGGTCGCCGCAGTTGACGACCGCGGTGATGTTGAAGAGGGGCAAGCTCTTGTCCGGCTGGACGTAGGCCCGCAGGCCGCCGGCGTAGACGACGCGGAAGGCCGCGGGGGACGGCGGCTCGTACTTGAGGGCCGGGTATTTCAGCTCGGACGGGTGCTTGGCCTGGGCCGGGGCGAAACCGGCGCCGGCCGTGAGAAGCACGAGAATGGTGATGATGGCTCTTTTCATGTCGTCCTCCTTACCGCCCCGTCTTCCGGGCGTAGATGGCGGTCAGGCTGTTGTCCTTGACGAAGTACTTGGCGGCCACGCGCTTGATGTCGTCGTTGGTGACCTTCTTGAGGGCCTCGAGGTCCGTCAGGATGGACCTCCAGCCGCGCATGAGCTCGGCCCGGCCGACCTGGCCGGCCAGCCCGGCGGCGCTGCCGAGGCCGCGGATGAACATGGCCTCGCCCTGGTTCTTGGCCTTCTGGATCTCCTCGTCCGTCAGGCCCTCCTTCTTGACCTTCTCGATCTCGGCCCAGATCTCCTTTTCGAGCTCCTCGGGCTTGACGCCCTTGTCCAGGCGCGGCGTCGCGCTGAACTGGAATGCGCCGACGTACCACTGGGGCCGGCTCGAGGCCGAGGCGCTGACGGCCAGCTGCTTGTCGCGGACGAGGGCCTTGTACAGGCGCCCCGTGCCGCCGCCCCCCATGCCGCGGAATCCGCCGCCGCCCGAGCCGAGCGTGCTGGACAGGATGGCCAAGGCCTGGGAGTCGGGATCGCCGGCCGGCGGGACGTGGAACATCATCTGCAGGCTCGTCGCGGCCGGGCCCTCGCCGTACATCCGCTTCTCGCTGTACTGAGGCGGCTCGCTCGTCCGGATGGGCTCGAGGTCCGGGCCCTTGGGGATGCGGCCGAAGTACTTCTCGGCCAGGGCGACGACCGCGGCGGGCTCGAAGTCGCCGACGTAGATGGCCACGGCGTTGTTCGGGACGTAGTAGGTGTTGTGGAAGTCGTAGAGGTCCTGCCGGGTCACCTTCTTGAGGTCGTCCATCCAGCCGAGGACGCTCCAACGATAGGGCGAGGCCGCGTAGAAAGCGGCGTTGACCTGCTCGCTGAAGAAGAAGCCGGGCTGGTTCTCGCTCAGCCGCCGCTCCTCCATGATGACGTCCTTCTCCGAGTAGAACTCCCGGAAGACGGCGTTCATCATCCGGTCGGACTCCAGGAGCATCTGGAGCTCGATCTTGTTCGAGGGCAGGGTGACGTAGTAGCCGGTCGTCTCTTGGCTGGTCGAGGCGTTGAGCCCGGTGCCGCCGTTCTTCATGTACTGGGTCCAGAGGTCGTCCTTGATGATGGTGGCCTTCTGGGCCGCGGCGAGCTCGTCGGCCTGCTTCTGCCAGGCGGCGATCTTGGCCTGGTCGCCGTCGGCCTTCCAGAACTTCTCCCGGTAGATCCGGCCCATGAGCTCGTCGATCCGGGCGTCGATCCCGGCGTCCGCCGCGTAATCGGTGACGCCCATGACCTTGGTGCCCTTGAACATCAGGTGCTCGTGGACGTGGGCGCTGCCGGTGATGCCCGGCCGCTCGTTGATCGAGCCGACCTTGAAATAGACGTGGCAGACGACGCGGGGCACTCCCGGCTTGGGGATCATCAGGATCTTCATGCCGTTCCCGAGGACGTGCTCCTTGACGTCCAGGGTGACGTCGCCGGCCAGGGCGAAGGCCGAGAGGACGGCCGCCGCCAGGGCGAGGACGAGGGCGCGTTTTCTCATCTCCGACTCCTCCTTGGGCGAAATATCCTTATGGATGTTAGACGTACTTGCGGAGCGCCTTCTTCCGTTCCAGGGCCTCGACGACGTCCTTGACCTTCTGGTCGAGGGAGGCGTCGCAGACGAGCAGGGCGTCGCCCGCGTCGACGACGATGAGGTCGCGGACGCCGACGAGGGCGGTCAGGCGGCCGGGGTTCCAGACGAGGCAGCCCCTGGACTCGAGGGCCAGCGTCTCGCCGCGGGAGGTGTTGCCGCGGGCGTCCCGGGGCCAGACCTCGAGGAGCGTCGACCATGCGCCGACGTCGGACCAGCCGAAATCGCCGTCGGCGACGAGGACCCCTTCGGCCCGTTCCATGAGCGCGTAGTCGATGGACAGGGCCGGGGCCCGGGCGAAGGCCGCCCGGAGCCTGGCCTGGCTCTTCGACCTCAGGGCCTCGACCATGCCCTTCCAGGCGGGGACGAGCCCGGGCGCGAACCGCTCGAGCTTCCCGGCGAAGACCCCGGCCCGCCACAGGAACATCCCGGAGTTCCAGGCGTAGTCGCCTGAGGCCAGGTACTCGTCGGCCAGGGCCAGGTTCGGCTTCTCCTTGAACCCCAGGACGGGATAGAAGACGACGCCGGAGCGCCGGCGGCCCCGGCACCGGTCGTGGCGGATGTAGCCGTAGCCGGTGGCGGGATAGGTCGGCCGGACGCCGAACGTGATCAGGGCGTCCTCGCGGGCCGCGGCTTCCGCGGCGGCCCGGAGAACGCGCCGGAAGCGGTTTTCGTCGCGGATGAGGTGGTCGGCCGGCAGGACGGCGACGACGGCCTCGGGGTCGTCCAGCCAGACCCGGGCCGTGGCCAGCATGAGGGCCGGGGCGGTGTTCCGGGCCTCGGGCTCGACCAGGAAACAGCTCGCGGGCAGGCGCGGCAGGAGCTTCCGGGCCGCCCGCGTCTGGGCCGCGTCGGCGACGAGCGTCAGCCGCCGCGGCGGGACGACGGGCCGGACGCGGCGGACGGTGTCGAGGAGCATCGGGTCGGGCCCGGTGATGCTCAGGAACTGCTTGGGCCGGGAACGCCGGCCGAGCGGCCAGAACCGGGCGCCCCGGCCGCCGGCCAGGATGACGGCCCGGATGTCCCGTCCGCTCATGCCGCCCCGAGCCTGTTGATCGTCCGCTGCAGGACGCCGCGGATGTCGGCCTGGATCGCGGCCAGCTCCGCTTCGGTGTCGGCCTCGAAGCGGAGGACGATGACGGCCTGCGTGTTGGAGGCCCGGACGAGGCCCCAGCCGCCTGGATAGATGGCCCGGACGCCGTCGATGTCGATGACCGGGAGGCGGGAGGCCAGCTCGCGGCGGACCTCGTCGACGATCTTGAACTTGACCTCGTCGGAGGCGTAGATGCGGATCTCGGGCGTCGAATAGGTCTTCGGCAGGCCGTCCATCGTCGCCGAGAGCCTGTCCTTCGAGCGGGACAGGATCTCGACCAGCCGCGCCGAGGCGTAGATGGCGTCGTCGAAGCCGAACCAGCGGTCGTTGAAGAAGATGTGCCCGCTCATCTCGCCGGCCAGCGGGGCGTTCTCCTCCTTGATCTTCTTCTTGATCAGGGAATGGCCCGTGCGCCACATGATCGGCCGGCCGCCGAGCCGGGCGATCTCGTCGTAGAGGACCTTGGAGGCCTTGACCTCGGAGATGACGGCCGCGCCGGGACGGCCCGGCAGGATGTCCCGGGCGAAGAGGATGAGGAGCTGGTCGCCCCAGATGATCCGGCCCGCATCGTCGACGACGCCGATCCGGTCGGCGTCGCCGTCGTAGGCGATGCCGAGCTCGGCCCCGGTCGCCTTCACTTCGGCGACGAGCTTGTCCATCGCCTCGGGCAGCGTCGGGTCCGGGTGGTGGTTGGGGAAGCGCCCGTCCGGCTCGCAGAAAAGGGCCGTGACCCCGGCCCCGAGCTTCTCGAAGAGGGGCGCGGCCACGACGCCGCCGGTGCCGTTGCCGGCGTCGATGACCAGCTTGACCGGCCGGGCCAAGCGGACGTTCCCGGCGACATAATCCTGGTACTCGGGGACGATGTCGAGCGTCCGGGCCCGGCCCTGGCCCCGCGGGAAGACGCCCTTGCGGACGATCTCGTAGAGGGCCTGGATCGTCTTGCCGTAGAGGGTCTCCTCGCCGGACATCATCTTGAAGCCGTTGTGCTCGGGCGGATTGTGCGATCCGGTGACCATGACGCCGGCCGGCATCTTCCTGTGGAAGACCGAGAAATAGAGCAGCGGGGTCGGCACGACCCCGATGTCGGCGACGTCGCAGCCCGTGGAGAGCAGGCCCCGGACGAGGGCCCCGGCGAAGCCCGGCGAGCTCAGCCGCACGTCGCGGCCGACGGCGACGTCGCCCTGGCCCCGGCCGAGGAAGAACGTGCCCATGGCCCGGCCCAGGACCTCCACGGCCGCTTCGTCCAGGTCCTGACCGGCGACGCCGCGGATATCGTATTCCCGGAAGATCTTGGGATTTATATCCAATCTGCCCTCCTTGACGAGCCGCTCGAGATAGTTGACATCTTGTTTATTATCTTCTATCTACCTGACCCGGGCCGGCCTCTTAGCCGGCCCGGCCGCCCTCCCCTCGCGGCGCCGCCGGGTGTAGCTCGCGCCGACGAAGGCCTTGAACAGAGGGTGCGGAGCGAGCGGCTTGGATTTGTACTCCGGGTGGAACTGGCAGCCGAGGAACCAGGGGTGGTCCGGGGCCTCGATGATCTCGACCAGCCCGCTGTCGGGGTCGGTCCCCGAGAAGACGAGGCCGGCCTCGGCCAGGGCGTCCCGGTAGGCGGGATTGAAGGCGTAGCGATGGCGGTGGCGCTCCGAAACCAAGAGGGCCCGGTAGGCCTGGTGGGCCAGGCTGCCCCGCTCGAGCTCGCAGCGGAACCGCCCCAGCCGCATCGTCCCGCCGACGTCGCGGTCCGGGGCCGGCTCGCGCAAGCCGACGATGACCTTGTGCGGCGCGTCCGGCGCGAACTCGGTGCTGTTGGCCTTCTTCAGCCCGGCCATCGACCGGGCGTATTCGATGGCGGCGCACTGCATGCCCAGGCAGATGCCCAGGAACGGGACCTTGTTCTCGCGGGCGAACGCGGCGGCCCGGACCTTGCCCTCGATGCCCCGCTTGCCGAAGCCGCCGGGAACGAGGATGCCGTCCTTGCGGCCCAGGGGCCCGGCCGGGTCCTCCTTCTCCAGCGCCTCGGCCTCGATCCAGTCGATCCCGACCTCGAGCCGGTGGGCCAGGCCGCCGTGGACGAGGGCCTGCGTCAGGCTCATGTAGGCGTCGCGAAGCCCGGCGTACTTTCCGACGATGGCGATCTCGACGATGTCCTTCGGGCGCTTGAGGCGTTCGACCATGGCCTCCCACGCGGCCAGGTCCCCCTTCCGGGCCGGCAGCCGGAGCATCCCGAGGATGGCCCGGTCGAGGCCCTGGGCGGCGAAGCTCAGGGGGATCTCGTAGACCGTTCCGGCGTCCGGGGCCGTGACCACGGCCCCGGCCGGCACGTTGGTGAACAGGGCGATCTTCGACTTGATGTCGGCGGGGAGCTCCCGGCCGGTCCGGCAGAGCAGGATGTCCGGCTGGATGCCGATGGCCCGCAGCTCCCTGACGCTGTGCTGCGTCGGCTTGGTCTTGGGCTCGGAAGAGTCGCCAACGCGGGGGACGAACGTGAGGTGGATGAAGAGGGTGCGGCCGGGGCCCAGGGACAGGCGCATCTGGCGGGCCGCCTCGAGGAAGGGCTGGCTCTCGATGTCCCCCACCGTGCCGCCGATCTCGCAGATGACGATGTCGTTGCCGGCGGCGACGGACTCGGCCGCCGACTTGATCATGTCGGTGACGTGCGGGATGACCTGGACCGTCCGGCCCAGGTAGCCCCCCTGCCGCTCCCGGCGGATGATCGTCTCGTAGATCTTGCCGGCCGTCCAGTTGTGGGCCCGCGTCGTCCGGATCGAGGTGAAGCGCTCGTAGTGCCCGAGGTCGAGGTCGGTCTCGGCGCCGTCGTCCGTGACATAGACCTCGCCGTGCTGGAGGGGGCTCATCGTCCCGGGGTCGACGTTGAGGTAGGGATCGAACTTCTGAATGGTGATGCGGAAGCCGCGGCTCTCGAGGAGCCGGCCGATCGAGGCGGCCGCGATCCCCTTGCCCAGCCCCGACATGACGCCGCCCGTGATGAAGATGTACTTGGCCATCGTGAGCCCTGATCCCGGAAGTCCCCCCGATTATATCCCGCGGCCGCGGCGCGCTCAAGGGGAACGTGCCGCGCCCGGCCGGCGGGGCCCGGCGCGCGCCGCGCCGGGAGCGCGGGCTCAGCCCTGGGCCGGCCCCTTGGCCGGAGCGGGCGCCGGCGTCCCGGCCTTGGTCTGGCACGAGGCTTCGAGGTAGGCGCCTTCCTCGACGACGAGGGTCGGCGTGACGAGGGTCCCGAAGACGCGGCCCTTGTCGTGGACCTCGATCCGGTTGGCGGCCACGAGGGTCCCCCGGATCTCGCCGTTGATGACGAGCTCGCCGACGTTGACGTCGGCCTCGACCTTGCCGCGCTCCCCGACGACGAGGAGGGCGTCGGAGGCGATGGTCCCCTTGAAGGTCCCCTCGATCCGGAACGAGCCCTTGAATTTCAGCTCGCCCTTGAACTCCGACTCCACGTCGATGAGCCCGGCCAGCCTGGTCTCGTTCAGGTCCCTCGGTCTGTCTTTCATGATGGAGCTCCTTTGACCCGGTCATAGATCCTGTTGAGGTCATCCAGCGAGAAATAGTAGATCTTCACGACCCCTTTCGACCTGGTCCCCGCGACGACGACCTTGGTCCCCAGGGTCTTGAGCATCTCCTCCTGGAGGGCGTGAAGGTCGGGGTCGGCCAGGCTGCGCTGCGTCCGGGGCGCCCGCTTCTTGAGGCGGTTGACGAGCGCCTCGGTCATCCGGACCGACAGGCCGCGGTCGACGACCTGCCGGCAGGCGAAGAGCTGGGCCGACGTCTCGTCCAGGGCCAGGAGGGCCCGGGCGTGGCCCATCGAGATGTCGCCCGCGCCCAGCCGGTCCTGGATCTCCTGGGGCAGCTTGAGGATCCGGAGGTAGTTGGCGACCGAGCTCCTGTCCTTGCCGACCTTGCCGGCCAGCTCGTGCTGGGCGTAGCCGAGCTCGTCGACGAGCCGTTGGAAGGCGTGGGCGATCTCCAGGGCGTTCAGCTCCTCGCGGTGGATGTTCTCGATCAGCGAGACCTCGAGCTCCCGGTCCCTCGGGATGTTGCGGACGAGGACGGGGACCTTGCGCAGGCCGGCCTTCTGGGCCGCCCGCCACCGCCGCTCTCCGACGACGATCTTGTAATGGCCGGCCTCGGGGGTCACGATGACCGGCTGCACGATGCCCGTCTCCCTGATCGACTGGGCCAGCTCATCGATCGTTTTGTCGTCGAACTTCGTCCGCGGTTGAAGCGGGTTGGGTTTGATGTCCTCGATGTCGAGCTCGGCGAAGCGCTCATCCTTGAGGATGCTGAATTCGTCGGGAATGAACGCGGCCAGACCCTTGCCCAAGGCTTTTTTGTTCATCGGCGGATGATCTCCTCGGCCAGATTGAGATAGGCTTCGGCCCCCTTGGACCTGATGTCGTAAAGGACCACGGGCTTGCCGAAGCTGGGCGCTTCCGCGAGCCTGACGCTGCGCGGGATGACGGACTCAAATAGTATATTTTTCAATGACTTACGAATCTCCTCCGCGACCTGCTTGGAGAGGTTCGTGCGCTCGTCGAACATGGTCAGGAGAATCCCCTCGACGGCCAACCGGGGATTGAAATAGGTCCGGACCGTGTCCAGGGCCTGGAAGAGGTCGGGGATCCCCTCCATGCAGAAGAACTCGGTCTGGACGGGAATGATCAGCGAGTCCGCCGCGGACAGAGCGTTGATCGTCAGGAACCCGAGCGACGGCGGGCAGTCGATGATGAGGTAGTTGAAGTAGCGGCGGGCTTTTTCGACCGTTTCGAGAAGCCGTTTCTCCCGGCGCTCGGCCGCGTAGAGCTCGGCTTCGACGCCGGAAAGCTCCGGCGAACAGGGACACAGGTAGAAGTTATCGAGCTCGGTCCCCAGGATGACGTCCATGAGGTCCCGGCCGTTCATCATGGCTTGATAGACGCCCTTGCCGGCTTCCTTGGGTTTGCCCAGGCCCAGGGTCGACATCCCTTGAGGGTCGAGATCGATGAGCAGGGTCCTTTGACTCTTGAGGGCCAGGCAGGCGGACAGGTTGATCGCCGTCGTCGTCTTCCCGACGCCGCCCTTCTGGTTCGCGACCGCGATGACCTTATTCATCAGGCGCTGTTTCACGTGGAACATCGATGCCGGGTCCACGCCGCTTACGCCCTATCTCCAGATAGAGGCCGATGTTCTGAACCGCCGCCGGCGTTATCCCCGGAACTTTTCTGGCCTCTCCAAGGGAGGCCGGCCGCCGCTGTTCGCATTTCTCGACGGCTTCCCGGGTCAGCCCCGGGACCAGCCGGTAATCGAAACCCGCGGGGATCTTCATCGCGTCCGTCCGCATGGCCTTGGCGATCTCTTTTTCCTGTTTCTTGATGTAGCCGGCGTATTTCGTTTCCGACTCGATATAGCGCTCATCCTCGCCGCTCAGCTTTTCCTTGAACCGGCCGTATTCTAGCACATCTCCGAGTCGGATTTCAGGCTTTCTCAGGTATTCGGCCAAAGAAACCCGGTCTCCAGTCTCCGTCCTGATCCTGGTCTTTTCGAGATAAGCGAGCGCCCGGCCAACTCTGCCCCGCGCGGCCAGATGCTCGTCCCAGACCTCATCCGGGACCAAGCCCAGCGCCCGGCCGTAGCCCATCAAGCGGCGGCCGGCGTTGTCGATTCTCAGCAGCAGGCGGTGCTCCGCCCGGGAGGTGAAAAGCCGGTAAGGCTCGTCCACCCCGGTCGAGACGAGGTCGTCGATAAGGACACCGATATAGGCCTCGTCCCGTCTGAGCACGAAGGGCGGCTTCTCCCTGACCGCCAGGGCCGCGTTGATCCCGGCCATCAGGCCCTGCGCGGCGGCTTCCTCATATCCGGAGGTCCCGTTGATCTGGCCGGCCAGATAGAGCCCCCGGACCTTCCGTGTCTCCAGCGTCGGCAGGAGCTCAACCGAGGAAACGGCGTCGTAGGCGATGCCGTAGCCCGGCCTGAGGACCCGGGCCCGGTCGAGGCCGGGGATCGTGGCCAGGACCTCCTTCTGGACGTCGAGAGGCAGGCTCGTGGACAGTCCGTTGACGTATATCTCCGGCGCATCGAGGCCTTCGGGCTCGAGGAAGAACTGGTGCCGCGTCCTTTCGGGGAAACGGACCACCTTGTCCTCGATCGAGGGGCAGTAGCGAGGCCCGACGCCCATGATCTTCCCCTGGAACAGGGGAGAGCTTTCGAGGTTCCGGCGGATCACGGCGTGCGTGGCGGCGTTGGTGTAGCCGATATGACAGGCGACCTTGTTCAGCAAGGGCCGTCGCGTCCGATAGGAGAAAGGAACCGGCTCTTCGTCTCCGGGCTGAGGAGGGAATTCCCGCCAGTCGACGGTCTCCCTGTCGAGGCGCATGGGTGTGTCCGTCTTCAGACGGACCGTCCGCAGGCCGAGGGCTTTGAGCTGGCCGGCCAGCTCGACCGACGGCGGTTCGCCCGCCCGGCCGGCCGGATGGCTCCTCGGCCCGATGTGGATCACCCCGTCGAGGAAAGTCCCGGGCGCGAGGACCACTGCCCGGGCCGGAAGGAGCGTCCCGTCCAAGGTCCTGACCCCCGCGGCCGCGCTCTTCCGGACGACGACCTCCGAAACGGCCCCCTGGGAGACGGTCAGGTTCTCCGTCTTCTCGAGGCGGCGCCTCATGGCCGCCCGATATGCGGCTTTGTCGCACTGGGCCCGCGGCCCCTGGACGGCCCCGCCGCGGCTCCTGTTGAGGAGCCTGAATTGAATGCCGGTTTCGTCGGCCAGGACCCCCATGAGACCGCCCAGGGCGTCGATCTCCCGGACGAGATGGCCCTTGGCCAGACCGCCGATGGCCGGATTGCAGGACATCTGGGCGATCGTCTCGAGACCGATCGTGATCAGGCAGGTCCTGAGGCCCATCGCGCTCGCCGCCGCGGCGGCCTCGCAGCCGGCGTGTCCGGCCCCGACGACGACGATATCGAACCCGTCTCCCCGGGACATCTTCCCGCCTATTTCCCCACGCAGAAGCGGCCGAAAACCTCGCCCAGGACCTCTTCGGTCCGGACCTCCCCGGCGAGCTCGCCGACGAGGCGGACCGCTTCCCGGAGCTCCTCGGCCGCCAGCTCTTCCGGGCCTCGGCCGGCCAGGAGGGCCTCCGCCTTTTTCAGGGCCTCGAGGGTGCCTTGGAGGCGGTCCCTCTGGCGGGCGTGCAGGACGACCTCCTCGTCTTGTCCGGCGTCGGGGGCGAACCGGGTCCTCAGCGCCTGGCGCAGGGGATCGATGTTCCGCCCTTTGAGGGCGGAGACCTCCAGGACCGGGCTCGATCCCGCCGAAGCCCGGACCCGCCTCTCGTCGAGCCCGCGCGGCAGGTCGGACTTGTTGAGGACGACGACGGCTTTCTTGCCGGCGAATCCCCGGAGGAGGCGCCCGTCCTCCGCGCTCCAGGCCTTCGAAGCGTCGAGGACGACGACCAGACCGTCGGCCTCTCGGGCGATCCTCCGGCCCAGGGCGACCCCCCGCTTCTCGACCGGGTGGGACGGCCGGCCCAGGCCGGCCATGTCGACGAGGTGGAAAACGGCCTCGCCGATGACCACCGTCTCCCTGAGGAAATCCCTGGTCGTGCCCGGATACGGGGTGACGATGGCCCGCTCGTCCCCGAGAAGGGCGTTGAACAGGGTCGATTTCCCGACGTTGGCCCTCCCGACCAGGGCCAGGGTGACGCCCTCGCCGATGGCCTGCCCCCTCTCGTAGCTCGCGACCAACCGCTCGACCTCGGGGATGAGGGAGGCGAGCGCCTTTATCGCGGCCGCCGGCCCGGTCCGAAGGCCCTCGTCCGGGAACTCCAGCCCGGCTTCGATGCCGGAGAGGAGAGAGACGAGCCGGCCGCGGAGCCGGGCGACTCTCCGGGACAGGCTCCCCCCGAGCTGGCGGGACGAGACCCGGGCCTGGCCGAGCGAGACGGACCGGACCAGGTCGTTGACCGCTTCCGCCTGGATGATGTCCAGGCGCCCGTTGAGGAAGGCCCGGAGCGTGAATTCGCCTGGCCCGGCCGGCCTGGCCCCGGCCTCGACCCCGAGCCGGACGATGGCCTCCAGGACGGCCGGGCTGCCGTGGGCGCTGATCTCGACGACGTCCTCGCGCGTGTAGGACCGGGGCGCCTTGAAGTAGGTCAGAAAGGCCTCGTCGAGGGCCGAAGGCCGCTCCGGGTCGCGGACGGTCCCGAAGACAGGGCGCCTGACGGGGAAGCCCCCGCGGGTCTTCCGCCCGGCCTCGAAGATCTTCTCCGCCACGGCCAAGGCCCGCCGGCCGCTGATCCGGACGACGCCCAGCCCGCCGATGCCGGGCGGCGTCGCCCTGGCGATGATCGTGTCTTCGAGCATTCCGGTTCCCCATTCTAAGGGACGAATGCCCCGATGACAATAGCCGCGGCGTTGTTCGACGGGCTATTCGGAGCGGGCGCACGAGAGGCTGAGGAAGACGGGGTGAGGGGTATCGTCGGAGTGAGCATGAAGCGGTGAATTAGCCGTCATCGGTGTCTGAAAACCCGGGACACGTACAAGTACATGTCCCGTTTTCAGGCCCCGGGACGGCGTGAAGATTCACCGCAGCTTCAGCGCGGGACGCGGTAGATCTTGACCTTCTTGAGGAACCCGTCCCCGAGGCTCTCGCTGGTGACGCCGGGCGTCTCGTTGGCCACGATGTGGATGATGCGCCGCTCGTACGGGTTCATGAGGTCGAGGACCTCTTCCCGCCCCGACTCCGAGACCTGCCGGGCGACGCGCTGGGCGTACTCCTTGAGCCTCTTCTCCTTGCGCTTGCGGTAGAACTCGCAGTCCACCTGGACCTTGACCGGCGAGACCTTGTTCAAGACGTGCTGGAGCGCGAGCAGGAGCGAGCCGTCGCCGCGGAGCAGCGTCGCCTTGTCCGGCCCGTCGAAGACGACGAAGACAATGCCCGAGCGCTTCCTGACCTGGTAGGTCAGCTCGAGCGGGAAGACGGTCATGAGCTCGGCCAGGAACCTCTCGGCGGCGTTCTCCGCGTCCTCGTCCTTGAGCCAGGCCCGGATGACGATCTCCTTGCTCTTCATGCCGAAGAGCCGCGTCTTCTCGGTGACGATCTCGTAGTTGAACTTCTCGCGGGGCAGCTTCAGCCGGTGCTCGGCCAGGCTGATCGCCTCCTCGAGGTTGCGGCCGCTGTACTCGGGCCGCTCGTCGGCCGGCGGCGGGGCCGGTTGCGCGACAGGTTGCTCGGCCGCGGGACCCGTCCGAGGGGCGGCCTCGGTCTTGATGTCTTCGTCCATGGTCATCTCGCTTTGGCGGCGGCCGGGCGCCGGCGCATCATCTTGTTCATGATCGCCTGCTGGCCGATCTGGAGGACGTTCGTGGTCAGCCAGTAGAGCACCAGGCCGCTCTGGAAGTTGATGAAAAATATGGTCATTATGAACGGCATGAGGAGCATCATCCGGGCCTGGGCCGGGTCGGCCGAGGACGGGGTCATCTTCTGCGAGATGTACTGGGTGATGCCCATCAGGATCGGGGTCACGTAGTAAGGGTCCTTCATGGACAGGTCGGTGATCCACAGCGCGAACGAGGCGTGGCGGAACTCGACGGCGACGACGAGCATCCGGAAGACGCCCCAGAAGACCGGCAACTGGATCAGCAGCGGCAGGCAGCCGCCGGCGGGATTGATCTTGTGATCCTTGTAGAGCCGCATCATCTCCTCGTTCATCTGGCGGCGCTGCTCGATGTCGGTCTTGGACTTCTTGTACTTGGCCCGGATGGCCTTGATCTTCGGCTGGAGGTCGGCCATCTTGGCCATCGATTTCGTCGAGCTGTAGGTCAGCGGGAAGAACAGGACCTTGATGACCAGCGTCAGGAGGATGATGGCCACGCCCCAGTTCGGGACGAGCTCGTGGAAGAACTTGACGGCGACGAGAAGGAGCTCGGCGATGGCGCCGAACGTCCCGAAGTTGACGACCTTCTTGGCGTCATGGCCGAAGGCCTTGAGGTCGTCGAGGCCCTTGGGCCCGAGGAAGGCCTGGCGCGGCTCGGTCACGTAGAGGTAATAGAGCGGCGCCAGGCCCGCCGGCGTCATCTGGTGGAAAGCCGCCTGGCCTTTGCGGGCCGGCAGGACGAACAGGGCGACGAAATAATTCTCCTCGTAGGCGGCCCAGTCGACGAAGTTGTAGGTGTTCTCGCCGGGCTTGAACTTCCGCTCGTTGATCCGGAAGACCTTGCCGCCCGTGTAGACGGCCGAGCCGCGGGCTGCGCTGAAGCTCTGCTTGGTGTCGGCGGGGCCGAGGTTGCCGATCCCCGGTCCCCAGATAACGGAGGAAGTGACCGGCTGTCCGCTTTTCCAGACCCGGACTTCGATCTCCAGCGCATAGGTCCCGCCGGTGAAGCGGAAGGCCTTTTCGGCCTGGAGCGAGGCCCCGTCGGCGAAGACGAAGCGCAGCTCGCCGCTCGCCCCGTCGGCGAGGTCGAGAGAGCCCGTCGAGGCCTGATAAAGCGAGGTGTTGAGCGTCGCCGCCTGCGCCAGGTCGTCGAGCCCGACCGAGAAGGGGAAGGTGCCGGTCTCGGCGGCCGCGGCCGGGACGAGGTCGAGCGGCTTCTTGTCGCCGGTCAGGTGCTTCTTGAGCACCCAGCTCTTGAGGACGCCGCCCCTGTTGGACCACACGGCCCGGTAGAGCGAGGTCTCGACGACGACGTCCGTTTCGCCCGGGGCCGCCACGGCCCCCTGGGGGACCGGGGCCGGGGCCGGCTCGGCCTCGGGAACGGCCGGCTTCGCCTCGGCCGGGGTCTTATCGGCGGTCCCGGGCACGGGGGGAACGGGCGCGGCTTCCGCGGGGACGGGAGGCGGGGCCGACGGCTTGTTGGCCTTGTTGAACAGCGCCTGGTAGCCGAACAGGACCAGGAACGACAGGACGATGGCCAGGATGAGTCTTTTTTCCATGCGTTCTCTCTTGTTCAGGGGACGGGGTCGATCCCGCCCTCGTGGAACGGATGACACCTCAGGAGCCTGCGGGCCCCCAGGGCGGCGCCCTTGAGAAAGCCGAACTTGGCGATGGCCTCGCTCGTGTAGGCGGAGCAGGTCGGAAAGTAGCGGCAGCGGCGGCCCAGGAGAGGGGACAGCGTCGCCTGGTAGGCCCTGATGAGGAAGAGCGCGACGGCTTTCACGATGATATCCGTTTACGCGAGATCGTTGCCAAGGCCGATAGGTAAGCGTCCCGGAGCTCGGGCCACGGGGCCTCCCCCGACTCCGGCCGGGCTATGACGATAAGGTCGAGCGGTTCCCTCAGGAGCCCTTTCTCCCGGCGGAAGAGCTCCCGGAACCTCCGCTTGACCCTGTTCCTGACGACCGCTCCGCCGACCTTCCGGCTGGCGACGACCGCCAAACGGGCGTGGTCCAGGCCGTTCCTCAAGAAGACCAGGGTGAAGAACCTCCCCCGGAAACGGCTTCCCCTCCCGTAAAGGACGGCGAAATCGCTCTTCCTGCGGATCCTCTCGACGGGGGTCAGGCGCTCATTCATCCGACAGAAATGCGCTTTCGTCCCTTGCGCCTTCTGCTCTTGATGACTTCCTGGCCGCCCTTGGTCTTCATGCGGACACGGAACCCGTGTGTTTTCTTGCGCTTACGGTTGTTCGGCTGAAAGGTTCTTTTCATGGTTATCCCGTGCCTATGGAGGGAGTATGTTACCCGAACCCCGCCGGTCTGTCAAGACGTTTTCGCCTGGAAAACGTTGACTCCCGGGCCGCGTTTCGGGTATAATCGATAGGAATGGATGCTCTCAAGATAGGCGACAAGGTCATTTACCCCAATCAGGGGTTGGGCGTTGTCGAGGCCATCTCGGAGGATTCCTTCGACGGCCAGCGCTTCCAGGTCTTCCATCTGAGGATCGTCTCCAACAATACCCTGGTCACCGTCCCCAGCGCGACCGCCCTGGAGATCGGCATCCGCCGACCGGTGGCGAACGGGTCTATCCGGAAGATCTTCGAGTTCATGGGCGACGGCGACGTCGACGTCACGACGGATTGGAAAGGGCGCTACAAGGAGCACCTCAGCCTGATGAAGTCGGGGGCCCTCAAGGACATGGCCATGGTCCTCAAGAGCCTCTACTTCCTCAGCCTCCACAAGCCCCTCTCGTTCCGCGAGAAGAAGATGATGGAGAAGGCCAAGGAGCTCATCGTCTCCGAGATCTCGGTCGCCTCGGCCGCGTCCTCGTCCAAGATCGAGGAGAAGCTCCTGGGGGCGCTGTCCCGCTCGTTCAAGTCCTCCAAGCCGCGCGCCGCCGCCTGATCGGACGCCCATGCTCCTCACGGGGTTCCTGCTGCTCGCCCTCTGCCTCGTCCTGAGCGCTTTCTTCTCCTCCTCGGAGACCGCCTACATCGCCGCCAATCCCTATTCGCTCGAATACCGGGAGAAGACGGGCTCCCGGACGGCCGCCCTGGCCCGCCGCATCCGGGCCCGGACGAACGACTTTCTTGCGACCATCCTCATCGGGAACACCCTCGTCAACGCCGCCGCGGCCTCCATCGCCACGGCCATGTTCGTCGCCGTCCTGCCGGAGGCGCACCGGGGCCGGGCGGTCGTCTACGCCACGATCGCCACGACGCTGCTGCTCCTCGTCTTCGGCGAGATCAACCCCAAGACCTTCGCCGCCCACAACGCCGTCCGGACGGCCACGGCCGCCGCCTACCCGCTCCGGGCGGCCATGTTCATCCTGGCCCCCCTCGTCAAGCTGTTCTCGCTCCTGACCGGCCTCCTCATGCCGTCGTCGAAGGCCCGGGAAGACGGCTCGCTGAGGCCCCTGAACGAGGAGGAGCTGCGGATCGCCCTGCATGCCGGGGCCCGGGGCCTGTCGGCCCTGCGGCGGAGGATCGTCTCGGGCGCGATCGACTTCAGCTCGCGGCCGGTCAAGGAGGTCATGGTCCCGCGCCCGGAGATCAAGGCCATCGAGATCGACGCCGGCCGCGAGGCCGTCCTGGCCATGATGCGCGCGACGGGCTACTCGCGCTATCCCGTCTTCCGGGGCCGCCTCGACAACGTCGAGGGCATCGTCACCAGCAAGGACATCATCGGCTATCTGATTGATAACAAGGTGTTTGATATCAAGGACATCCTTCGCAAGCCGGTCTTCGTCCCCGACCTCGCCTCGCTCGAGAAGGTCCTCCTCCTGATGCAGGAGCGGGCCATGCACATGGCCCTCGTCGTCGACGAGTTCGGCAACGTCGACGGCCTGGTGACCCTCGAGGACATCATCGAGGAGATCGTCGGCGAGATCCAGGACGAGCACGACGGCCAGAGCGAAGCCTGGTATTCGCCTCTCGACGGCGGCCGCTTCCTCGTCGCCGGGGCCGCGCCGGTCAAGGACGTCAACGCCCTCGTCGCCCTGGGCATCCCTGAGAAGCCGGACTATACGACCCTGGCCGGGTTCTTCCTTTACGAGTTCGGCCGGCTGCCGCGCGAGAAGGACGCCCTGGAGTTCGGCGGCTTCCGCCTGACCGTGGACAAGATGAGCAAGCGGCGCATCGCCCTCGTCGAGATCGCCCCGCCGGACGGGACATGAAGAACGTCGCGGTCAACAAGTCGGTCTCCCACGACTACATCGTCCTGGAGACGCTCGAGGCCGGCCTGGCCCTGGTCGGAAGCGAGGTGAAGTCCGTCCGGGCCGGCCGCGTCTCGCTCAAGGAGTCCTACGCCGAGGTCCGGGCCGGCGAGGTCTTCCTTCTCAAGTGCCACATCGGGCCCTACGAGGCGGCCAACATCTTCAACCACGACCCGCTTCGGGAGCGCAAGCTCCTGCTCCACCGCCGCGAGATCAAGCGCCTGGCCGGGAAGACGCAGGAGCGGGGCCTGACCCTCGTCCCGACGCGCGTCTTCATCGGCGACCGGGGCAAGATCAAGATCGAGCTGGCCCTGGCCCGCGGCAAGCGCGCGCACGAGAAGCGCGAGGCCATCAAGAAGAGGGACGCGGACCGGGAGATCCGGGCCGCGCTCAAGAGCCGGTCGCGCTGAAGGCCGCCGCCAGCCGGACGGCCTCCCCCATGCTCCGGGGGTCCGCCAGGCCGCTTCCGGCGATGTCGAAGGCCGTGCCGTGGTCGGGCGAGGTCCGGACGAACGGAAGGCCCAGGGTGACGTTGACGCCCGAGGCGAAGGCCTCGAGCTTGAAGGCGATGAGCCCCTGGTCGTGGTAGAGGGCGACCGCCACGGCGTCCTTCGCTCCCAGGGCCTTCAAGAAGACGACGTCGGGCGGGTAGGGCCCGCTGACGGGCACTCCCTCCGCCGCCGCCGCGCGAACGGCCGGCCCGATCTCCTCCGTCTCCTCCCTCCCCAGGACGCCGTCCTCGCCGGCGTGCGGGTTGAGCCCGGCCGCGAGCAGCCGGTAGGGCCCGCCGGGGAGGCGGGCCAGGGCCCGGTGAAGGGCCTTGAAAAAGGCGGCGAGGCCGTCCGCGCGGACGGCCGCGACGGCCTCGCGGAGGGGCCGGTGGTGGCTGAACAGGGCCACCTTGAGACGTTCGGACCAGAAGGCCATGACCGCGCCGGGATAGAGCCGCTCGAGATAGTCCGTGTGCCCCCGGAAGGGGCGCCCGGCCAGGGCCCAGGCCGTCTTCGAGATCGGGGCCGTGACCACCGCGTCGAGCGAGCCGCCGCGGGCCTCTGCGACCGCCGCCTCGAAGGCCCGGAAGGACGATTCGCCGTTTTCGGCCGTCGCCCGGCCCCTTTCGACCGGGCCGGACGGCGCGGGGACCGGGACGAGGAAGCTCCCGGCCTCGGCCGGCGCCCCGGCGGGGAGGGCGGCCAGGCCGAGCCTGAGGCCGAGGCGCGCCTCCTCGGCCCCGATGACGGCCGGGTCGGCGAAGAGGACATAGGCGGCGGGCGGCAGGAGGGCGGGCCGGGCCAGGGTCTTGACGACGATCTCGGGCCCGATGCCCCCCGGATCGCCGGCGGTGAGGCCGATCCTGGGGACGGTCATTTCGCGCCGGAAGACCCTCCCCCGGGCGCGTCCTCGACCTTGTAGATGCAGCGGATGGAGGTCTTGTAGATGAGCAGGTTGGGGGCGTTGTCGCGGTTGAGCTTGATGCAGTTGCGGTCGTACCACTCGATGATGCCCTCGACCGTCCCGCCGTCCGTGTAGACCACGGCCACCGGCGTCTTCTTGTTCATCTGCTTGAGGTAGTAATAGCTCTCCGCGAAGGTGTCGGTGGGCGGATGCATCCGCTTCCGGACCGCTTCCTTGCCCCGCTCTTTCTCCTGGCTCATTCTGTCCTTGATCTCGGTGAGATTGGGACGGATCAGCTTTCTGTTCATCGAAGCCTCTCCCCGGACCGAGTGGGTGGGCCGACCCACCCTTTGTCACGAGCATAGCACACGCGGCCGCCCGATTCAAGCCGGCCGGCCGGCTCGCGCGGCCCCAGGACAGCCTCCGCGAAGAGGCTCGGGACTATCGGTCCAAGCCGATGGCGTAATCGGTCAGATTGATGTTCTTCGACTTCAGGTTCGTCCCCATCGCCTTCTCCAGCGAGGCGAGGGAGACGTTGTAGGAGATGATGGCGTTGAGCTCGGAGATGCGGGAGTTGGCCAGGTCGCGCTGGTAGGAGAGGACCATGTAGTTCGTGCTCATGCCGACCCGGCGCTTCTCCTCCTCGGCGGCCAGCTTCTGCTCCGCCAGCGCCCGGGCCGTGGTGTAGGCCAGGATCCGCTTGTAATTGGCCTCGACGGTCCGGACGGCGTTCTTGATCTCGATGTAGATCTGCTCCTTCTGGTTCTCCATCTCGAGCATGGTCCGTCTCAGGCTCAGCTTGGCCTGGGCCAGGTTGGCCCGGCCGAAGACGTTCGACAGGGGGAGGTTCAGGGTCAGCCCGAGGTTCCAGTTGGGATAGGTGAACTTGAAGGACTGCCTGAGCGCGCCGTCGATGCCGCCGGGGACGGTGTGGTCGACGATGTTGTCGAGGGGGTTGCCGACGTAGAAGATCCGCGTCCCGTCGATGCCGGGGCTGGAATAGGAGGCCGACAGGCTGAGGTCGGGCAGGACCTGGTTCCTGGCGTAGGTCAGGTTGAGCTTGTTCGTCTCCAGGCCGATGCGCGAGATCTCGATGTCGGGCCGGTTCTGGACGGCCAGGGCCAGGGCCTCCTCGAGGTTGACCTCCCGCGGGACGTAGGTCGGCTTGTCCTTGGGCTCGATCGACGCGATCGTCTGGCTCTCGGCCTCGGAGATGTTGAGGAGGAGCCGGAGGGCGTCCTCGTTGCTCTTGATCGAGGTCTCCGCCTGGATGAGGTCGGCCTCGCGGGTGGCCACCTCGGCCTGGGCGCTCAGGACCTCCATCGGGGCCAGGGTGCCGACCTCGACTGAGCGCTGGTTCTTCTCGAGCAGGTCCTTGGCCAGCTGGAGCGACTGCTTGCGGACCTCGAGGCTCTCGATGCTGTAGACGAGGTTCCAGTAGGCGCTCTCGACGTTGTAGACCGTGTTGATGAGGGTGTTGCGGAGGTTCTCCTCGGAGACGCCGAGGTTGTTCTTGGCCACCAGGATCTCGCGGCGGCTGATCGTGGGCCCGAAGTTCTTGAGCAGGGGCTGGGACAGGTTGAACGACAGCGTCGTCCCGAAGCGGGGATCGATCGTCCGGCCGCGCTGGTTGGTCGTCGTCCGGTAGCCGGTGAAGTCGAGGCGCAGCGTCCCGCCCGTCGGCAGGGACTGGTTGGCCGACATGAAGTTGTAGTTCTGGGTCCGGTTGATCGAGCTTTCGCCCGGGGAGTCGAGGTAGGAGAAGGCCGCGTTCTCGGTCTTCCGCGACTGGTAGCTCAGGCTCAGCGAGGGGATGTACTTCTCCAGGGCCGCGTTGACGCTCTCGGCCGAGACCTGCGGGCCGAGGACCTGGATGGCCACGCCCAGGTTGTCCTTGAGGGCCTTGACGATGCAGTCCTCGAGGGACAGGGACAGGGCCCCCTGCGGCGCCTGGGCCGCGGCGGCCGGGGCCAGGACGAGCGCGGCGGCGATGAGAGCGAGGAACGTTTTCTTCGTCATGGTCGTGCTCCTTATCGTCGGCCGGCGGCCCCCCGCGGGGGGCCGGCGGCGCTCATTCATATCTCAGGGCCTCGATCGGGTCGAGGCGGGAGGCCTTGCGGGCCGGGTAGAAGCCGAAGAAGATGCCGATGGCCGCGGCGAAGCAGAAGGCCAGCGCCACGGAATCGGCCGAGACGGCCGTCCGGAAGTTCGCGAACATCTTGATCTTCTTGATGACCTTGGACGCCCCGACCCCGAAGGCGATGCCGAAGAGCCCGCCCATCAGGCTGAGGACGATGGCCTCGGTCAGGAACTGGAGGAGGATGTCGACCTCCCGGGCCCCGACGGCCATGCGCAGGCCGATCTCGCGGATGCGCTCGGTCACCGAGACGAGCATGATGTTCATGATGCCGATGCCGCCGACGAGGAGCGAGATGCCGGCGATGCTGCCGAGCAGGACGGTCATCATCTGCGTCGCCTCGGCCGCCGTCTCGGCGACCTCGGACATGTTGCGGACGGTGAAGTCGTCCTCCGCGCCGGGGGCGATGCGGTGCCGGTTGCGCAGGACCTCCTGGATCTGGGCCACGGCCATGGGCATGGCCTGGGCCGAGACGGCCCGGACGTCGATCGACTGGATGTAGTCGACGCCCTGGAGCCGCCGCATGGCCGTGGTGTAGGGGATGGTGATCATGTCGTCCCGGCTGCCGAAGCCGCCCGACTCGCCGCGCTTCTTCAGGACGCCCAGGACCTTGAACGGGATCTTCTTGATGCGGATGACCTTGCCGATGGGGTCCTCGCCCTCGAACAGATTGGTCTTGACGTCGGCGCCGAGGACGCAGACCTTGGCCGCCGCCTTGACCATGGTCTCGTCGAAGTAGGACCCGAACTCGACCTCCCAGTTGCGGACCTCGGGATAATGCTCGCCCGTGCCCGTGATCGAGGTGTTCCAGTTCTTGTTGCCGTAGACGGTCTGGGCCCGGGCGTTGACGGAGGGCGAGATGTACTCAACGGCCGGGCACTCGGCCAGGATGGCGTAAGCGTCGTCCTCCTTGAGCGTGGTCATGCTGCCCCAGCCGCCGCGGACGCCGCGCTGGCTCTGGCTGCCCGGCGAGACGAAGAGGAGGTTCGTGCCCATGGAGGCGAAGCGGTCCTCGATGCCGCGCTTGGCGCCCTCGCCGATGCTGACCATGGCGATGACCGCCCCGACGCCGATGATGATGCCCAGGGCCGTCAGGAACGACCGCATCTTGTTCCGGCCCAGGGCCCGGGTGGCGATGCGAAGGGTCTGCAGCCCGTGCTTGAGGCCTCGCTTGATCATGATTTCTCCTCCCGGACGATGAGGCCGTCCTTGAGGTAGATCCGTTTCCCGGCCCAGGCCGCGATGTCGGGCTCGTGGGTGACCATGACGATGGTCATGCCCTTGTCCTCGTTGAGGGACTTGAAGATGTTCATGACCTCCGAGGAGGTCTTGCTGTCGAGGTTGCCCGTCGGCTCGTCGGCCAGGATCAGGGTCGGGTCGTTGAGCAGGGCCCGGGCGATGGCCACCCGCTGCTGCTCGCCGCCCGAGAGCTGGTTGGTCTTGTGGTGGGCCCGCTCCTTGAGGCCGACGGCCGCGAGCGCGGCCAGGGCCCGCTCGGTCGTGTCCTTGCCGTTGACCGTCGAATAGAGAAGCGGCAGCTCCGTGTTCTCCAGGGCCGTCGTCCGGGAAAGGAGGTTGTAGCTCTGGAAGACGAAGCCGATCTTCCTGTTCCGGACCCGGGCCAGCTTGTTCTTGTCGAACCGGGAGACCTCCTCGCCGTCGAGGTAATACTCGCCGGACGTCGGCCGGTCCAGGCAGCCGAGGATGTTCATCAGGGTCGACTTGCCCGAGCCCGACGGGCCCATGATGGCCAGGAAGTCGCCGTCGCCGATGGCGTAGGACACGCCGCGCAGGGCGTGGACATCCGTCTCGCCGACGTGGTAGGTCTTGGTCAGGTTCCGCAGCTCGATGACGTTGCCGGGCATGGCCGTTCTCCCTCGCGCGTCGGCGCCTAGCGGCGGCCGCCGGGAGGCCCGCCCATGAACATCCCCATCCCGCCCATGCCGGGGCCGCTCTGCTGGCTGGACGCGGTCAGCGTTCCGATGACGACGACGTCGCCCTCTTTGAGCTCGCCGCGGGTGATCTCGGTGAAGGACGTGTCCGAGACGCCGGTCCGGACGAGCTTCACGCTCCACTTGCCGTCCTTGTCCTGCATCCAGACGCGGGGGGCCTGCTGGCGGGCGCCGCCCGCCATCGAGCCGGGCTGGCCGCCGCCCTGGCGGTTGAACTGCCGCTGTCCGCCTTCCGGACGGGCGCCGCCCCCTGTCGGGCCGGGCTGGCCGCCCGCCGGGGGCATCGCCTGGCCGCCCTCCGGACGGGGACCGCCCCCCTGGGACATCATCTGCTCCATGGCCGCCTTCTGGAGCGCCGCGAGCTCTTCAGGGCTCAGGTTGGGCGTGAAGCGGAGGGCCCCGTTGGGCACGCGGAGGACGTTCTTGGCCTCGCCGACGATGATCGAGACGGTGGCCGTCATGCCGGGCAGGAGCTTCTTCGCGGGGTTCTCGACATTGACGACGGTCGTGTACGTGACGACGTTCTGGACGGTCTCGGGCGAGTAGCGGACCTGCTGGACGATGCCGTTGAAGTTCTCGTTCGGAAAGGCCTCGACCGTGAACCGGACCTTCTGCCCTTCCTTGACCTTGCCGATGTCGGATTCGTCGACGCTGCACTCGACCTTCATCTTGGTCAGGTCGGTGGCGACCTGGAAGAGGACCGGGGCCTGGTAGCTCGACTGGAGCGTCTGGCCGACGTTGACCTTCCGGGTGATGACGACGCCGTCGACGGGCGACTTGATGACCGAGTAGCCCAGGTCGACGCGGCTCAGGTCGAGCGAGCTCTTGGCCTGGGCCAGGCTGGCTTCCGAGGAGATGAGGTCGCTCTTGGCGTTGAGGTAGTTGGCCTCGGCCGCGTCCATCTCCTGGATGGAGATGAGGTCCTTGGCGAAGAGGGACTTGGCCCGTTCGAAGGCCTTCTCGGTGGTCTGCAGCTGGACCTTCGAGCGGTCGAGCGCGGCGACGCGGCTCTGGTAGCTGGCCTCGTTCTGCTGGATCTTGAGCCTCAGGGGCTCCTGGTCGAGCTCGGCCACGATCTGGCCGTGGGTGACGACCGAGTTGAAGTCGGCGTAGAGCTTCTCGATCCGGCCCGAGACCTGGGCGCCGATGTCGACGGTCTCGGTGGGGTTCAGGGTCCCGGACGTGACGACCAGGGCCTCGATGTCGCCCTTGCTGACCGCTTCCGTCCTATACGTGACCTTGCCGTTCTTGTTGCCCTTGAAGACGGTCAGGCCGAGAATGACCCCGGCCAGGACGACCCCGGCCACGGCGATCCAGACGACTCTCTTCTTCATGACGGTTCTCCTTATTATCGCTCGCGGCCCGGAGGGCGAGGGTCATTGCCTCTCCGGTCGCGTGAAGCGTTCCTTTCCGATCCCCTCCTCCGCTGCTCTTCCATGCGGCGGAACATCTCTTCGTTCTTCGCCCTTTGCTCCGGCGTGAGGACCGCGCTGGTCTCGTCCCAGAGCTTCTTGCGCATCTCGCTCAGCCGGGCCGAGCTCTCGGCCCGGTAGGCCCTCATCCGCTCTTCGTTTCTCTTGAAGACCTCCCGGATCTGGGCCTTCTGCTCCTCGGTCAGGCCGAGCTCCTTGGCCCAGCCCTCCTGGGAGGGCGCGTGAGGCCGGCCGGCCGCCATGCGCTGGAGCCTCTTGTGGACGGTGTAGCGCTCGCCGAGCACCCCGGCCGCGACCCCCAGTCCGAAGACGACGAGAAGGGTCAGGGCGACCAGGACCTTGTATTTCATCTTCATGGCGTCGGCCTCCTCAGGGGCGTCTTGTCGTCCAGGGACGCGAACATGAGCTTCATCGTCTCCGCCCCCGGCTTGTCGGCCTCGAGCAGGGCGTGGGTCTCCTGGAGCGGGTCGCGGTTCTCGAAGAGCAGGGCCGCCGACGGGCTCAGCTCGCTCGTCCGCGGCGCCAGGAACAGGAAGCCGCCGATCAGGACGACCAGGGTCAGGAAGACGGGGATGGACCGCAGGCTCCAGCGCTCCCAGAAGAGGAACGGGGCGATCTCGCTCTCCTCGCGGAGCCGCGGCTCGAGCCGCTCCCAGAACCGAGGCAGGGGCTGGGCGTCCCGCCCGTCCCGGAGAAGGGCCAGCATGGACCGGTACTCCGAAGCCGCCCGGCGGCAGGCGGGGCAGGCCCGGAGGTGCTCCTCGAGCAGGTCCGCGGCGGGCCTGTCGAGCCGCCCGTCGAAGGACCTCAAGAGCTGTTTCTCAGCCTTGCGACAGTTCATGTGTCCCTCCTAGGCCCGCCAGATGGGGGGCCAGCCTGGTCCGCAGCATCCGCCGGGCCCGGTGGAGCCTCGAGTCCACCGTCCCCGGCGAGAGCTTCAGGACCCGGGAGATGTCCTCGTAAGGCAGCCCCTGGACGTCCCGCAGGGTCAGGATGACCCGGTACTTCTCGGGCAAGGCCTCGACGAACCTCTGGACGAGGGTGCGGCGGGCCTCCGTCTCCCGCTCACATTCCGCCCTCTCCGCCTGCTCCTTGTCCGAGAAGGTGATCTCGCGGACGTCGTCCAGGGAGACCTCCTTGGCCCGGCCCTTCTTCCGCAAATGGTCCTTGATGTGGTTGACGGAGATGCGGTAGAGCCAGGTCCCGAACCCCGACTTCCCGTGGAACCGGGGCAGGGCGAGATAGGCCTTCAGGAAGACTTCCTGGGCCAGGTCGTCGGCCGCCTCCCGGTTCCGGGTGAAGCTCAAAGCCATGCTGAACACCTTCGGCTGGAACTTCCTGACCAGCTCTTCGAAGGCGTCCTGACGCCCTTCCTGAGCCAGCCGGACCAGCTGCTTCTCTTCCATGCGGATAATCTCACTTGTCCTCCGCACCTTATTAGACGGGGGGAGGTTCAGAATCTTCCGGGGGCTGGTGCGGACGCGCTTATTATACAGGAATCCGGGCGGGCCGTAAAACGTCCGCCAAGAACGTCGGAAGACCCGACAATTTTGGCGGAAACGAAAGGCCCGCGGATCCGTTATTTATTGATATTCAACAATATAGATGTTGGCACGCAACCGGCATATAAACCAGGCGAAATGACTCAAGGAGGTCACGAGATGAAAAAGACGTTAGCGCTCGCGGTCGGCTTCCTCGTCCTCGGCCTCGCCTTCGCGACGGGCCAGGACCAGACGGCCGCGAAGGCCCGGGAAAAGGCCCAGGTCCAGACGGGTCTGAAGGCCGAGGGTGGAACCCGGCGGAACAAGGTCCAGGCCAAGCCGGAGTTCCGGCGCCGCAACCGCGTCGCCTTCATCGACGAGAACGGCGACGGCATCAACGATCTGGCCAGGGACCACGACGGCGACGGCATCCCCAACGGCCAGGACCCCGATTGGGCCAGGCCCCAGGACGGCACCGGTTACAAGGGCCAGAACAGGAACGGCCAGCCGGACGAGGCCGGGATGACCAAGGGCCTGAAGGCCGGCCAGGCCGTCAAGTCGAGCTTCGGCAAGGGCTCCTTCCGGGCCGGAATGCAGGGCGCCGCCCGCCAGGCGGGCGCCGGCGTCTGCGACGGCACCGGACCCAAGGGCACGGCCCAGAGGAAGGGCCGCCGCTGAGCTCGGACCCGAAGCCTCCCCTCCGCCCGCGCGGGGGGGAGGCTCTTTTTCTTGATTGAGCGGGGGATTTCAGTCATGATGAAAATGATGCGGCGCCTAGCGCTTCTTTTCGTCGCCCTGACCGGGTCCGTCCAGGGAGGAACGGTCTATCTGTCGTTCAACCAGCACTCCACCCAGAACCTGTTCCAGACGCGGGAGGCCGTGTCAGATCGGATCTCGGCCTTCTCCCTGGCCGTAGAACAGGACCTCGGGGCCCTGTCCCTTCTGGCCGATGCCGAATACACCGCATTCCACCAGACGGCCGGACTGAGCTTTTTTTCCGCAAATGCCGGACTCGACGCCCTCGTCCCCGCCGGCGGCAAGAGCGCCTTCTATTTCGCCGCCGGGGCGGCCGGGGCCTTCTACAGCCGGGATTACGCGGCCTTCAGCACTTTCGGCGGCAGCCTGACCGGGGCCTTCAAAACCTATCTCTCGCCGTCTTCTATCCTGAAGATCCAGGGCCAAGGCGCCTATGCCTCCTACGCGGACATGATCTTCGACCACGCGAGCGTCGTCGCGTCCCTTTCGATCGACAGATATTTCCCGACCCGGACGACCCTGAAGGCCGACGCGGAATACGGCTATAAGCATTTCCTTCATCCCTACGCGGCGGCGCCCGGGCCGCTGACCGACCCGGGCGGCTCGGCCGTCATGAGCGCGGGCCCCCGTCGGGGGCCGGGTTCCGGATCGGGCTGGGGCGGGCGCCGATACGACGGCGGCTACGGCTTCATCCCCCGGGCCGGCGTGGGAACGGCCGGCATCGGCCACGTCTCCGCGTCCCTCCTGGCCGCCCAGGGCATCGGCGACGTCCTCGGGCTGAGCGTCTCGGCCCTGAGGCAATGGACCGTTTCGGGCGAGAACCCCTTTCTGTCGATCGAGGAGTTCTACCTCGCCGCCAATCCCAGCTCCGATTCCTTCTCCTGGGCAGGCGACCAGCTCACCGGGCGGGTCACGTTGAACCTGCCCTGGTCGATCGAGCTCAAGACCGGCTACACCGCTTCCGACAAGACCTTCCCGGGCATCGAGCTCCTGGACCTCGCGGGCCTGCCGACCGGGGTCCCGCGCAACGACGTCCGGCGTCTCTTCGAGGCCCGGCTCGAGAAGAACTTCCGCCGCCTGACGGTCTACCTGGCCTATTCCCACATCAAGAACGCGTCGAACGACCCGCTCTTCGAGTGGTCGAGCGGCTACATCATGGGCGGGTTCCAGTGGAACCTGCCGGTCCGGCGGAAGGGAGGAATCTGATGAAACGCCCATCCTGGCTCGTCCCCGTTCTGGCGGTCTGCTTGGCGCTCCCGGCCGCCGGCCCGACGGCCGGGGCCGGCGCAGCCCAGGCCCGGCCCGGTCATTTCTACGACGTCGACAAGGAGGTCCGCTTCGAGGGCACGGTCCGCGAGGTCGTCCTCGAACCGCGTTACAAGGGCACGGCGCCGTTCCTCGTCCTGCGCCTCGAGGAAAAAGGGCAGGCCAGGACGATAGACGTCGAGGTCAGTCCCTCCTGGTTCTTCGGCGAGGACATCCACGCCGGCGAGAAGGTGACAGGCGTGGGCTCCCTCTCCGAAGGGCCGGACGGGGCCCGGACCATCATCGCCCGCGAGCTGCGGCTCCGCGGCGAGACCCTCAGGTTGCGGGACGAGCGCGGCTTCCCCGACTGGCAGGGCGGCCCCCGCGGCCGCCGCGGCGTCCGGAGGGCCGGCCGCCGGTGAAGCGCCGCGACGCCTTCCTGTTCTTCGTTCTCCCGTTCCTTGGCGTCCTGGCCATTTACGCCCTGACCTCCGTCCTCCATCAGGCCGACCTGAAGAAGAGGACGGAAGCCCTCGTCCGGGAGCAGGTCTCGGCCACGGCCGGCATCCTGCGGACGACGGTCGCCCACCTGCTCGACGAGGGCCGGCCCCCGGAAGACATCCTCGACACGATCCTGTCGGAGAGGGACATCTATTTCGTGGCCCTCCTCGACGCCGGAAAGAACATCCTGGCCTGGAACTCCCGCTACGAGGGCTATCTGCCCATCTCGCTCCGGGAGGCCCGGGACGGACAGCCGGGGATCATCGATTCGCCGGCCGGAAAGATCTTCAGCCTCCTCTCGGCCGTCTCGCTCCGGAACGGACGGGCTTATTTCCTCTATATGGGCTACGCCCTGACGGGGATGGACGACATGATCGCCCGGTCGCGCCGGACCTCGCTCCTGCTGGCCGGGCTCATCCTGCTCGCCGGCGGGCTCTTCTTCCGGGGTCTCTACCGCCTCCAGTCGAGTTACGTGACCAAGGCCCGCGAGGCCGAATCCGAACGCCTGGAAAAGGAGCGGTTCCGGGAGATCTCGGCCTTCACCTCGGGCGTCGCCCACGAGATCAAGAACCCCCTCAACAGCCTGGCCCTCGTCCTCGAGCTCCTGGACCGCAAGGTCCCCGCGGACGCCAAGGGCGACGTGAACCTCGGCCGGGCCCAGGTCCGGACGATCTCCCGAATCGTCGACCGCTTCTCCCGGGCCGTCAAGGCCGTCGAGCCCGAAGTCGCCCCGCTCTCCCTGGACGAGGTCCTGCGGCAGGCCGTAGAGAGCCTGGCGGCCGAGGTCCCGGGCGCGCGGCGGCGGGTCGGGCTCGAGCGCTCGCCGGAGGTCCTGGTCGCCGGCGACCGCGACCTCTTGGTCCAGGCCGTCCTCAATGTCCTGAAGAACGCGGTCGAGGCCTCGCCCGACGCCGCGGTGCGCGCGTCCGGGCGCCGGGTCGGGAAAAAGGTCGAGATCCGCGTCCGCGACGAGGGGCCGGGCCTGCCGCCCGAGGCCGCGGCCCGCGTCTTCGACCCTTTCTTCACGACCAAAGAACGAGGCATGGGCATCGGCCTGTACCTGACCAAGCGGATCGTCGAGGCCCACGGCGGAACGATCGAGGCCCGCGGCGCGCCCGGCGGCGGGACCGAGGTCCGCATCGAGATTCCCGGAGCGTGACATGAACGAGCCCCTGATCCTCGTCGTCGAGGACGATCCCGTCCAGCGCCGCCTCCTCCGGGAGAACCTGGCCGCCCGCGGCTACGCCGTCGCCGAGGCGGCCTCCCGCAAGGAAGCCCTGGAGGCCGTTCTGCGCGGCCCGGTCGACATCGCCGTGGTCGATTACAAGCTCGGCGACGAGACGGGCATCGACGCCATCAAGGACATGCTGGCCGCCAATCCCCTGGTGACGCCGATCATGGTCACGGCCTACGGCAACATCGAGCGGGCCGTCGAGGCCGTCCGGGCCGGCGCCTACGATTACATCGTCAAGCCCCTCGATCTCGACAAGTTCCTCCTCGTCCTCGAGCGGGCCGCCGAGCGCCAGAAGCTCCGCAAGGAGATCTCCCGCCTCCAGGACAGCCTGGACGAGAAGTACAGCTCCAGGAACTTCGTCTTCGCCTCGCCGTTGATGGAGGAGGTCGCCCGGCTCGTGGTCAAGGCCGCCCGGAGCGAGGCCACGGTCCTCATCACCGGGGAAACGGGGACCGGCAAGGACCTGGTGGCCCGCCTGATCCACCAGGTCTCGCCCCGCCGCCGGGGCCCCTACATCGCCTTGAACATCCCGTCGCTCCCGGAAACGCTGATCGAGGCCGAGCTCTTCGGGGCCGAGAAGGGCTCCTACACCGGCGCCCACGAGCGCAAGATCGGCAAGTTCGAGGCCGCCTCGGGCGGGACCATCCTTCTCGACGAGATCGGCGACCTCGCGCCCGAGGCCCAGGTCAAGCTGCTGCGCTTCCTCCAGGACCGCGAGTTCTACCGGCTCGGCTCGAACCAGGCCCTCAAGGCCGACGTCCGGGTCATCGCGGCGACGAACCAGGACCTCGAAGCCCTGATGAAGACGGGCCGGTTCCGGGCCGACCTCTTCTACCGCCTGAACGTCATACCGATCGCCGTCCCGCCGCTCCGGAAGAGAAAAGAGGACATCCCTGTCCTGGCCGATTTCTTCGTCAAGAAGTACGCCGCGCGGGAGGGCAAGAAGATCCAGGGGATCGGCCGCGAGGCCCTGGCCGCCCTGGTGGGCCACGCCTATCCCGGCAATGTCCGCGAGCTCGAGAACGCCCTGGAGCGGGCCGTCGTCTTCGCCGAGCGGGACGTCCTCGGCGTGGCCGACCTGCCGCTGACCTTCACCGCGGCGGCGGCCGAGGATCCCGGCCCGGCCGGCGACGCCCTCCCGGACAAGGTCCGCCGGCTCGAGACACGGGAGATCCGCCTGGCCCTCCGGGAGGCCGGCGGAGTCAAGAGCCGGGCGGCCCGGGCCCTCGGCATCACCGAACGGGTCCTGGCCTACAAGATGAAGGCCTACGGGATCGGGCCCGGTCCGGACGAAGACCCCGAGGCCGGCCGGCTCAGCCGATCCTGACCGCCGTCTTGGCCAGGCCGCCCCGGGTCGAGGAGATCGAGACCTCGGCCTCTCCGGACGTCCCCGGCTTGACCTTGATCTTCCAGCGGATCTCTCTCGTCTCGCCGCCCTGGAGATAGCCGATCTCCTGGCGGGCCCGGACTCCCGGGGCGAGCTCGGCCCCGGACGGGAGCCGGACCGAGACGGCGTCGGGCCGGACGATCTTGACCCGGTCGGCCATCTTCAGGGCCGTCGGCAGGAAGCCCTCGTTGGCGAAGACGGCCGCGATCTCGACGGTGTCCGCCTCTTTCCTCACCGGCCGGACCGCGGCCGAGACGATCTTCACCTGGGGCAGGGACTGGGCCAGGAAGAGGTTGAACATGGCCTCCTTGCGGATCCACTCCTCGAGGAGCTCGACCGGCGGGTTCTGGCGCCAGAACTTGGGGTTGAAGCCGCCGATCTCGACCTCGCCGAGCTGCGGGTGGACGAACTTGGTCCAGGGCTTGAAGTAGCGGCCGCCGAGCTCCTCGTCGATGTAGCGCAGGGCCTCGAGGTCGGTCACCCGGCCGTCGCCGTCGTAGTCCTTGACCCGGCCGCCGTTCCAGAGCTCGTCGCCGTACCAGACGGCGCCGTAATAGAGGTAGCCGAAGTCGGGGGAGTGGCCGAAGAGGGGCCGGCCCTGGGGCTCGCTGGGCGTCTCGAAGCCCATCGCCGCGGCCCGGGCCTGCGTCTCCCGGTCGCCCCGCCCGAGATTGGCATAGTCCCAATAGGTGTCCCCGGCGTTGGGGTAGCCGGTGATCTTCTTGCCCTGCTCGTCGAAGTACCGGTAGATCTTCATGTCCTCGGGGAACATGGATTCGCTCATCCGGCTCGTCGACGGGCCGTGGAGAAGCATGGGCACGGTCGTGTCCATGGTCTGGCCGATGCCGACGTTGGGGTGCTCGAGGAGGAAGGAGAAGACGGCCCGCGTTTCCGGCTCCGAGAGCGGGAATTCGCCGGCCCCGCCCTGGGTCCAGCCGCGGCCGGTCAGCTCGAGGCCGGGCATGGGCCGCCAGTTCTCGGGGTAATTGCGGTGGAGGTCCAGGCCGCCGACGCCGTCCTCGTTGGTGCGGCCGTCGCCGTCGTTGTCGATCCCCTCCGGGAACACGTTGTAGTCGCCCCGGCCGGCCGGGGCCCGGACCATGAGCCGGCCCGAGGGGTCCTGGGGGTCGATCATCATCGTCCCCTTGCCCGGCTCGACCTTCTGGCGCATCTGGAGGATGAAGCCGTCGCCGTCGAGGTCCTCGGCCGGGTCCTCGTCGAGCAGGCCGTCTCCGTCGTCGTCGTAGGGCCGGACCGTGCTGCGGTTCGTCTGGGCCGTGTTCAGGTAGAGCTCCGAGCCGTCGGGGTTGTTCTTGGGCCTGACATACAGGGCCTTGGTGTCGACGAGCTTGGTCAGGGCCGGGTCCTTCCCGTAACCGCTGAGGATGTGCCAGGCGAACCAGAGCGCGCACTCGGCCGCGGTCACCTCGCCCGAGTGGCGGTTGCCCTCGATGAACATGGCCGGCTTGTCGGTGTCCTTGCCGGTGGCCTTGTTGGTGATGGTGATCTGCCAGATGTCGCGGCCTTCGAAGGACTTGCCGACCGAGTAGAGATCGACCAGGTTCGGGTGGTCGGCCGCCCACTTGCGCAGGAAGTGGACGATCTCGTCGTAGGTGTGGTAGTGGGCGAAGTCCATCTCGCCCTCTTTCTCAGGCTTGGTGAACTCGTAAGAGACCTTGGGGAAGTGGCTGACGCCGTGGCGGACGCCGCCCACGGTGTAGGTCGGCGGCAGCTTCGATGCCTGCCGGCCCCGGGGCCCGAAGTCCTGGGCCGTCGCGAAAGCGATCGCGGCGGCCGCGGCGATCAGGGACAGAACGACGACCTGTCGCATCCTCTTGTTCATGCGCTCCTCCTCCGTCGACGGGCAAGCGGAGGATAACCATTCGCCGCCGCCGAGTCAACCGCCGCGAGCGGCCGCGGAGGGGCCTCGGGAATCCGCTCCGTTCGCTGCGGTGAAACTTCACGCCGTCCCGGGGCCTGAAAACGGGACATGTACCTGTACGTGTCCCGGGTTTTCAGACACCGAGGCCGGCTATTTCACCGCTCTATGCTCACTGCGGGATGCCCCTCGACCCTTTCTCCCGCGGCCGCATGGTGGCGACAGCGGATCCGCTCCGCCGAAGACGGGGACACGTACCGGAGGTACATGTCCCCCGTTGTCTCCGATCTCCAGAGCGAAGCCCGGAGGCGAAGCGAGCCGGCTCGCCGGGCCGGCGAGCGGCCGCGGAGGGACCTCGCCCGCCTGACAAGCATGCTAGGAAGGCCGCATGAGAGCGGCGAGGAGGCCGGCCGAACACGGTGAAGGGAAAGTCCAGCCGGGACGCGTGCCGGAAGAGGGAAGTTCGCCTGCGAACCGGCAAAACGTGTTTGAGCGAGGCTTAGCGCAAGCCGAGCGAGTTGTTTTGGCGCCGAGTCCGGCGCACGGACCGGCGTGAAGGGCTTTCCCGGCCGGGGAGGCTGACCTCCGAGCCGCTCCGCGGCCGGGGCGGCGGGGGCGGTCAGCCGGGGAAGCGCACCAGGGCGACGGCGTAGCAGGCGATGGCCCGCTTCTCGCCGACGGGCCCCAAGCCTTCGTTCGTCTTGGCCTTGATCCCGATCGCCTCCGGCGCCAGGCCGAGGACGGGGCCGAGGACAGCCTTCATGGCCGCGGCCCGGGGGCCGATCCTCGGCTCCTCGGCGACGACGACCGTGTCGATGTTGACGATCTCGCCGCCGCGGCTCCGGACGAGCCCGGCCACGGTCTCGAGCAGGCCGAGGCTCCGCGCGTCCTTGTAGCGGGGGTCCGTGTCGGGGAAGCGCGTCCCGATGTCGGCCTCGCCGAGGGCCCCGAGCAGGGCGTCGATGACGGCGTGGACGAGGGCGTCGCCGTCCGAGTGGCCGGCGAGCCCCGCTTCGAAGGCGATGTCGAGCCCGCCCAGGACGAGCCGGCGGCCGGCCTCGAGCCGGTGGATGTCGTAGCCGAAACCGACCTTATGCATCGAGCAGGGCCTCCGCGATGTTCATGTCGACCGGCGTCGTGATCTTGATGTTCCGGGGGTCGCCGGCGACCGCCGTCACGGCCAGGCCGAGCCGTTCGGCCAGGGCCGCCTCGTCCGTCCCGTAGAAGCGGTCCCGCCGGGCCGCTTCGAGCGCCCTCTTCAGCGTCTCGAACCGGAACCCCTGGGGCGTCTGGGTCCGGGCGAGGAAGGTCCGGTCGACCGTCCGGACGACGCGGCCCTCGCGGGTCTCCTTGAGGGTGTCCTCGACCGGCAGGACCGGCACGGCCGCGCCGCCGGCGCCGGCCGCGGCGATGACCCGGCTGATGAGGTCCGCCCGGACGAGGGGCCGGGCCCCGTCGTGGACCAGGACGATCCCGGGCGGCTCCTTGGCGGCGAGCATGCGGAACCCCTGCCAGACCGAGTCCTGGCGCTTCGCGCCGCCGGGCACGCAGTCGAGGACCTTGGGGTAGCGCAGGCCGTAGTGCTTCAGGCCCTGGTCGTCGGGCAGGACCAGGACGATGGCGTCGACCTGGGGGTGGCCCTCGAACGTCTCCAGGGTCCACTCGAGGACGGGCTTGCCGCGAAGGTAGGCGAACTGCTTCGGCTCCCCGAAGCGCTTGCCGGCCCCGGCGGCGACCACGATGGCGGCGGTCTTGGTCATTTCGCCTCCCCGCCGTTGAACCGTCCGAAGATCATCTTGCCGACCGTCGTCTGGAGGACCGAGGTGACGGTGATGTCGACCGTCTGGCCGATCATCCGCCGGGAGCTGTCGACGACGACCATGGTCCCGTCCTCGAGGTAGCCGACGCCCTGGTCCTTCTCCTTGCCTTCCTTGAGGATGAAGACGCTCATGGCCTCGCCGGGCAGGGCCACCGGCCGGAGCGCGTTGACCAGGTCGTTGATGTTGAGGACCTCGAGGCCGTTGATGCGGGCGACCTTGCTCAGGCCGATGTCCGTCGCGACGACCTGGCCCCCCATGGCCTTGGCGCACTCGATGATCTTGGAGTCGACGTCGCGGGCCTCCGGGAAGTCCAGGTCCGACAGGACGGCCTTGACCCGGGAGGACTTCTGGAGGCGGTCGATGACGTCCAGGCCGCGGCGGCCCCGCTGGCGCTTCAGGGGGTCGGCGGAATCGGCCACGAGATGCAGCTCCTTGAGGACGAAGCGCGGCACGACGAGCGTCCCCTCGACGAAGCCGGTGTCGCAGAGGTCGGCGATGCGGCCGTCGATGATGACGCTCGTGTCCAGGACCTTGAGGCTGCGCTCGGGCCTCTTCTCCTTGAACAGCCCGGCCAGGTGCCCCGGCTCGAGCCACTCCGGCTTCTTCATGCCGATGAGGAGCCCGATGTACGGCATGATGACCAGGAAGAAGATGCGGACGAAGGCGGCCATCTCGGCCGTCTTGACGACGGAGCGGTAGAGCGCGCCGAGCAGCCAGCCGAGCAGAAGGCCGAGGGCGAGCCCCCAGCCGGCGCTCCAGAGGACCCGGAACGGGACCTTGCGGATGCGCGTCTCGAGGGCCATCATCAGAGCGCCGGCCAGGAAGGCCGCGGCCGCCCCGCCCGCGGCGCCGAGCTTGAAGGGGGGGTAGAAATAGCCGCCGATCGTGACGAGGCCGATGACGAACAGGCGGAAGATCCAGATGCCCATCAGGCCGCTCCTTTCAGAAGACCCTCTGCAGGGCTTCGCGGACGGTCCGCGCCCCCCAGCACTCGACCGCCGGGAGGTCCTTCCGGTCCAGGGCCGCCAGGTTCCCGGCCGGGAGGAGCACCGTCCCGAAGCCCAGGGCCCGGGCCTCCTTGATCCGGGCCAGGGGCTGGCCGACGGACCGGATCTCCCCGGTCAGGCCGACCTCCCCGAAGAAGGCCATGCCGGACGGGAGGGGCATGTTCTTGAGCGACGAGACGACGGCCATGACGACGCCCAGGTCGACGGCCGGCTCCTCGATGGCCAGCCCGCCGGCCACGTTGAGATAGATGTCCTCGCCGGCGAAGCTGTAGCCGGCCTTCTTCTCGACCAGGGCCAGGAGCATGGCCGCCCGGTGGTGGTCGAGGCCGATGGACATGCGCCGCGGGTTGCCGCTGAAGAGCGTCGAGGAGACCAGGGCCTGGACCTCGGCCAGGAGGGGCCGGGTGCCCTTGAGCGTGCAGACGACGGCGCTGCCGGCCTCCTCGCGCGGCCGCTCGCGGAGGAAGAAGGCCGAGGGGTTGAGGATGGGCTGCAGCCCGGACGCCGTCATCTCGAAGACGGCCAGCTCCGAGACCGGCCCGAAGCGGTTCTTCATGGCCCGGAGCACGCGCTGGCTGTGGTCCCGCTCGCCTTCGAAGAGCAGGACGACGTCGACGATGTGCTCGAGCGACTTCGGGCCGGCGAGCGACCCCTCCTTGGTGATGTGGCCGACGAGGAAGGCCGGGACCTGCCGGGTCTTGGCGAAGCGGAAGATCTGGTTGGCCGCCTCCCGGACCTGGCTGATCGTCCCCGGCCCCGAGGTCAGCTTGGCCGAGAAGACCGTCTGGATGGAGTCGACGACGAGGAGCTGCGGGGCCAGCTTCTCGGCCTGGGCCAGGATGCGCTCGAGGTTGGTCTCGGCCAGGAGGTAGAGCGCCCCGTCCCGGACGCCCAGCCGGTCGCCGCGGAGCTTGATCTGCTCGAGCGACTCCTCGCCCGAGACGTAGAGGACGGACGCCTCGCCCCCGGCCAGGTCCCGGGCCACCTGGAGGAGGAGCGTCGATTTGCCGATGCCGGGCTCCCCGCCGAGGAGGACGACCGAGCCCGTGACCAGCCCGCCGCCGAGGACCTTGTTGAAGTCCTCGATGCCGACGGCGGTCCGCCGGCGGGGGATGTCCTGGACGTCCTTGTAGAGGACGGGCTCGGCCGGGGCGAAGACGAGCCCTCCGGACGGCGCCTCCTCCTCGATCTCCTCGACGAGCGAGCTCCACTCGCCGCAGGACGAGCACCGGCCCATCCACTTGGGGAAGCGGGCCCCGCACCCCTGGCAGATGAAAACCGTTCTGTTCTTCATCGCCCTCGGCTCAATAGTCCGGCGCGAACTGCTCCATGTCGGCGAAGCGGGCGTATTCGCGGATGAAGGCCAGCTGGATGTTCCCGATCGGGCCGTTCCGCTGCTTGGCGACGCTGACCTCGGCGACGCCCTTGAGGGTCTCGTCGTCGGGATGGTAGAACTCCGGCCGGTAGATGAACACGACCACGTCGGCGTCCTGCTCGATGGCCCCGGACTCGCGGAGGTCGGAGAGCATGGGCTTGGGCTCGCGCCGGCCCTTCTCGGGGGCCCGGCTGAGCTGGGAGATGCCGACGACGGGGATGCGCAGCTCCTTGGCCAGCTCCTTGAGGGACCGGGAGATGAACGACATCTCCTGGTTGCGGTTCTCGAACCGCCCGCCGGTCCGCATGAGCTGGATGTAGTCGACGAAGACGATGTCCAGGCGCTGCTCCATCTTCAGGCGCCGGCACTTGGCCTTCATCTCCATGACCGTCAGGGCCGGCGACTCGTCGATGAAGATGCGGGCCCGGGAGAGGGCCTCGCCGGCCAGCTTGAGCTTCTCGAACTCGCGGTCGCTGACGAAGCCCGTCCGCGTCTTCTTGATGTCGATCTGGGCCTCGGCGCAGAGCAGGCGGATGACGATCTGCTCCTCGGCCATCTCCATGGAGAAGAAGCCCACGGCCAGGTCGGTCTTGAGCCCGACGTGGTGGGAGATGTTCAGGGCCAGGGCGGTCTTGCCCATGGACGGGCGGGCGGCCAGGATGACCAGCTCCGAGGGGTGGAACCCGGCGGTCAGCCCGTCGAGGAAGCGGAAGCCGGACGGGACGCCGGTGATGGCCTCCTTGCGCTCGATCATCTTCCGGATGGTCTCGAGGGTCGGCCCGGTCAGGGCGCTCATGGCCCGGAAGCCCGGCTTGATCCTCTGCTCGGCCACCTCGACGATGGCCGCCTGGGCCGCGTTGAGCAGCTCGTCGGCGTCCTCCTTCTGCTCGTAGCTGTCCTGGATGATCCGCGTCGAGGACAGGATGAGCCGCCGGAGCAGGGCCTTCTCCTTGATGATCTGGGCGTAATACTCGACGTTGAGGTTGCGCGGCACGCCGTCGAGGAGGGAGGCCAGGTAGGAGGCGCCGCCGACCTCCTCGAGCAGGCCGGCCCGCTGCAGGTCCTCGGTCAGGGTCAGGAGGTCGACCGCGAGGCCCTTGTCGAAGAGGGCCACGATCCGCTCGAGGATGGCGCGGTGGGCGTCCTTGTAGAGGTCCTCCGGGGAGATGGTCGACAGGACGACGTTGAGGTTCTGGTTCTGGACGAGAATGCCCCCGAGGACGGTCCGTTCGGCTTCGAGGCTGTGCGGCGGCGTCTTTTTCAGGAACATCAGGTCGAGTTCCATGTCCTCCTCGGTCCCGCCGCTCCCGGCCGGCGGACGTTCAGCTCTTGCCGCTCTCGGGCGCCTCCGCGGGCGGGCCGGCCGCGCCGGCGCCTTCTTCCTCGGCCCCCTCCCGGGCCACGACGATCTTCACCTCGGCCCGGTCGTCCAGGCTGATCTTGACCGGCACCGTGAAGTTCCCGAGCCGCTTGATCGGCTCGTCGAGCAGGATCTTCCTCCTGTCGATGTCGTGGCCCAGCCCGGCCAGGGCGTCGCGGATATCGCCGGAGGAGACGGAGCCGAAGATGACATCCTTCTCGCCGGCCCGCCGGGCGAAGGTCAGCGTGACCTGGTTGAGCTTCTCGACGAGCGACTGGAAGGCCTTGCGCTCGGCCTCGAGCTTCTTCTTCTGGGCCTGGCGCTCGATCTCGACGGCCTTCATGTTCGTGGCCGTGACGGCCATGGCCATCTTCCGGGGGATGAGGTAGTTCCGGCCGAACCCGGGGGCGACGTTGACGACGTCGCCGCGCCGGCCGAGCTTCTCCACGTCCTGCTTCAGGATGACTTTCATCTCAATCCTCGACGTAGGGCAGGAGGGCCATCAGCCGGGCCCGCTTGATGGCCAGGGCCAGCTTCCTCTGGTGGAAGGCGCACGTCCCCGTGATCCGGCGGGGGGTGATCTTGCCCCGGTCCGGGATGTACTTCTTCAGGATGTCGACGGCCTTGTAGTCGATGCCCCGGACGTCCCGCTGGCAGAACCTGCAGAACTTCCTCTTGGGCGCGAAATACTTGCGGTAGCCGCCGCGCTCGGGTCTTTCGGGCCTGTCGTCACGCGGCATGTCCCTTCTCCTCTCTCGGCTCGGCGGCGGCCGGCGCGGCCTCTTCGGCCCGTTTCTTCCTCTTCCGCCGGCCGAGGTCCCGGGGGTCCTTGACCACGGTCATGAACCGGATGACCGCGTCGGTCTGCTTGAACCGGCGCTCGAGCTCACCGGAGACGTCCCCGGGCCCGTCGTAGGTGAAGAACACGTAGACGCCTTCCTGGAACCGCTTGATCGGGTAGGCCAGCCGGCGCTTGCCCCAGAGGTCCTGCTTGACCAGGCGGCCCTTCCTCAGGGCCACGACCTCGGCCATCTGTTGGACGAACTGGGCCGTCTCTTCTTCAGAAAGCGCGGGGGAGAGAACGAACCCCGTTTCGTACTGCCTCAATGAAGCCTCCTTATGGTTTCGACAGCCCCTTCTCTCGCGGAAGGAGCAAGGAGTGGACCGCCCTATTCTAGACGATTCTTAAAATAATTCAAATGGGGACACGCGCCTCGAGCTCCCGGCAACCGGTCCCATAGCCGCCCGCAGAAAATGGGCCCGACGGAATGTCCCCGGGACACGACCCCTTTTCCGAAGGAAAGGGTCATGTCCCGGATCTTCCGTCGTCGCCGGGCGTCTCCGTCGCCGCCCGGCGACGGTTGAACCGGGTCATGGCCCGGTCGATCCGTCCGTCGAGGATCATCTCGACGGCCTCGGCGGCGTCCTCGAGGCTCCGGGCGAAGGCGGCCCGCTCGTCCCGCTTGAACGGCTCGAGCACGTATTCAGCGGCATCCCGGCCGGGCGGGAGCGGCCCGATGCCGATCCGGACCCGGGCGAAGGCCTCGGTCCCGATGGCGCCGACGACCGAGATCATGCCCTTGTGGGTCCCCGGCCGGCCCGACTTCCGCACCCGGATCTCGCCGAGCGGGATGTCGAGGTCGTCGTAGGCGACAACGAGCCGGTCGGCCGCGACGCCCTTGCCGGCCAGGGCCTCCCGGACGGAGGCGCCGCTCCTGTTCATGTAGGTCTTGGGGGCGGCGAGGAGGACCTCCTCGCCGCCGCGGCGGGCCAGCGCCGTCCGGGCCTTGAACAGCCGGCCCCGGAGCGCCGCGCCCCAGGCCCCGGCCAGGCGCTCCACCAGCATGGCGCCGGCGTTGTGCCGCGTGCCCTCGTACTCGTCGCCCGGATTGCCCAGGCCCACGACCAGCCACAAGGGCTATTTCTCCGGCTCTTTCTTCCCGCCCTTCTCCTCGGCCTCGCCCTTCTCGGCCCGCTCCTTCTTGATGACCTCGGGCTCCTTGGGCTCCTCGGCCGCGGCCTCGCCCTCCGGCTTCTCGCCGGGGAAGGCCTCCTCCTCCTTGTGCGGCATGGAGATGAGGACGAGGACCGTGTTGGGGTCCGTCAGGACCTTGACCCCGGCCGGCGCGGGCAGCGCCTGGACCTTGAACGACTGGCCGATGTGGAGCTCCGCGATGTCGATGCCGAGGCTCTCCGGGATGTCGCGGGGCAGGCACTCGATCTCGACCTCGCGGGTGACGAAGTCGACGAAGCCGCCCTCCGTCTTGACGCCGACGGGCTCGCCGCGGTGGACCACCGGGACGGTGACCCGGATCGGCTTGTCCATCGAGATGCGGAGGAGGTCGACGTGCAGCAGCTCGTCGGTGGCCGGGTCGACCTGCGTCTCCTTGATCATGACGTCGAAGGCGTCGGCCTCGACCGCGACCTTGAAGATCGTGTTCTCGCCCGACTCGAGCCGGAGGATCTGGACGACGTCCCTCTTGCTCAGGACGAGGGGCGTCGTCTCCATCGACTCCCCGTAGAGGACGGCCGGGACGAAGCCCTGGGCCCGGAGGCGGCGCGAGGCGTTCGTCCCCAGTCCCCGGCGTTTCTCGGACTTGACGACGATGCTCATGATGGACTCCTTACGCGAACAGGGAGCTGACCGAGCTCCCTTCGCTGATCCTCCGGATGGCCTCGCCGAAGAGCTCGGCCACGGAGAGGACGGTGAACCGCCCGGAGGCGACGGCCTCGTCGCTCAGCGGGATGGTGTTGGTCACGAGGACGCGCTCGAGGCTCGAGCCGGCGACGCGCTCGACCGCCGGCCCGGACAGCACCGGGTGGGTGCAGGCGGCGAAGATCCGCTTGGCGCCTTCCTTGACCAGGGCCTCGGCGCCGAGCGTCAGGGTGCCGGCCGTGTCGACCATGTCGTCGTAGAGGACGACGTTCCGGCCGGCCACGTCGCCGATGACATGCAGGACCTCGGCCACGTTGGGGGCCGGACGGCGCTTGTCGATGATGGCCAGCTTGGCGTCCAGCCGCTTGGCGAAGACGCGGGCCCGGCCGACCCCGCCGGCGTCGGGCGAGACGACGGTGACGTCGTCGAGCCTGAGCGCCTTGATGTGGTTGGCCAGGACGGGCGCGGCCATGAGGTTGTCCACGGGGATGCCGAAGAAGCCCTGGATCTGCGGCGAGTGGAGGTCCATGGCCAGGACGCGGTCGGCCCCGGCCGTCTCGATCAGGTCGGCCACCAGGCGGGCGGAGATGGGGACCCGCGGCTTGTCCTTCCAGTCCTGGCGGGCGTAGGCGAAGTACGGGATGACGGCCGTGATGCGGCCCGCCGAGGCCCGCTTGAAGGCGTCCATCATGATGAACAGCTCCATGAGCAGGCTGTTCGCATCGCGGCACCCCGACTGGATGATGAAGATGTCCTCGCCGCGGACGTTCTCGTCGATGTAGAAGCGGATCTCGCCGTCGCTGAAGCGCTTGAGGACGCAGCGGCCGAGATCGGTCTTCAGGTAGTCGACGATCTCCTGGGCCAGGGCCGGATTCGACGATCCGCTGAATATCTTCATCGCTCTTCCCTCGTCCGATATCGTCCGAACTGGGGCGGGAGGATTCGAACCTCCGGTGACGGAGCCAAAGTCCGTTGCCTTTCCGCTTGGCTACGCCCCAGCGCCGAGCCGGGCCCGATAGCGCTCCCGCGGCAGGGCCGCCGCGAGGCGGGCGTCCGCCGCTTCGGGGAGCTTCCTCCGCGCCGCGGCCGCGCTCGCCGGGTCGGGGAACAGGCCGTACACCGCCGAGCCCGAGCCGCTGACCTGGGCGACGAGGGCCCCCGCCTCCCGAAAAAAGCCCTTCCAGCGCTCGAGCTCGGGATGGGCCCGGAAAATGACGCGCTCCAGGTCGTTCTCCAAGAGACCGAAGTCGCGGGACTCCAGAAAGCGCTCAATTCTACTGACTTTGCCCTGTGAAGTCAAGGACGGGCCGAGGCCGGCGTAGATCGAGGCCGTGGCGATGGGGAACGGCGGGAGAACGAGGAGGCAGGGCAGAGGGTCGAGGTCGGGGAGAGGCGTCAGCCTGTCCCCGATCCCCTCGCCCAGGCACAGCCCGCCCAGAAGAAAAAAGGGGACATCGGCCCCCAGGCGCCTCGCCAGGGGAGCCAGCCGGGCCGGCCCCAGGCCGAGGCCCCACAGGCGGTCGAGGGCCAGGAGCGTCGCGGCCGCGTTCGAGCTCCCCCCGCCCAGGCCGCGGCCGGCCGGGACGCTCTTCCGGACGGCGAGCCGGGCCCCCGCGGCGGCCCCGGTCTCGTCCCGGAGCAGCCGGGCGGCCCGGTGGACGAGGTTGGACGCGTCCCAGGGCACCGCGGGATCGTCGCCCCGGAGCTCGAGGACGCCCGGGGGCGCCGCGTCGATGTCGATCTCGTCGTGGAGCGTGATCGTCTGGAAGAGCGTCCGGATATCGTGATAGCCGTCGGGTCTCCGGCCGACGACCTCGAGGCCGAGGTTGATCTTGGCGAAGGTCCTGACGGTCATCGGCCGATGAGCTCCAGGAGCTCGTCCCAGGTCTTGGCCGAGAACCGGGCCAGGAAGGCCGTGTCGAAGGCCCCGTCGCGCGGCGCCGGATCGAAGCCGATCTCGAGGACCTTGATCCGGCCGGCCGTCCCGTCGCCGGAGACCTCGACCCGGCGCGGCGCCGCCCCGCCCCGGAAATAGTCCAGGACCTTGAACCCGAAGCCGTCGCGCTCTCCGCCCGCGACGCGGCCCCGGCCGTCCCGCGCGACGCTCCAGCCGCCCGCCTCCCCGCCCTCCGGCCAGGCCCCCGAGAGGAGCGACAGCGCGTCGTCCGGGCGCAGGGCGACGCCGATGAGGCGCCGCATCATGACCTCGGCCTCGTCCTCGGCGAAGGCCCTCTTCGACGGCAGCACGAACCAGGCGCGCCCCTCCCGGAAGTGGACGACGAAGGCCGTCCGCCCGAGGGGATCGAAGGCTTCGACCCGGCCCAGCCCCGGCCGCCTGAAGAGGAAGGCGAACTTGCCCTTGAGCGCGGCCTCCGGGCCCGCGACCGAGGCCGCGGCGAAGCCCTCGACGGCCTCGACGCCGGACGGGGGCGGGGCCAGGACCGGGCGGCGGCCGGCGCAGGCCGCGGCCAGGGTCAGGGCCAGGAGGGGAGCCAGGCGGGAGGGCCGGCCGGGGGGCGCCGGCCTATTTGAACCCATAATCTTCGGTCCGGGGCGGCTTCTTCTCTTCGTCCGCCCGGGCCTTCAGCCGCTTCTTCCGCAGCAGGGGATAGAGGGGCGACTTGATCCGCCGGCCGAAGCACGACAGGTTCGGGTTGAGGATGAGCAGGAGGATGAAGGCCGCGAAGATGATGAGAAAGCCGGTCGTCGTCCAGCGCATCGTTCGACCCTCTCGTCCGCCTCCGCTCCGCCGGCCCCGCGGACGCCCGCGGGCCCGAGGCGCGGCGGCGGAGTTATCCGTGACCTTCGGGCTCTTCCTGGAAGATCGGGATCTTGGATTTTTCCTTCTCTTTCCCGAGGTGGAGTCCGAGGAAGAAGACGGCGCCGAGCGTCACGACCGCGAGCAGGAATTTGAAGAAGCCTTTCATCGGAACCTTCCCTGCCCCGATTCTATTGAAATCGCCGCGGAAAGTCAATCGCCCGGGGCCGCCCCCCGGCGATTGATTTTTCCCGCCGCCGCCGATATGATGGCCCTCGTGAGAAGGCTCGGCGCGTCGGCCGCCCTCCTGCTCCTCCTCGGCGCCGCCGGCGCGGCCCAGCGCGTCCGGCCGGCGGCCTTCGCCGGCGCGTTCTACCCCGCCGACGCCGCCCAGCTCGCCGCCTGGATCGACGCCGCCATGGCCGCCGCCGGCCCGGCCGCGCCGCCCGGCCGCGTCATCGGCCTCATCGCCCCCCACGCCGGCTATGTCTATTCGGGCCGGACCGCCGCGGCCGCCTACGCCGCCGTCCGCGGCGGCCCCTACGAGACCGTCGTCATCATCGCCCCCTCCCACCGCGTCGCCTTCGAGGGCGTCTCGGTCTGGCCGGACGGCGGCTTCGAGACGCCCCTCGGCCTGGCCCGCGTCGACGCCGCCCTGGCCCGGGAGATCGCCCGGGCCGCGCGGTCGTCCTTCCGGCCCGACGCCTTCGCCGAGGAGCACGCCGTCGAGGTCCAGGTCCCCTTCGTCCAGCGGGCCCTGCCCGGGGCGGCCATCGTTCCGATCGTCACCGGCCGCCCGACCCGGGACGCCGTCCGGAGCCTCGGCGCCGCCCTGGCCAGGACCTGCCTCGGGAAAAAGGTCCTCGTCGTCGCCTCGACCGACCTGTCGCACTATCTGCCCAAGGCCCGGGCCGAGGCCGCCGACGCGGCCACGGCCGAGCTCATCCGGACCATGCGCACGGACACGCTCCTCCGCAAGGCCGAGGCGGGGGAGAACATCATGTGCGGCGGCGGCGGCGTCGCCGCGCTCCTGCTCTTCGCCGAGAAGGCCGGCCGGCCCCGCGTCGAGATCCTGGCCCGGGCCGATTCGTCGAGCTTCGGCGGGCCCGTCGTCGGCTACCTCGCGGCGGCCGTGCTCTCCGGGGGGCCGGCCGGGGACGCCGCCCCGCTCACGCTCTCCGCGGAGGCGAAGGCCGACCTTCTGCGCCTGGCCCGCGCGGCCCTGACCGAATATCTCGGCGACGGGACGGTCGTCGAGGACCGCACCGGCCGGCCCGAGCTGGCCGTCCCGCGCGGCGCGTTCGTCACCCTGACCGCGCGCGGCGCCCTGCGCGGCTGCATCGGCTTCATCGAGGCCGACGCGCCGCTCGGCCGGGCCGTCATCCAGGCCGCGATCCTCGCCGCCGCCGGGGACCCCCGCTTCCCGCCGGTCTCGCCCTCCGAGCTCGGGGGCCTCCGCGTCGAGATCTCGGTCCTGACTCCGCTTCGCGAGATCGCCAACCCGCGGGAGGTCCGGGTCGGCAAGCACGGCCTGGTCGTCGAGCAGGGCGGGCGGCGGGGCCTGCTCCTGCCCCAGGTCCCCGTGGAGAACGGCTGGGACCGCGAGACGTTCCTCGACCAGGGGTCGCTCAAGGCCGGGCTGCCGCGCGACGCCTGGAGGCGGGGGGCGAAGCTCTTCGTCTTCGAGGCCGTCGTCTTCCATGAAGGGCCTCGGTGATCGCCCTCGTTCGCCGCGGTGTTTTTCCACGCCAAGCCGCGCGGCATGCTCGGCGCCACGGCGGCTCGCTCGGCTTGCGCCAAGCCTCGCTCGAACGCGTTCCGGCGGTTCCCAGGGGAACTCCCCTCGTCCGGTCTCGGCTTGGCCGGATCACCGCTTACGCCCATTCCGCCGGCCGGCCTCGGCCCCGCTTCCGGCGGTCATATCTGTTATAATAGACCTTCGTTGCGAGGAGCCGAACGAGATGCCGATCTACGAGTACGAGTGCAAGACGTGCGGCGAGAGGACCGAGGTGCTGCAGAAGGCCCGGGACAAGCCGCTCGACAAGTGCCCGAAGTGCGGCGGCGCCGTGGTCAAGCGCGTCTCCTCGCCGGCCATCCAGTTCAAGGGGAACGGCTGGTACATCACCGACTACGCCAAGAAGAGCTCGCCGGCCGCCGGGCCCGCGGCCGAAGCCAAGAGCGGGACGAGCGCCGACGCCCCGTCCGGCTCCGGCGACGGGGCGAAGAAGAAGCCCGCCAAGGCCGAGGCCGAGCCCGCCGCCAAGCCCGGCGCCTGAACATCCCTTCGGAGGTCTTCGCCACGGGCGAACGCCGGACATGAGGACGCGGCCTGGAGCCACGAGAGCGGGAGCGGCCCGGGCCCTGGTCCGCTTCGACGACATCGTCGAGAAGGCCGCCTCCTACATCGACGAAAAGGACGTGGCCGTCCTCCGGAAGGCCTACGTCTTCGCCGGCCAGGCCCACCAGGGCCAGGTGCGCCGCTCCGGGGAGCCCTATCTAAGCCACCCGCTCGAGGTGACCGCCTACCTCGCCGACATGAGGCTCGACCGGACGACCCTCGTCGCCGCCCTCCTCCACGACGTCCTCGAGGACACCTCGACGACGGCCGCGGCGGTCCGCGAGAGCTTCGGCAAGGAAGTGGCCGGCCTCGTCGAGGGCGTGACCAAGATCAGCCGGGTCCAGGAAGTCTCGCCCGAGGCCCGCCGGGCCGAGACCGTCCGCAAGATCATCCTGGCCATGACCGACGACATCCGGGTCATCTTCATCAAGCTGGCCGACCGCGTCCACAACCTCAAGACCCTGCGCTTCCTCGACAAGGAGAAGCGGCGCCAGATCGCCCGGGAGACCCTCGACATCTACGCCCCGATCGCCAACCGCCTCGGGATGGGCCGGATCCGGGCCGAGCTCGAGGACCTCTCGTTCCGCTACGTGGCTCCCGAGGAGTACGCCAAGATCGCCGCGGCCGTCGAGCCGCGGCGGCGGGCGGCCGAGGCCGACCTGGCGGCCATGGCCAAGGCCCTGGCCGAGCTCCTGGCCGCCAACGGCCTGCCGGCCGAGATCTTCTCCCGGGTCAAGCGGCCGCACAGCATCTGGAGCAAGATGAAGAGGCGCGACATCGACTTCGACCAGGTCTTCGACTTCCTGGCCCTTCGCGTCATCACCGGCACCGTCAAGGACTGCTACGCCATCCTGGGCATCATCCACCAGCGCTGGCCCCACCTCCCCCAGCGCTTCCGCGACTTCGTGGCCATGCCCAAGCCGAACCTCTACCAGGCCCTGCACACGACCGTCATCACCGGCGGACGGAAGATGTTCGAGATCCAGATCCGGACGCGGGACATGCACGACCTGGCCGAGAACGGCATCGCGGCCCACTGGCGCTACAAGGACGAGGCCTCGGCCGGGCCCCTGCCGGAGGACCGCCGGCTCCACTGGCTCCGCGAGATGGCCGCCCTCTTCGAGGAGAAGAAGGACCCGCAGGAATTCCTGCGCGGCCTCAAGACCAACCTCATCCCGGAGGAGGTCTACGTCTTCACGCCGAAGGGCCGGGTCGTCGACCTGCCGTCCGGGGCCACCGTCCTCGATTTCGCCTTCAAGATCCACACCGAGATCGGCCTCCACGCGACCGGCGGCCGGGTCAACGGCACGCCCGCCCCGCTCAAGGCCGTGCTCAAGACGGGCGACATCGTCGAGGTCCTGACCTCCCCCGACCGGGAGCCGACGCGGGGCATGCTCGCGGCGGCGACCACGACCGGCGCCCGCCAGCACCTCAAACGCTGGCTCAACCTCCGCAGCCGGGCGGCGGGCGCCGCCGTGGGCCGCAGGATCTGGGAGCGCGAGGTCCGGAAGCTCGGCCTCCCGGCGGGGTCCCGGCGCGAGGCGGAGGCGGCCCGGCGCCTGGCCGCCATCCTCGGGCCGCGGGCCGCGACGATGGAGGAGTTCCACCGCCAAGTCGGGCTGGGACGGATCGTCGTCGACGCCGGGCTCGTGGCGGCGGCCTTCGGCGACACCCCGGCGAGGGCCGCGGCCCGCCGCGGCCGGGCGGCGGCCCGGAGAGTGCGGATCAAGGACATCGACGACCCGGCGATCCGGCTGGCCAAGTGCTGCGCGCCGGTCAAGGGCGAGCCCGTCGTCGGATACCTCACGGCCGGGCGGGGCCTCACCGTCCATTCCCTTCGCTGCGCCCTCGTGACCAAGGAGCTGCTCGACGCCCAGCGCCAGGTCGAGGTCGCCTGGGACGCCTCTCTCGCGGCGACGTTCAAGGCCCGGCTCATGGTCAAGGCCCACGACATCCCGGGCCTGCTGGCCCAGGTGGCCACGGCCGTGGCCGGGCTGGAAGGGAACATCGCCAAGGCCGAGGCCTCGGCGATCGCCGAAGGCCGGGCGCGCATCCGCCTGGAGGTGCTCATCCGGGACATCCGCCAGCTCGAGGCCATCGCCAGGCGGATCTCCGGGCTGAAGGACGTGCTCTCGGTCGATCGAGTTTAAGAGTTCTCAGGCGGCTTTGGCCACCTTGCCGGAGCGCAGGCAGCGCGTGCAGACCCAGACCTGGCGGACGCCGGCCGGGGTCTGGGCCCTGACCCGCTGGAGGTTGGGCTTCCACTTCTTGGGCGAGGCCTTGTGGGAATGGCTCACGCTATGCCCGAAGACCGGGCCTTTTTCGCAGATGTGGCAGACTTTCGGCATGGTCGTCACTCTTTCGTCCGAGGATCGGACCGCCTTTATACCACAATCGCGGGGAAGGAGGCAAGTCGGCGCGCCGCCTCCCCCGCCCCGGAGCGGGCCTTGACCGGATGGCCCGGCGGGCGTAATCTGCCGCCGAGGCCCGCATGAGACGCGCTTTCCCCCCGGTCATCGCGGCCGTTGTCGTCGCCGCCCTGGCCGCGTGCGCCCGTCCCCTGTCCGTGGGGGCCCTCCGGGCCGGGGTCGCGGCCGCCCGGGCCGACGACTGGGACGCGGCCCTCCGGCATTGGACGGAGGCCGTCCGGCTTTCCCCCGGCTCGGCGGCCGCCCACAACAACCTGGCCGTCGCCCACGAAAGGAGGGGGGACTGGGAGGCGGCCCGCGCGGAATATGAAGAAGCGGTCCGCCTCGCCCCGAACGATCTGGCCATCCGGACGAACTGCGCGGCCTTCGAGCTTCGGGCCGAGGCCGCGCGGGAGAAGGGCAAGTGAAGGCCCGGGCCGCCCTCGGCCTCGCGCTCGCCTGGGCCGCCGCCTGCCAGTCCGTCTCTCCCGTCGAGGTCCGGGTCCAGCTGCCCGGCGTCGCGGCCCTTCCGGCCGGCTCTTTCGACGAGATCGTCGTGGCCGACTTCCGGGAGGCCGCTCCGGTCCCCGGCCTGGCCGTCGGACGCGGCCTCGGCGACTTCCTGGCCGCGGAGATCGGGCGGGCCTTCCGCAAACCCGTCGCGCGCTGCGGCCCGGCCGACGAGGCCCCGGCGCGCCCCCGGGAGCGCGCGATCGTCCTCTCCGGCGAGGTCGCGCTCGTCGGAGAGGTCCGCAAAGCCCTGGACAAGGGCCGCGCTCCGCTCGACGGGCCGTTCAAGGCCGCCGGCCGCGCCCTGGTCGAGCAGCTCCGCTGGACGATGACCGTCGATCTCGTCGCGCGCTCGGCCGCCGACGGGACGGTCCTCTTCCGCCGGGTCTTCCGGGACGAACGCGACTACCTCGACCTCGAGAAGCCGGCCGAGTTCGCCTTCGCGGAGCTCTCCGACCGGCTCCGGGCCCGGCTCCTGCCGCTCCTTCTTGGGGCGCCGACGTGGGAATCCCGCGCCCTCCTGAGGCGCTGACCGCGGCCCCGTCCCGGGGACCCGGCAAAAAACGCCTTTCCGGGGCCTTCCCGGCCCCCGCTCGGGCCTCGTTTCATGAACGGATTTTCATCTTCCCCGGCCGGCCGCCGCTCGGGCCGCCGGCGTTCCGCGCGGCCGCGTCCGCCGACCGCCCGGCGGGCCGTTTTCCCCTAAAAAAAGCTTGAAATGGCCCCTCCGGAATGCTATGATTTGCGGGCCTCTTCCGGCCGCCGATCCTCCCGGAGAGGAATTTCCACAGATGTGGAAAAAACTGTGGAAAAAAGAACGGCCCCGATGGAACTCAAAGATAATCAAAATCCTTGGCAGGAGATCCTCAAGGCCGCCGAGGCCAAGGTCGACCCGAACTCCTTCGAGACCTGGTTCGAACCGACCGCCTTCATCGGCCGCGAGCAGGACTGCCTTTACGTCAAGGTCCCCAACGCCTACTTCCGCGACTGGCTGTCCTTCCACTATTCGGGCGTCATCAACGACTGCGCCCGCGACCTGTTCGGCAAGGCGTTCGATATCCGCTACATCCACGACGACACGCCGGCCGCCTTCATGCGCCGCTCGCCCGAGGAGCGGAAGACGAAGCCGGGCCAGGCCGTCAATCCGAACCTCAATCCCAATTACACCTTCGACAGCTTCGTCGTCGGCAGCTGCAACCAGTTCGCCCAGGCCGCGGCCACGGCCGTGGCCAAGAACCCGGCGAAGTCCTACAACCCCCTCTACATCTACGGCGGGGCCGGCCTCGGCAAGACCCACCTCATGAACGCCATCGGCCATTTCTCCCTCCAGCAGAACCCCAAGGCCAAGATCCTCTACGTCACGACCGAGAAGTTCATGAACGACCTGGTCAACCATCTCCAGTACGGCAAGATCCTGGAGTTCCGCGAGAAATACCGAAGCGTCGACCTCCTGCTCATGGACGACATCCACTACCTGTCCGGACGGGAGCGGACGAAAGAGGAGTTTTTCCACACCTTCAACCATCTTTACGACAGCCAGAAGCAGATCGTCATCTCCAGCGACTGCCCTCCCAAGGAGATCCCCCACCTCGAGGACCGCTTCCGGTCCCGTTTCGAATGGGGCCTCATCGCCGACCTCAAGCCCCCCGACATCGAGACCCGCATCGCCATCCTCAAGAGAAAGGCCGAGGCCGAGGCCGTCGTCCTCCCCGAGAGCGTCTCCCTCTACATCGCCGACAAGGTCCAAACCAACATCCGCGAGCTCGAGGGCTATCTGAGGCGGGTCATCGCCTACTCCTCCCTGAAGGGCGAGCGCATCGACCTGGACCTGACCAAGGAAGCCCTCCGCGGCCTCCTCGATTCCTCGTCCTCGATCGTCACTGTGGAAAAGATCCAGAAGCTCATCTGCCACAGGTTCAAGATCAAGACGTCCCAGCTCAAGTCCAAGAACAACTCCCCCAAGATCGCCTTCCCCCGCCAGATCGCCATGTACCTGGCCAAGGAGATGACGAAATCCTCATTGCCCGAGATCGGCAAGAAATTCGGTGGAAAACATCACACCACCGTCATCCACAGCGTCCGCAAGATCGAGAGGCTCCGCAACGACGATCCCGAATTCAACAGAGAGATCAACACTCTCATGACCCTCATCCAATGAGAAGGATCAAGGCTTTGCCCGGGAAACGCACATTTCCAGAGGCCCTTCTTATTTCTCTTCTTGATTTCACGTTATATCTTGAAATAATAATAAGAAGAAGATAACAGGAAACGACGCGGAAGGTGAGACCATGAAATTCTCCATCGCCAAGGGACCGTTCCTCGAAGAGCTCCAGGTCTTCCAGGGGATCGTCGAGAAAAGGAACACCATGCCGATCCTGGCCAACATCCTGATGGATGTCCGGGCGAACGACATCGAGATGACGGGGACGGACCTCGAAGTCGGCCTGCGGACGCATCTCCAGGCGGGGATCGAACGGGAGGGGTCCATCACGGTCAACGGCAAGAAGATCTTCGAGATCGTCAAGTCCCTGCCGGAGGGAGCGCCCGTGGAGGTCGAGCTAAAGGACGCGACGATCGAGATCAGGGCCGGCGAGAGCGAGTTCAAGATCCTCGGCCTGGCCAAGGAGGATTACCCGCAGGTGCCGGACGCCCGGTTCGAGAAGGGCATCGCGCTGCCGCTGGCCGGCGTCAAGGACATGATCGGCCGGGTCTTCTACGCCATCACCCAGGAGCAGAGGTACTACCTGAACGGGGCGCTCCTGTCGCTCAAGAACAGGCAGATGGAGCTTGTCAGCACGGACGGGCACCGGCTCTCGTACACGAGAAAGTCCGAGGACGGCCTGAAGATCGACAAGGAATTGAGCGTCATCGTGGCCAAGAAGACGCTGAGCGAGATCCGGAAGCTCGAGGACGGGGCCGTCGAGTTCGACCTCGACGACAACAACCTGTTCTTCAAGGTCGGGCCGCGGACGCTCATCTCGCGGATCATCGAGAGCAAGTTCCCCAACTACCAGGCGGTCATCCCCAAGGACAACCCGGAGCGGCTGACGCTCGGCCGCGAGGAGCTGGCCGGGGCCATCCGGCGCGTCTCTCTCCTTTCGGCCGAGCGGTCCAAAGGCATCAAGTTCACGATCGAGAAGAGCCGGCTCCGGCTGTTCTCTTCGAACCCGGAGATCGGCGAGGCCAGCGACAGCCTGGCGGCCGAGCACAAGGGCCGGGACCTGGAGATCGGCTTCAACGCCCAGTACCTGCTCGACTTCCTCACGGCGGTCGAGTCGGACAAGGTCGTCTTCGAGATCAAGGACGAGAACAGCGCCGTCCTGCTCCGGCCGGAGGCGGAGGAGGCCATCGCCACGGTCTACGTCCTGATGCCGATGAAGATCTAGCCCGGATCATTCACCGGTCGGGACGGCCCTCGGATGCGAGGCCCGAGGGGTGAAGCCGGGCTCTTCGGCGCCGCGGATCCCCGTGAACGAAGCTGATGGGGCCGGATCGGTCCGCCCGGAGGGCGAGAACGCCCAACAGAAAGAGCGCGGGAGGGCTAGGAGGCCTTCTCCCCGGCTCGGGGCGGGGCCGCCGGGGCCGCCGGCGCGGCGGCCTTGGGCTTGAGCACGGCCCGGACGTAGACCCACTCCGCCTTCAGCTTGTGGCGGTCGTCGGCCGCGATCTCGTGGAGGCTGTCCATCCGCATGGCCTTCGGGTTGGTCGGGCAGGAATCGACGCACTGGGCGCAGTGGATGCAGCGGTCGTTGTGGATGACCATGCGGAAGCGCTTCTCGGCCGGGTTGACGTCGGTGATGACGATGGCCTCGGCCGGGCAGTCCCTCTCGCAGGCCTTGCAGACGATGCACATGTCCGGGTCGAGGTAGGGGGTGCCCCGGAAGTCGGGCGGCACCTCCAGCTTCTCGAAGGGATAGTCGACGGTCGCCGGCTTCTTGAAGAGGTGGCGGAGGAGCTCGGGCAGGAAAACGGCGATCTTCATGGCAGGAACCCCTTCAGGAGGATGGCGGCCAGGAGCTGGAGGACGGCCAGGGGGGCCAGGACCTTCCAGGAGAAGGACACGACCTGGTCGACGCGGATCCGTGAGGTCAGGGCCCGGAGGAGGGACAGCAGGAAGACGATGAACAGGGTCTTGACGGCGAAATGGGCGAAGCCGACGACGGCGCCGCCGGGAAAGCCGCCCAGGAAGACGGCGGCCAGGAGGCCGCTGGCGACGACCAGCTCGATGTCGAAGGCCAGCCGGAACAGGGCCAGCTTCTTCCCCGAGTACTCGGTGAAGGTGCCGCCGACGATTTCCGTCTCGGCGTGGGGGATGTCGAACGGCGTCCGCTCGAGCTTGGCCTGCACGGCGACGAGGGCGACGAGGAAGCCGAGGAGGTTGAACAGCAGGTAGGCGGGCCGGGCCTGGTAGAAGGCCGCGATCTCGGCCAGGCGCCAGGAGTCGGCCAGGATGGCCGGGCTCAGGACCGCCAGGAACAGGGGCACCTCGTAGCCGAAGAGCATGGTCAGGACCCGGGCGCCGCCGATCGTCGAGAACAGGTTGGTCGACGACCAGGCGGCCAGGAACAGGATGAGCGTCGGCAGGCTGAGCAGGTAGAGGATGACGATGATGTCCCCGGGGAACGAGGTCCAGGTGGGCCTGGCCAGGTCGAAGTTCCAGACGGGCAGGAGCAGGCCGGCCGTCGAGACGACGGCCAGGGCGATGGCCGGGAGGACGGCGAAGAGGCCCTTGTCCGCGGCCGCGGGGACGACGTCCTCCTTGGCCAGGAGCTTGACGAAGTCGGCGATCGGCTGGAGGAGGCCGAACTTGCCCGTGTGGGTCGGGCCCATCCGGTTCTGAAGCCGGGCGTAGGCCTTGCGGTCGAACCATTCGCAGAACGTCGAGTAGGCGAAGAGGAACAGGACCCCGGGATAGACGAGAAGGTAGAGGATCGTTCTCAGAGCGGCCATGCGGCATTCCCTTTCACGGGGGCGTTCAGGTGCCGGGCGATGGCCTGCCGGCGCAGGTCGCTCATCCGGACGACGGCCGTTTCGCCGCCGCGGGCGTCGATCAGGGCCACGGCCCGTTCGGCGCAGCAGATGCAGGGATCGATGGCGGCGAAGATGAGGGGGATGTCGGCGATGAAGCCCTTCTTGAGCATCTCCACCGTGGCAGGGTAGTTGCCCAGGGTCGGGGCTCGGACCTTGAGGCGCTCGGGCCTGTCCGTCCCGTTGGCCCTGATGTAGTGGATGTTCTCGCCGCGCGGCGCCTCGTAGCGGCTGACGACCTCGCCGGGCTTGGCCTTGCGGGGCGCCTTGCAGGCGATGTCGCCGGCGGGCAGGTTCCGGACCATCTGCTCGATCATCTTGTAGGACTCGAGGAGCTCCTTGATCCGGACCACGACCCGGCCGAGGACGTCGCAGGTGTCGGCCGTGCAGATCTCGAAGTCGAGCTCGTCGTAGACGGCGTAGGGGTCCTCCTTGCGGACGTCGCGGGCGACGCCGGAGGCCCGGGCCGTCGGGCCCGTCGCGCAAAGGGCGATGGCCAGCTCCCGGCTCAGCCGCCCGACGCCGGCGATCCGGGCCACGAAGCTGGGCTCGGTGCCGCCCAGGTTCAGGTAGTATTCGCTGCGTTTCTTCAGCGTGGCGACGCCCTCGAGGACCTTGGCCTTCTGCCCCGCGTCGAGGTCGCGGCGGACGCCGCCGATCGCGTTGATGGCGTAGTGGACGCGGTTGCCGGTGATCATCTCCAGGAGGTCCATGACGATCTCGCGGTCGCGCCAGACGTACATGAAGAAGGAGTCGAAGCCGGCCTCGTGGCCGGCCACGCCGAGCCAGAGGAGATGGCTGTGGACGCGCTCGAGCTCGGAGACGAGGTAGCGGATGTAGAGGCCGCGCCTGGGCGGCTGGAGCTCCATGAGCTTCTCGACGCCCTGGACGTAGCAGGTGGCGTGGGAGTGGGAGCAGATGCCGCAGATGCGCTCGGCCAAGTAGATGTTCTGGGTCCAGTTCTTCTCCTCGGCCACCTTCTCGATGCCGCGGTGGTTGTAGCCGAGGCGGATGTCGGCGTTCGTGATGACCTCGCCCTCGACGGTCATGCGCAGGCTGATCGGCTCCTTGAGGGCCGGGTGCTGGGGGCCGATGGGGATCTCGAAGCTCATGGCTTCCCTCCGGGGATGACTTCCTCGGGCCGGACGTGCTTCCAGTCCTTCCGCATCGGGAAGACCCCGTCGGGCCAGTCGTCCGGCAGGTTGAGGCGCCGGCCGTCGGGGATGCCGTCGACGACGATCCCGAACATCTCCTGGATCTCGCGCTCGTAGAGGACGGCGCCGGGGATGACGGCGCAAATCGAGGGCAGCCGCGGGTCGGAGCGGGGCGTCGCCGTCCGGACGTGGATGGTGGTCACGGGCGAGGCGAAGTGGTAGAGGACCTCGAAGGCCTCCCCCGCGTCGAGGCCGCTGATCGTGGACAGGAAGGCGCAGTCGTAGCGGTCCCGGAGCAGGGTCACGGCCGCGACGAGGTCGGCCGGCGCGACCTTGAGGAAGATGCGGCGGCGGTCGGGGTTCGCGATCTCGAGGGCCCTGGCCCCGAGGTCCCCCTTCAGCCTTTCGACGATCTCGGTGTCAGACATGGCGGTTCCTTGAAGCCTAAAGTTTTCCCAGCAGCTTGACGACGCCGTCGACGATGGCGTCGGGCCGGGCCGGACAGCCCGGGACGTACATGTCCACGGGGATGACCTGGTCGATCCCGCCCAGGATGTTGTAGGCGCCGCGGTAGACGCAGCCCGACATGGCGCAGGCGCCCACGGCGATGACGAACTTGGGGTCGGGGGTCTGCTCGTAGATGCGGATGAGCCGGTCCCGCATCTGGCGCGTGACCGGCCCGCTGGCGACGATGACGTCGGCGTGCCGCGGGGTGGCCTTGAGGAGGATCCCGAAGCGCTCGACGTCGAAGCGCGGCGTCAGCGCGGCCACGATCTCGATGTCGCAGGCGTTGCAGGCGCCGGAGTTGAGGTGGAGGATCCAGGGCGACTTGATCCTGGACCAGCGCGCGAGCTTGCTGAGCATGTTAACTCCTCGTCACCAGCGCCATGACCGACAGGAAGATCATGACCAGGTAGAACAGGGCGAAGAAGGCGACGGCGCCGGCGGGCACGGTGGCGATGACCAGGACGGCGACGTGCATCATGGTGAAGAACAGGGCGATGAAGAAGAACAGGCGGTAGCCGAACTGGACCTTGACGCCGGGCAGGTCCTCGCCGCAGGCGTAGGTCGTCAGCTTGCCGCCGGCCTTGGTCGGATGGGGGGCCATGCCCCGGCCCAGGGCGTAGAGCCCGAAGGCCGCGGCCAGGAAGACGAAGAAGGCGACGGGAGGGGAGAGAAGGACGCCGATGCCTGTCATGGCTCACCCTTTCAGCCGGGTCAGGCTGCGGATATCGAGGCCCCCGGTCTGGCGCCGGATGTTGATGATCAGGGCCAGGGCCGTGGCCACGAGGCTGACCTCGATGACGATGTAGGTGACGACCAGCGCCTGGGCCGTCAGGATGTGGGCCTTGGCCAGGCCCGTGGACAGGAGGAGCAGGCTGACGCCCTTGCCGACGATCTCGATGGCGATGAGGAGCTTGATGAGGTTGCGCTTGGCCAGCAGGCCGAGGAGGCCGGCGAAGACCAGGGCGGCGGCGAAGAAGAGATAGAGATACCAGGTGTTACTCATGCTTGTCCCTCTGGCGGAACAGGGCCAGGACGGCGAAGACGCCGGCCAGGATGACCGCGATCTGGCCGACGAGGTCGAGCGTCCTCCCTTTCCACAGGACCTCCCCGAAGGTCCCCGCCTCGCCCCCCCGGGCCAGGGCCGGGACCTTGCCCATCAGCCTCTTCATGACCAGGGCGTCGATCGCCAGAAAGGCGACGAAGACGACCGGGAAGACGATGTTGGCGAGCTTGGACTCGCGGACCTCGTCGCCCGACTTGGTCAGGGCGATGGTCAGGATGAACAGGACCGTGATCAGGCCGGCGACGACGGAGATCTCGAAGACCCCGGCGTAGGGCGCGCCCATGCGGAAGAAGACGATGCCCAGGACGAGGCTGGCCAGGGCCAGGGCGATGGCCGACCGGAGCAGGTCCTTGAGCGCGATGGCCAGGACCGAGAGCGCCACCAGAACGGCGAGAAGGGCGGTTTGGAGGATCATCGTTCAAAATCCCCACGATCCGGCGACGGCGTGGATCCCGTCCGCGAGGACGTCGGCGGCGGGCCGGACCCAGGTCGTGACGGTCGACGCAAAGAGGATGCCGATCCCCACGCAGAGGAGGGCCAGGAGGACGGTCGAGGCGGTCATCCAGAAGGGGGCCTCCCGGACGGCGGCCCACGTCTCGTTGAGCCGGCCGAAGAAGGCCTTCCGCTGCATGAGGAGGTAATACCAGAGGGTCAGGACCGAGGCCAGGACGGCGACGGCGGCGAAGACGGGGTGGCCGGCCTGGACCAGGGCCACGATGATGATGAGCTTGGACCAGAAGCCGTTGAGCGGCGGGACGCCGGCGATCGACAGCGCCCCGACCAGGTTGGTCGCGGCCGTGACGGGCATGCGCTTGGCCAGCCCGCCCATGGCGTCGAGGTCGCGGGTCCCG
>ERZ795061.236-NODE-236-length-58478-cov-33.698732_pt1 | contig 58478 bp, 56 predicted proteins | sample MGYA00375145_ERZ795061 | MGnify/ENA primary metagenome ERZ795061 (study PRJEB30190, sample SAMN05720144) | anaerobic digester metagenome | isolation source: active sludge of municipal wastewater-treating anaerobic digesters | place: USA | collected 2014-12-22 ... | reverse complement strand
CCAACCGCATCGGCCAGGGCATCGAGTTCGACTACTGCTGCGTGCATGCGGCGCTCGCCCTGCGCGAGGATGGCTACGAGACCATCATGGTCAACTGCAACCCGGAGACGGTGTCCACCGACTACGACACCTCGGACCGCCTGTACTTCGAGCCGATCACGCTCGAAGACCTGCTCGAGATCGTGCACATCGAGAAGCCGGTCGGCGTGATCGTGCAGTTCGGCGGCCAGACTCCGCTCAAGCGCGCGCAGGCGCTCGAAGCCAACGGCGTGCCGATCATCGGCACCAGCCCCGACATGATCGACGCCGCCGAGGACCGCGAGCGTTTCCAGCAACTGCTCGTCGAGCTCGGTCTGCGTCAGCCGCCCAACCGCACCGCGCGGACGCCCGCCGAAGCCGTGCGCCTCGCGGCCGAGATCGGCTATCCGCTGGTGGTACGCCCGTCCTACGTGCTGGGTGGCCGCGCGATGGAGATCGTGCACGAGCAGAAGGACCTCGAGCGCTACATGCGCGAGGCGGTCAAGGTCTCGAACGAGTCGCCGGTGCTGCTCGACCGCTTCCTCAACGACGCCACGGAGGTGGACGTCGATGCGCTGTCCGACGGCAAGCAGGTGATGATCGGCGGCATCATGGAGCACATCGAGCAGGCCGGCGTGCATTCGGGCGACTCGGCCTGCTCGCTGCCACCCTATACCCTGTCGGCGAGGCTGCAGGACGAGTTGCGCCGCCAGACCGAGGCCATGGCGCGCGCGCTGAAGGTCGTCGGCCTGATGAACGTGCAGTTCGCGATCCAGGGCGAGGGCGACAATGCGGTCGTCTATGTGCTCGAGGTGAACCCGCGCGCCTCGCGCACCGTGCCCTTCGTCTCCAAGGCCTGCTCGCTGCCGCTGGCCAAGATCGCCGCGCGCTGCATGGCGGGTCAGAGCCTGGCCGAGCAGGGCGTCAGCGGTGAGATCGTTCCGCCTTACTACTCGGTCAAGGAGGCGGTGTTCCCGTTCGTGAAGTTCCCCGGCGTGGATACCATCCTCGGGCCCGAGATGAAGTCCACCGGCGAGGTCATGGGCGTGGGCCGCAGCTTCGCCGAGGCCTTCGTGAAGAGCCAGATGGGCGCGGGCGTGCGCCTGCCAACCGCGGGCACGGTGTTCATCAGCGTGCGTCCGACCGACAAGCCGGTCGCGATCGAGGTCGCGCGCGAGCTGCACGAGATGGGCTTCGCGCTGGTGGCCACCCGCGGCACCGCAGCGGCGATCGAGGCCGCCGGGATCCCGGTTGGCGTGGTCAACAAGGTCAACGAGGGCCGTCCGCACATCGTCGACATCATCAAGAACGAGGAGATCGTGCTGGTGATCAACACCGTCGATGAGAAGCGCCAGGCGATCGCTGACTCGCGCTCGATCCGCACCAGCGCGCTCGCCGCAAAGGTGTCGATCTTCACCACCATCGAGGGCGCGCGCGCCGCGTGCATGGGCATGCGCCACCTTTCGAACGGTCTCGAGGTGTATTCCGTGCAGGGCCTGCACGCCGAACTGAAGCAGCAAGCATGAACAAGACCCCGCTTACCGTCGCCGGCGCCGAGAAGCTGCGCACCGAACTCCATCGACTGAAGACCGTCGAGCGCCCCAACGTGATCGCCGCGATCGCCGAGGCGCGGTCGCACGGCGACCTCTCCGAGAACGCCGAGTACGAGGCTGCCAAGGATCGCCAGGGCTTCATCGAGGGCCGCATCATGGAGGTCGAGTCCAAGCTCGCCAACGCGCAGATCATCGATCCGACACTGCTCGATGCGGACGGTCGCTGCGTGTTCGGCGCCACGGTCGAGCTCGAAGACCTCGAGTCCGGCCAGGTCGTGACCTACCAGATCGTCGGCGACGATGAAGCCGACATCAAGGACAACAAGATCTCGATCAGCTCGCCGATCGCGCGTGCGCTGATCGGAAAATACGCGGGGGACATCGCCGAGGTGCAGGCGCCCGGCGGGGTGCGCGAGTACGAGATCCTGGACGTGCGCTACGTCTGATCTGCACCTTGCCGGCGTGGCGATGAAGAGGGCGGTGCGATGCACCGCCCCTTTGTTTGCAGCCTCGGCGCAAGGCGAGCCGGGCGGGTGGGCGAGCCGGGCGGGTGCGGCTCAGCGGCCGCGTGCGGCGCCGCGTCCGCGCGGGGCGGGCGCACGTGCCGGCGAGCGGCGCGACTCGGCGCTCGCCTTGGCGAGCGCGGCACGACGCGCGGCGGCGGCGAAGGCGGCGGCCGACTTGGCGGTGGAAGCGCGCACAGGCTTCTTCTCTGCGGGCGCGGAGCTCTTGTCGTCCTCGCGGCGCGCACGCCAGACGACGAGGATGCTGCCGATGTGCTGCACCGGGGCGGCGTCCACCGCGGCGCACAGCTCCTGCATCAAGGCCTCGCGCTGCTCGCGTTCGGCGCCCTGGACCTTGACCTTGATGAGCTCGTGCGCCTGCAGGGCGCGTTCGATCTCGGCGAGGACGGCCGGCGTGAGGCCGTTGCCGGCTACGGTCACGACGGGGTTCAGGTGGTGGGCACGGGCGCGCAGCTCGCTGCGCTCGGCCGGGGAAAGCTCGGTCATTGCAAATCTCTGGATGGGTGAAGCCCGGGACGCGGATTCTACCCCGTACGTGCCAAGGATGGCCGTCGCGGATGGAGCGAGGATGAAGAAGAACAAGACCAGCCGTGCCTGGGTGCACGATCATGTGAACGATCCCTGGGTGCAACGCGCCCAGGCCGAGGGTTATCGCGCACGCGCCGCCTTCAAGCTGCTCGAGATCGACGAGCGCGACCACCTGCTGCGTCCGGGCGCGGTGGTCGTCGACCTGGGAGCGGCGCCCGGCTCGTGGTGCCAGCTTGCGGTGAAGCGCTGCGGGCCCAAGGGACGCATCTTCGCGCTCGACCTCCTGCCCATGGAGCCGGTGGCGGGGGTGGAGTTCCTGCTCGGCGACTTTACCGAGGATGCCGTGCTCGAGGAGCTCGAAGCGCGCCTTGGTGGCGCGAGCGTGGATGTGGTGCTGTCGGATATGGCGCCGAACCTTTCAGGGGTTGCGACGGTCGACCAGGCACGTTCGGTACATCTTTGCGAATTGGCGCTGGACTTCGCGGTGCGTCATCTCAAGCCGGGTGGGCAGTTCGTGGTCAAGGTGTTCCAGGGCGAGGGCTTCATGGAGTATCGCAAGCAGATGGAGGCGGCGTTCGTCTCGGTGCAGGTGCGCAAGCCCAAGGCTTCGCGCGACCGTAGCGCCGAGGTCTATCTCGTCGGCCGGGGGCCGCGCCGGCCTTGAGTTCGCATGCGGGGGTGGCGATTGGGTTGCGCTATGTGCCCCATTGGTTTGCCCGTGGGAACAATCGCCACTAGAATCGGTCAGTCGCGTACAGGCCGGAATGGCTTTCGGGGAACAGAAAGTTGAACAATCTCTTCAAGAATCTCGCGATCTGGATGGTTATCGGCGTCGTGCTGATGACGGTATTCAACCAGTTCAACACGCGCCAGACGCCGGCCAGCACCATGGAGTATTCCCAGTTCCTGGAGGAGGCCAAGGCGGGACGGATCGCGCGCGCGACCGTCGATGGCCGCGTGCTCAAGGCCACCACCCAGGAAGGGCGCACGATCACGGTGTATACGCCGGGCGTGCAGGACATCTGGATGATTTCAGACCTGATGCGCTACGGCGTTCAGATCAACGCCAGCAAGCCCGAGGAGGAGCAGTCCTTCCTCGCCAGCGTATTCGTGTCGTGGTTCCCGATGTTGCTGCTGATCGGCGTGTGGATCTTCTTCATGCGCCAGATGCAGGGCGGGGGCAAGGGCGGGGCGTTCTCCTTCGGCAAGAGCAAGGCGCGCATGCTCGACGAGTCGGCCAATTCGGTGACCTTTGCCGACGTTGCCGGCTGCGACGAGGCCAAGGAAGAAGTTGCCGAGCTGGTCGAGTTCCTGCGTGATCCGTCCAAGTTTCAGAAGCTCGGCGGCCGCATTCCCAAGGGCGTGCTGATGGTCGGTTCGCCGGGTACCGGCAAGACCCTGCTCGCCAAGGCGATCGCCGGAGAGGCCAAGGTGCCCTTCTTCTCGATCTCCGGCTCCGACTTCGTCGAGATGTTCGTCGGCGTAGGCGCGGCGCGCGTGCGCGACATGTTCGAGCAGGCCAAGAAGCAGGCGCCCTGCATCATCTTCATCGACGAGATCGACGCGGTCGGCCGCCAGCGTGGTGCGGGTCTGGGCGGCGGCAATGACGAGCGCGAGCAGACGCTCAACCAGTTGCTGGTCGAAATGGACGGTTTCGAGGGCCAGACCGGCGTGATCGTGATCGCCGCGACCAACCGCCCCGACGTGCTCGACCCGGCTCTGCTGCGCCCGGGCCGCTTCGACCGCCAGGTGGTGGTGGCGCTGCCCGACATCCGTGGTCGCGAGCAGATTCTCAAGGTGCACATGCGCAAGGTGCCGATCGCGCCCGACGTCGATCCGCAGGTGCTGGCGCGCGGCACGCCGGGCTTTGCCGGTGCCGACCTCGCCAACCTGGTGAACGAGGCTGCGCTGTTCGCCGCGCGCGCCAACAAGCGTCTGGTCGACATGGAGGACTTCGAGCGCGCCAAGGACAAGATCATGATGGGCGCCGAGCGCCGCTCGGTGGTCATGCCCGAGGAGGAGCGCCGCAACACCGCCTACCACGAGTCCGGTCACGCGGTGGTGGCGCGTCTGCTCGACAAGACCGATCCGGTGCATAAGGTGACCATCATCCCGCGCGGCCGTGCGCTGGGCGTGACCATGCAGCTGCCGACCGAGGATCGCTACAGCCAGGACCGCGATCGACTGCTGCAGACCATCGCCGTGCTGTTCGGTGGCCGCATCGCCGAAGAGATCTTCATGAAGCAGATGACGACCGGTGCGTCGAACGACTTCGCCCGTGCCACTGACCTCGCGCGCCGGATGGTGACGCAGTGGGGCATGTCCGACACGCTCGGACCGATGGTGTATGGCGAGGAGGAGGGCGAGATCTTCCTCGGCCGCCAAGTCACCACGCACCGCAACGTGTCCGAGGCGACGATGCAGAAGGTCGACGCGGAGATCCGCCGCATCATCGATCAGCAGTACTCGCTGGCGCGGCGCTTGCTCGAAGAGAACAGCGACAAGGTCGAGGCGATGACGGCCGCGTTGCTGGAATGGGAAACCATCGACGCCGAGCAGGTGAATGACATCATGGCCGGCCGCCCGCCGCGTCCGCCGAAGCCGGCATCGGCGCCGTCCAGCCGTCCGAAGGACGACGCGCCGGGTGCGGCGCCCACCGCGCCAGCACCTGCCGCCTGAGTTCGACAACTTCCGTTTCAAGGGGCCGGCCGGACCGGCCCCTTTCCATTCCGGCGTCCGCGCGCCTGCGCCCGGACGCCTTGCTTTTCCCGAGGTCTCGATGTCCGTCCTGCAATGCGGCCGCTTCCGGCTCGATCTGTCCCAGCCCAGGGTGATGGCGATCATCAACCTGACCGACGACTCCTTCTCCGGCGACGGTTTGCGTGGCGACCTCGCCCGTGCGCTCGCGCGCGCCGAGCGTGCGCTGGAGGAAGGGGCGGAGATGCTCGATATCGGCGCCGAGTCGACCCGGCCGGGATCGGACCCGGTGCCCGAGGCGCAGGAGCTCGAGCGCGTGGTGCGCTTCGTCGAGGCCGCGCGCGGCTGGAAAGTGCCGCTCTCGATCGACACCCTGAAGCCGACGGTGATGCGCGCCGCGCTCGCGGCGGGTGCGGACATGATCAACGACATCAACGCGTTCCGCGCATCGGGTGCGATCGAGGCGGTTGCCGCGGGCGAGTCCGGCTTGTGCGTGATGCACATGCTCGGCCAGCCGCGTACGATGCAGCAGGATCCGCGCTACGCCGACGTGGTCGGCGAGGTGACCGGCTTCCTCGACGAGCGCGTTGCCGCCCTCGTGGCCGCAGGCGTGGCGCGCGAGCGCATCGTGCTCGACCCTGGCTTCGGCTTCGGCAAGAGCGTCGGCCACAACTATGCGCTGCTGCGCGAGCTCGCGCGTGTCGGCGTCGGCGGGTTGCCGGTGCTGGCGGGGCTGTCGCGCAAGTCCATGCTCGGCGCAGTCACCGGTCGCGCGGTCGGCGAGCGGCTTGCGGCCAGCGTCGCCGGGGCGCTGATCGCGGTGCAGAACGGCGCGCGTATCGTGCGGGTGCATGACGTCGCCGCCACTCGCGACGCGCTCGCGGTGTGGAAGGCGACCGTGACGGGATGCTGAGCAAGGCACCGCCCGCGGTGTCATAATCCGCGCTTTCGAAAGCTGCTGGAGCGAAGATGGCGCGCAAGTATTTCGGCACCGATGGTGTGCGTGGCAAGGTCGGCGATACGCCGATCACGCCCGAGTTCGTGATGAGGCTGGGCTATGCGGCCGGCGTGACCTTGGTCGCGCGCGAGAAGCTGCCCGCGGGCGAACACCCCGCGGTGCTGATCGGCAAGGACACGCGCATTTCCGGCTACATGCTCGAAGCCGCGCTCGAGGCCGGGTTCGCCGCGGCTGGTGTGGACGTGATGCTGGCCGGACCGATCCCCACCCCGGCGGTAGCCTATCTCACGCGCGCACTGCGCCTGCAGGCCGGCGTGGTGATCTCGGCCTCGCACAACCCCTTCTACGACAACGGGATCAAGTTCTTCTCCGCCGACGGCAGCAAGCTGCCCGATGCGGTCGAGGCCGAGATCGAGGCCCACCTCGACGAGCCGATGGGTTGTGTGGACTCCGCCCGCCTGGGCAAGGCGCGCCGCATCGACGACGCCGCCGGGCGCTACATCGAGTTCTGCAAGAGCACCTTTCCCAACGAGCTCGACCTGCGCGGCCTGCGCATCGCGGTGGATTGCGCGCACGGCGCGGCCTACCAGATCGCCCCCAAGGTCTTCCACGAGCTCGGCGCGGAGATCATCCCGGTGGGCGTCGAGCCCAACGGCCTCAACATCAACGACGGCGTCGGTGCGACGCGGCCGGAGAACCTGCGGCAGGCGGTGCTCAAGCATGGCGCGGACCTGGGCATCGCGCTCGACGGCGACGCCGACCGCCTGATCATGGTGGACCATCGGGGCGAGATCTACGATGGCGACAAGCTGCTCTACGTGGTGGCCTGTGCGCGCCACGCCGAAGGCCGGCTGGAGGGCGTGGTCGGCACGCTGATGAGCAACCTCGGCTTCGAGCACGCGATCCAGCGCCTCGGCACGCCCTTTGCACGCGCCAAGGTGGGCGACCGCTACGTGCTCGAGCTGCTGCAGGAGCGCGGCTGGAAGATTGGCGGCGAGAACTCCGGTCACATCATCTGCCTCGACCGCCACACGACCGGCGACGGCATCGTGTCGGCGCTGCAAGTGCTCGCCGCGCTCAAGCAGCGCGGACTTTCGCTGGCGGACGCCTGCGCGGATCTGGTGTTCTACCCCCAGCGCCTGATCAACGTGCGCATGCCTGCCGGCTTCGACTGGCGTGCGGACGGCTCGATCGCGAGCGCACAGGCCAGAGCCGAACAGACGCTCGGCGATAGCGGGCGCGTGCTGCTGCGCCCTTCGGGCACCGAGCCCCTGCTGCGCGTGATGGTGGAGGGCCGCGACGGCGAGCTGGTCGAGCGTCTCGCGCGCGAGATCGCCGGCGTCGTCGAGGAAGCGATCGCCTGATTCGGGCTGCATGAGATGGGAGGACGGGGCGCAAGGCTCCGTCCGGACGCGGGAAGAAGGCAGATCTGCCCGTTCGATGACACGCAGCGTGGCTGCGACAATCGCTGGCTACCTGACGGGCTCGGTCTTCAACCCCGAGGGGCATCCCGGCAGAGGAGCCGACTTCGGCGCTCGATCCGATCTCGACGGCGCGTATCGGGGATACTGATCGACGAACTGGAGGAAGAGTTCATCATCGTGGTCGTCACCCACAGAATGCAGCGGGCGGTGCGGAGCTCGGACTACACCGCCTGCATGTACCTGGGCGAGATGGTGGAATTCGACGTCACAGACGAGCTCTTCGTGAAGCCGAACAAGAAGGAGACCGAGGACGACATCACCGGTCGCTGCGGCCGAGCAACGATCCCGGGCGGAAGAGTGCGCGCCCCTCGCTGCACGAGGGCTGGTCGCATTGCGGGTGATCCTCCGCAAGCCGTATAATCCTGCGGTTTATCTGCACGGATATTCCCTCTCCCATGACCAGACTCGTTGCCGGTAACTGGAAGATGAACGGCAGCCTCGCCGCCAATCGCGAGCTGCTCGACGGCCTCGTGTCGATCCCGGGCGTGGAAATCGCCGTGTGTGTGCCGTATCCCTATCTCGCCCAGGCGCAACAACGGCCCGAGGGCGTCGCCCTCGGTGCGCAGGACGTGTCGGAGTACGCGGCCGGCGCCTATACCGGCGAGGTGAGCGCGGCCATGCTCGCGGAGTTCGGCTGCCGCTACGCCATCGTCGGTCACTCCGAGCGCCGTGCCCTCTTCGGCGAGGAAGATGCCACGGTCGGGCGCAAGGCGCTCGCCGCGCTGCAGGCTGGCTTGGTGCCGATCGTGTGCGTGGGCGAGACGCTCGCCGAGCGCGACGAGGCGCGTGCGGTCGAGGTGATCGGCCGCCAGCTCGAGGCGGTGCGCGAGGTGCTCGGCGCCGCGGCGATGGGTGCGGTGGTGCTAGCCTACGAACCCGTGTGGGCGATCGGCACCGGGCGCTCCGCGAGCGTGGCGCAGGTGGCCGAGGTGCATGCTGCGATCCGCGCGTGGCTGAAGGTACACGGCGTGGCGGCGGGTGGCGTCCGCATCCTCTACGGCGGCAGCGTCAAGGCGGACAATGCCGCGGCGCTCTTCGCCGTGGAGGATGTTGACGGTGGGCTGATCGGCGGCGCCTCGCTCGTCGCTGCGGATTTCTTGGCCATCTGCCGCGCCGCGGCGGGTGGGGTCTGAGTTTCAACGATTCGTATCTTTCAGGATTCAAGATGGGTGAATATCTTTTCTCTCTCGTGCTTACCGTGCATGTGCTGGTGGGCCTCGGCGTGATCGGGCTCGTGCTCGTGCAGCACGGCAAGGGTGCAGACATGGGTGCAGCCTTCGGCAGCGGCGCATCGGGCAGTCTCTTCGGTGCATCGGGTTCGGCGAACTTCCTCAGTCGCACCACTGCGGTACTCGCCACGGTTTTCTTCCTGACCAGCCTCGGGCTCAGCTTCCTTGCCAGCAACAAGCCGGCGGCACCGGGCAGCGTGATGGAAGGGGCGCAGACTGCGCCCGCAACGAACCCGGCTCCGGCCGCGCCCGTCGAGTCCTCGCCGGCCCAGTCGATCCCGAAATAATTGGTTGCGAGCCCTTTGCGCAGTGCGGGAAAACACTTATAATTATCGCGCTGTCAGAACGAAGCGCCGACGTGGTGAAATTGGTAGACACGCTATCTTGAGGGGGTAGTGGCGAAAGCCGTATGAGTTCGAGTCTCATCGTCGGCACCACATTCCGGGAACGCCCGCAGAAGCGGGCGTTTCTACGCAGAGCTGAGCAATAACAATAATTGCGGCGCGCCAATGACGCCGCGGACTTCAAATGGGGGTTTCCGGACATGCTGGAAAATTATTTTCCCGTCCTGATGTTCATGCTCGTCGGCCTCGGCTTCGGCCTTGCGCCGGTCATCCTCGGGCGACTCCTCGCCCCCTATCGTCCCGATTCCGAAAAGAATTCTCCCTACGAGTGCGGCTTCGAGGCGTTTGAAGACGCCCGCATGAAGTTCGATGTCCGCTACTACCTGATCGCCATTCTCTTCATCCTGTTTGACCTCGAAATCGCCTTCCTCTTTCCGTGGGCGACGGTCTTCCAGGAGTTCATCGCCGCCGGCGAAATCGCTTGGTTCGTATTCGGCTCAGTGATGGTTTTTCTGGCGATTCTGGTCATTGGCTATATCGTCGAGTGGAAAAACGGCGCACTCGACTGGGAGTAATGCATGAGCATTGAGGGCGTCTTCCGCGAGGGGTTCGTCACCACCTCGCTCGATGCGGTCATCAACTGGACGCGCACCGGCTCATTGTGGCCGATGACCTTCGGTCTGGCCTGTTGCGCGGTCGAGATGATCCACGCGGGCTGTTCCCGCTACGACTTGGATCGCTTCGGTGTTGTGTTCCGGCCGAGTCCGCGCCAGTCCGACCTGATGATCGTCGCCGGAACCTTGTGCAACAAGATGGCGCCGGCACTGCGCAAGGTCTATGACCAGATGTCGGAGCCGCGCTGGGTCATCTCCATGGGCTCCTGTGCCAACGGCGGTGGCTACTACCACTATTCGTACTCGGTCGTGCGCGGTTGTGACCGCATCGTGCCGGTCGACGTCTATGTGCCGGGCTGTCCGCCCACCGCCGAGGCGCTGATCTACGGCATTCTCCAGCTCCAGAACAAGATCAAGCGCACGAACACGATTGCGCGCTGACGGGTGTCCCAGACATGAGTGCCAAGCTAGAACGCCTCAGCCAGACCTTGCGCGACGTTTTCGGTAACCGGATCCAGTCGCTCGTACTCGATCGCGGTGAAGTGACGATCGAGGTCTCCGCTGCCGAATATCCCCGCGTCGCACGCCAGCTTCGCGACCATGCCGATTTGCGCTTCGAGCAGTTGATTGACCTTTCGGGTCTCGACTACTCCGCCTACGGTAACGCGATCTGGGAGGGCAAGCGCTTCGCTTCCGTCGCCCACCTGACCTCGGTCAAGCACAACTGGCGCCTGCGTGTTCGCGTGTTCGCCGACGACGACGCCTTCCCGGTGATCGATTCGGTGGTCGATGTGTGGCCGAGCGCTAACTGGTACGAGCGCGAGTCCTTCGATCTGTACGGGATCCTGTATTCGGGCCACCCGGATCTGCGCCGCATCCTGACCGACTACGGTTTCGTCGGTCATCCGTTCCGCAAGGACTTCCCGGTTTCGGGGTACGTCGAAATGCGCTACGACCCGGAGCAGGGCAGGGTCGTCTATCAGCCGGTGAGCATCGAGCCGCGCGAGAACACGCCGCGCATCGTGCGCGAAGAGAAATACGGGGACGTCGGCCATGGCTGAGATCCGCAACTACACGATCAACTTCGGTCCGCAGCACCCCTCGGCGCACGGCGTGCTCCGCCTCGTGCTCGAACTCGACGGCGAAGTCGTCGAGCGCGCCGACCCGCACATCGGCCTCCTGCACCGCGGCACCGAGAAGCTCGCCGAGACGCGCACCTGGGTGCAGTCCGTGCCGTACATGGACCGTCTCGACTACGTGTCCATGATGTGCAACGAGCACGCCTACTGCATGGCGATCGAGAAGCTGCTCGGGGTCGAGGTTCCGCTGCGGGCCCAGTACATTCGGGTGATGTTCGACGAGATTACCCGCGTCCTGAACCACCTGCTCAACATCGGTACCCATGCCCTCGACATCGGCGCGATGACCATGGTGCTGTATACGTTCCGCGAGCGCGAAGACCTGATGGACGTCTATGAGGCAGTCTCGGGTGCGCGCATGCATGCGGCGTACTACCGTCCGGGCGGCGTCTATCGCGATCTGCCGGACCGCATGCCCAAATACGAGGTCAACAAGTTCAAGAACGAGAAGACGGTTCGCGAGCTCAACGCCAACCGCGAAGGCTCGATGCTCGACTTCCTCGAGGACTTCACCAACCGCTTCCCGACCTACTGCGACGAATACGAGACACTGCTGACCGACAACCGCATCTGGAAGCAGCGCACCGTCGGCATCGGCGTGGTATCGCCTGAGCAGGCGCTGGCCTGGGGTTTCACCGGTCCGATGCTGCGCGGCTCGGGCATCGCCTGGGATCTGCGCAAGAAGCAGCCCTACGAGGTCTATGATCGCGTCGATTTCGATGTGCCGATCGGCAAGAACGGCGACTGCTACGACCGTTACCTGTGCCGCATGGAAGAGATGCGCCAGTCGAACCGCATCATCAAGCAGTGCATCGACTGGCTGCGCAAGAACCCCGGTCCGGTCATCACCGACAACCACAAGGTCGCGCCGCCTTCTCGCGAGGCGATGAAGACCAACATGGAAGAGCTGATCCACCACTTCAAGCTCTTTACCGAAGGCATGCACGTGCCAAAGGGCGAGGTGTACGCGGCGGTCGAGCATCCGAAGGGCGAGTTCGGCGTGTATGCGGTGTCGGACGGGGCGAACAAACCCTACCGGCTCAAGCTGCGCGCGCCGGGCTTCGCGCACCTCGCGGCCATGGACGACATCGCCCGTGGCCACATGATTGCCGACGTGGTCGCGATCATCGGCACGATGGACGTGGTGTTCGGCGAGATCGATCGCTGAGCGCGCCCGCGCGCAACAGCGGATGGGCGCCTGCGGGCGCCGCGGTATCAAACAAGAATCGGCAGGCTATCCGGAAGATCAAGACGACATGCTGAGCCAGGAATCGCTGCAACAGATCGATCGAGAGATCGCCAAGTATCCGCCCGATCAGACGCAGTCTGCGGTCATGGCCGCGCTGCGGATCGCGCAGGTCGAGAAGGGCTGGCTGCCCAAGGAACTCATCGAGTTCGTGGCCAGGTACCTCGGCATGCCGCCGATCGCCGCCTTCGAGGTCGCGAGCTTCTACAACATGTACGACCTCGCGCCGGTCGGACGGCACAAGATCACCGTGTGCACGAACCTGCCGTGCGCGCTGTCCGGCGGCGTCCATGCGGCGGACTACATCAAGGAAAAGCTCGGCATCGACTTCAACGAGACCACGCCCGACGGCAAGTTCACGCTGAAGGAAGGCGAGTGCATGGGCGCCTGTGGCGACGCCCCGGTGCTGCTGGTGAATAACCATCACATGTGCAGCTGGATGACCACCGAGAAGATCGACCAGATGCTGGCCGAGCTGGACAAGAAATGAGCACGCAAGGAATGATCCTCGCCGGCTGCGACGGCGACCGCACCTGGCGGCTCCAGGACTACGTCGCCCGCGGCGGTTATTCGGCGCTTCGCAAGATCCTCGCCGAGAAGATACCGCAGGACGCGATCATCGCCGAGCTCAAGACCTCGGTGCTGCGCGGTCGTGGCGGAGCGGGCTTCCCGACCGGACTGAAGTGGAGTTTCATGCCGCGCTCCTTCCCGGGCGACAAGTACCTCGCGTGCAACTCCGACGAGGGCGAGCCGGGGACCTTCAAGGACCGCGACATCCTGCGCTACAACCCGCACAGCGTCATCGAGGGCATGGCCATCGCCGCCTACGCGATGGGTGCCGCGCGGGGTTACAACTACATCCACGGCGAGATCTTCGAGACCTACTCGCGCTTCGAGGAGGCGCTTGCGGAGGCCCGCGAGGCCGGTTTCATCGGCCGCAACATCCTCGGCAGCGACTTCTCCTTCGAGCTCTTCGCGCATCACGGCTACGGCGCCTACATCTGTGGCGAGGAGACCGCGCTGCTCGAGTCGATCGAGGGCAAGAAGGGCCAGCCGCGCTTCAAGCCGCCTTTCCCGGCGAGCTACGGCCTCTATGGCAAGCCGACCACGATCAACAACACCGAGACCTTCGCGTCCGTCCCGTTCATCATGAACATGGGCGGCGAGGCCTTCCTGAACCTCGGCAAGCCCAACAACGGCGGCATGAAGCTCTTCTCGGTCTCGGGCCACGTCAATCGCCCGGGCAACTACGAGATCCCGCTCGGCACGCCCTTCGCCGAGCTGCTCGAGATGGCTGGCGGCATGCGCGGCGGGCGCAAGATCAAGGCGGTGATCCCTGGTGGTTCGTCCGCTCCGGTCGTTCCCGGCGGCGTGATGATGGACTGCACGATGGACTACGACTCGATCTCCAAGGCGGGATCGATGCTCGGTTCCGGCGCGGTCATCGTGATGGACGAGACCACCTGCATGGTCAGGGCCCTCGAGCGACTGTCCTACTTCTACTTCGAGGAGTCCTGCGGCCAGTGCACGCCCTGCCGCGAGGGCACCGGCTGGCTGTACCGTGTGGTGCATCGCATCGAGCACGGTCTTGGCCGCCCGGACGACCTCGACCTGCTGAACTCGGTGACGACCAACATCATGGGCCGCACGATCTGCGCGCTCGGTGACGCCGCCTCGATGCCGGTGCAGAGCTTCGTCAAGCACTTTGGCAGCGAGTTCGAATACCACATCGAAAACAAGAAGTGCCTCGTGCCGCCCGAAGTGCAGCGCGCTGGCAGTCAAATCTACGTGAGCCCGTCATGCTAGAGATCGAAATCGACGGCAAGCAGGTCCAGGTCAACGACGGCAGCACGGTGATCGAGGCTGCAGCGGTTGCCGGGTCCTACATTCCGCACTTCTGTTACCACAAGAAGCTGTCCATCGCGGCTAGCTGTCGGATGTGCCTGGTGCAGGTCGAGAAGGCGCCCAAGCCGCTGCCCGCCTGCGCGACACCCGTTACCAATGGCATGAAGGTATGGACGCACTCCGAGCTCGCCGTGAAGGCGCAGAAGGGGGTGATGGAGTTCCTGCTGATCAACCACCCGCTCGACTGTCCGATCTGTGACCAGGGCGGCGAGTGCCAGCTGCAGGACCTCGCAGTGGGCTACGGTTCGACCGCCTCGCGCTACCAGGAAGAGAAGCGCGTGGTGTTCAACAAGAACCTTGGCGCGCTGGTGTCGACCGACATGACGCGCTGCATCAACTGCACGCGCTGTGTTCGCTTCACCACCGAGATCGCCGGCGAGATGGAGCTCGGCCAGGCCTTCCGCGGCGAGCATGCGGAGATCATGCCCTTCATCGAGAAGACGGTCGATTCCGAGCTCTCCGGCAACATCATCGACCTCTGCCCGGTCGGTGCGCTGACCTCGAAGCCTTTCCGCTTCGCCGCTCGTACCTGGGAGCTCTCGCGCCGCAAGTCGGTGAGCCCGCACGACTCCCTCGGCGCCAACCTGATCGTCCAGACCAAGCACGACGTGGTGAAGCGCGTGCTGCCGTTCGAGAACGAAGACGTCAACGAGTGCTGGCTGTCCGACAAGGACCGCTTCTCCTACGAGGCCCTGTCCAGCGAGCAGCGCCTCGGCGCGCCGATGATCCGCCAGGGCGGGCAGTGGAAGCAGGTCGATTGGCAGGCCGCCCTCGAGTTCGTCGCCACCGGCCTGCGCGGCGTCGAGCGCGATCATGGTGCCGCCTCGATCGGCGCGCTGGCCTCGCCGCACGCCACGGTCGAAGAGCTCTACCTGCTGCAGAAGCTGATGCGCGGGCTCGGTAGCGAGAACATCGATTTCCGCCTGCGCCAGGTCGACTTCCGTGCCGACGGCAAGCGCGCCGGCGCTCCGTGGCTGGGGATGCCGATCGCCGGCGTCAAGGATCTGACCCGCCTGCTCGTGGTCGGCAGCTTCCTGCGCAAGGATGCGCCGCTGCTGGCGCAGCGCGTGCGCCAGGCCGCAAAGAAAGGCCTGCACGTCAGCGCCATCGGCCCGAACGCCGAAGAGTGGTTGCTCCCGGTGCGCAACCGCGCGCTGGTCGCGCCTTCGGCGATGGTGGCCACGCTCGGCCAGGTCGTGGTCGCGCTGGCGAAGGAGAAGGGCGCCGAGGTCAGCGTCGCGCTGCTCGGCAAACTGCCCGAGACAGTGAGCGATGAAGCGCTCGCCATCGCGCAGAGTCTCGCCAGCGGCCGCAAGGTTGCGGTTTGGCTCGGCAATCTCGCCGTCCAGCACGCCCGCGCTTCCGAGCTGCAGATGCTCGCGCAGGAGATCGCGCGCCTCACCGACGGTAGCTTCGGCTTCATCGGCGAGGCTGCCAACAGCGTCGGCGGCTATCTTGCCGGCGCGGTTCCCGGCGCGGGTGGCCTGAACGCCGCCGCGATGATCGAGCAGCCACGTGCGGCCTACGTGACCCTGAACCTTGAGCCCGATCTCGACCTTGCCAATCCGGCGGCGGCGATGGCTGCGCTCGACGGTGCCCAGCTCGTGGTGGCGCTCACAAGCTTCGACTCGCCGTCGCTGCGGCAGGTGGCCGACGTGATGTTGCCGATCGCCCCCTTCACCGAGACCTCGGGCACCTTCGTGAACTGCGAGGGCCGCGCGCAGAGCTTCACCGCGGTGGCCAAGCCCTTCGCCGATGTCCGTCCGGGCTGGAAGGTGCTGCGCGTGCTCGGTAACCTGCTCGCGCTCGAGGGTTTCGCCCACGCCGACTCCGAGGCCGTGCGTGCCGAGGCGCTCGCGGGTGATCTCGCCAGCCGGTTGGACAATGGCGTGGAAGGTATCGTGGTCTCTTCGGCTACCGGTCCGGCAGGCGTGCTCGAGCGTGTAGCCGACGTGCCGATCCACTTCGCCGATCCGATCGCGCGCCGCGCCCCGTCGCTGCAGAAGACGCGCGACGCAGCGGCACCCACGGCGCGAATCGCGCCGGCAACGCTCGCGGCGCTCGGCCTCGCGGCCGGGGACCGTGTGCGCGTGGCACAGGGTACGGCGAGCGTGGAACTCGTGGCCCAGGCGGATGATGGATTGGCTGCAGGATGCGTGCGCGTCGCCGCCGCGCATCCCTCGACCGCGGCGCTCGGCGCGATGAGCGGTGATCTCAGCGTGGAGCGTGCGTGATGGAAGCGATGCTGCAACCCGTGGCGGATTTCTTCGGCCCCTCCTGGACGGCCATCTGGACGCTGCTCAAGATCGTCGCGATCATCGCGCCGCTGATGATTTGCGTCGCCTACCTGACGCTCGCCGAGCGCAAGGTCATCGGCTACATGCAGGTCCGCATCGGCCCTAACCGGGTCGGTCCGAAGGGCCTTCTGCAGCCGATCGCCGACGGCATGAAGCTGCTGTTCAAGGAGATCATCGTTCCGAGCGGGGCCAGCAAGGGCCTCTTCATCCTCGGTCCCATCCTGGCGATCGCGCCCTCGCTGGCAGCCTGGGCAGTGGTGCCCTTCGACGACGGCCTGGTGCTCGCGGACGTCAATGCCGGTCTGCTCTTCCTGCTCGCCATCACTTCGATGGAGGTGTACGGGGTGATCGTCGCAGGTTGGGCGTCGAACTCGAAGTATCCCTTCCTCGGCTCGATGCGTGCCGCGGCGCAGATGGTGTCCTACGAGGTGTCGATGGGTTTCGCGCTGATCTGCGTGCTGCTCATCTCGGCCAGCCTCAACCTCACCGACATTGTCATGTCGCAGAACGAAGGCCGCTTCGCTGACATGGGCCTGGGCGTCCTGTCGTGGAACTGGATCCCGCTCTTTCCCATGTTCGTGGTGTACGTGATCTCGGGCATCGCCGAGACCAACCGCGCGCCCTTCGACGTGGTCGAAGGCGAGGCCGAGGTGGTCGCGGGGCATATGGTCGAGTACTCGGGCATGACCTTCGCGCTGTTCTTCCTCGCCGAATACGCGAACATGATTCTGGTGTCGATCCTGACCTCGATCCTGTTCCTCGGTGGCTGGCTGTCGCCCGTGGGCTTCCTGCCTGACGGTTTCCACTGGCTGGCGGTCAAGACCGCGTTCATCCTGCTGCTGTTCCTGTGGGCGCGAGCCACCTTCCCGCGCTTCCGCTACGACCACATCATGCGTCTGGGCTGGAAGGTGTTCATCCCGGTCACCCTCGTGTGGCTGTTCGTGGTGACCGTGTGGATGATGTCGCCGCTGTCGATCTGGAGTTGAGAAGACCATGGGTGCCAAGGATTACATCGGCAGTCTGTTCCTGAAGGAACTTGTCAAGGGCATGGCCCTGACCGGACGGCATTTCTTTCAGCGCAAGATCACCATCCTCTTCCCGGAAGAGAAGACGCCGCAGAGCAACCGTTTCCGTGGCCTGCACGCGCTGCGCCGCTACCCGAACGGCGAGGAGCGCTGCATCGCGTGCAAGCTGTGCGAGGCGATCTGCCCGGCAATGGCGATCACGATCGAGTCCGATCAGCGTGACGACGGATCGCGCCGCACGACGCGCTACGACATCGACCTGACCAAATGCATCTTCTGCGGCTTCTGCGAGGAAGCCTGTCCGGTGGACGCGATCGTCGAGACTCGCGTGCTGGAGTACCACGGAGAGCAGCGCGGCGATCTGTACTACACGAAGCAGATGCTGCTCGCGGTGGGGGATCGACACGAGTCGCAGATTGCGGCAGACCGCCAACAGGACGCCAAGTACCGCTAAGGGGAGGGCGCCTCGGCGCCACGAGTCAAGAACATGGAATTCAAGACCTTCGTCTTCTACTTTCTCGCCGCGATCATGGTGCTCGCGGCGCTGAGGGTGATCACCGCGCGCAACCCGGTACACGCCGCGCTCTTCCTCGTGCTCACCTTCTTCAACGCGGGCGGTCTCTGGCTGTTGCTGCAGGCCGAGTTCCTCGCGGTCACGCTCGTGATGGTGTATGTCGGCGCGGTGATGGTGCTCTTCCTGTTCGTGGTCATGATGCTCGACATCAACCTCGACCGTCTGCGTGAAGGCTTCTGGAGCTATCTCCCGGTGGGAGCCCTGGTGGGCATCCTGATGCTGGTCGAGATGGTGATGGTGCTCGGCGGCGGCTACTTCGGTCTCGAGGCGATGCCTGCGCCCGCTCCGGTTGCCGCGGACTACAGCAACACCCGCGAACTCGGCCGCGTTCTCTACACCGATTATGTGTATGCCTTCGAACTCGCCTCGCTCGTGCTGTTGGTGGCGATGGTCTCCGCAGTGGCGCTGACCTTGCGCAAGCGCAAGGGGCTGAAGTCCATCCCGCCGTCCGAGCAGGTCGCCGTCAGGCGAGAGGGCCGGGTCGAGCTGGTGAAGATGCAGGCCGAGAAAGACGACTGACAACGTACGCGAACAAAACAAGAACCGCGCCGGCGGCAGCCGGCGCGATCAGGGGGTCACTGATGCTTTCGCTTTCCCATTTCCTCATCCTGGGCGCGATCCTGTTCGCGATCAGCGTGGTCGGGATCTTCCTCAACCGGAAGAACCTGATCGTGCTGCTGATGGCCATCGAGCTGATGCTGCTCTCGGTCAACATGAACTTCGTTGCGTTCTCGCATTACCTCGGCGACATCGCCGGCCAGGTCTTCGTTTTCTTCATCCTCACCGTGGCGGCGGCCGAATCGGCGATCGGCCTCGCGATCCTGATCGTGATGTTCCGCAACATGCGCACGATCCACGTGGATGATCTGGACAGCCTCAAGGGTTAAGGAAGCGTCACGATGTCGGACATGAAAGCAATCTATCTCCTCGTGCCGCTGGCGCCGCTGGCGGGAGCGATCCTCGCAGGCCTGTTCGGAAAGCAGATCGGGCGTGCCGGGGCGCATGTGGTCACGATCCTTGGTGTGGCGATCGCCTTCGTGGCCTCGCTCTTCATCTACCAGGATGTGGCGGCCGGAAACACCTTCAACGGCACCGTATATACCTGGATGCAGGCGGGTGGCATCGACTTCGAGGTCGGTTTCCTGATCGACTCGCTGACGGTGATGATGATGCTGGTCGTTACCTTCGTGTCGCTGATGGTGCACATCTACACCATCGGCTACATGTCGGAAGATCCGGGCTACCAGCGCTTCTTCAGCTACATCTCGTTGTTCACCTTCTCGATGCTGATGCTGGTGATGTCCAACAACTTCCTCCAGCTCTTCTTCGGCTGGGAGGCGGTTGGCCTGGTGTCCTACCTGCTGATCGGCTTCTGGTACGAGCGTCCGACGGCAATCTACGCCAACATGAAGGCCTTCCTGGTCAACCGTGTGGGCGACTTCGGCTTCCTGCTCGGCATCGGCCTCGTCGCCGCCTATGCCGGCAGCCTCGACTACGCTGAGGTTTTCGCCAAGGCGAAGGAACTCTCCGTGACCGAGATGGCGGTGACCGGCTGGCCGCTGCTCACCGCGATCTGCATCTGCCTGTTCATCGGTGCGATGGGCAAGTCCGCCCAGGTGCCTCTGCACGTGTGGCTGCCCGACTCGATGGAAGGCCCGACCCCGATCTCCGCGCTGATCCACGCGGCGACCATGGTGACCGCGGGCATTTTCATGGTGGCGCGCATGTCGCCGCTGTTCGAGCTGTCCGACACCGCGCTGTCCTTCGTCCTCGTGATCGGTGCGACCACCGCGCTCTTCATGGGCTTCCTCGGCATCGTGCAGAACGACATCAAACGCGTCGTGGCCTACTCGACGCTGTCGCAGCTCGGCTACATGACGGTCGCGCTCGGCGTCTCGGCCTACTCGGCCGCGGTCTTCCACCTGATGACGCACGCCTTCTTCAAGGCGTTGCTGTTCCTCGGCGCCGGCTCGGTGATCATCGGCATGCACCACGATCAGGACATGCGCAACATGGGCGGCTTGCGCAAGTACATGCCGATCACCTGGATCACCTCGCTCCTGGGTTCGCTTGCGCTGATCGGTTTTCCGTTCTTCTCGGGCTTCTACTCCAAGGACTCGATTATCGAAGCGGTGCATTCCTCGACGATCGCGGGCTCGGGCTATGCGATGTTCTGCGTGCTCCTCGGGGTGTTCATCACCGCGTTCTACTCCTTCCGGATGTACTTCCTCGTGTTCCACGGCGACGAGCGCTTCGGCAAGGCGCATGATCACGCACATCACGATCATCACGGCGACCACGACGACGAGGAACCCTCGGCGGATCATCACCACGGCCTGGCGCCGGGGCAGAAGCCGCACGAGTCGCCCTGGGTGGTGACCCTGCCGCTGGTGCTGCTGGCGGTGCCCTCGGTCCTGATCGGCTTCTTCACCATCGACCCGATGCTGTTCGGCGAGTGGTTCAAGGGTGTGATCCTCGTCGGCGACAACCACGTCGGCCTGCGGGAGCTCGCAGCCAACTACCATGGCCCGGTCGGCATGGCGATCCACGGTCTCCAGACGGCGCCGTTCTGGCTGGCGATGGGCGGAGTCGCGCTTGCCTGGTTCTTCTACATGAAGCGTCCGGATATCCCGGCGGCGATCCAGCGCACCTTCAAGCCGATCCACACGCTGTTGGAGAACAAGTACTACTTCGATCGCTTCAACGAGATCTTCTTCGCGGCAGGTGCGCGTCTGCTCGGACGCGGCCTGTGGAAGGCGGGCGATCAGGCCCTGATCGATGGTGTCGCGGTGAACGGCTCCGCGCGCCTGGTGGGCTGGGTGGCGCAGATGTCGCGCCTCTTCCAGACGGGTCACCTGTACCAGTACGCCTTCATGATGATCATCGGCGTGTTCGTGCTGCTCACCTACTGGTTCAACCGGGGCTGAGACGGGCACGCAGGGACGGAAACACATAACAAGATCGAACGCGCCGCTCGCGGCGCACTGAACGGAAAGCAACGATGACGGACATTCCTCTCCTCAGTCTGGCGATCTGGGTACCGATTATCGGTGGCCTGCTGGTGCTCGCGACCGGCTCGGATCGCAACGCTCCGCTGGCGCGCATGCTCGCCTTGGCGGTCGCCGTGGCTGGCTTCGTCGTGACGATTCCGCTCTACACGGGCTTCGACGTCGGAACCAGCGCGATGCAGTTCGTGGAACTGCAGTCCTGGGTGCCGCGCTTCAACATCAACTACCACCTCGGCGTCGATGGCATCTCGGTGCTGTTCGTGCTGCTCAACGCCTTCATCACCATCATCGTGGTGGCGGCGGGCTGGCAGGTGATCCAGACCAAGGTCGCGCAGTACATGGCCGCGTTCCTGATCATGTCGGGCCTGATGAACGGCATCTTCTCGGCGCTCGACGCGGTGCTGTTCTACGTGTTCTTCGAAGCCTCGCTGATCCCGCTCTACCTGATCATCGGCATCTGGGGTGGCGCCAACCGGGTGTACGCCGCGATCAAGTTCTTCCTCTACACGCTGTTCGGTTCCCTGCTGATGCTGATCGCGCTGCTCTACCTGTTCATGCAGTCGGGCGGTAGCTTCAGCATCCTCGACTGGCACCAGTTGCCCCTGCCGATCGAGCCGCAGATCCTCATCTTCCTCGCCTTCCTGATCGCTTTTGGCGTCAAGGTGCCGATGTGGCCGGTGCATACTTGGCTGCCCGATGCCCACGTCGAGGCACCCACCGGCGGATCGGTTGTACTTGCCGCGATCGCCCTGAAGCTCGGCGCTTATGGCTTCCTGCGCTTCTCCCTGCCGATCGTGCCCGACGCGGCGAACGAGCTCGCGCCGCTGGTGATCACCCTGTCGCTGATCGCGGTTGTGTATATCGGCTTCGTCGCGCTGGTACAGGCCGACATGAAGAAGCTCGTGGCCTACTCGTCGATCTCCCACATGGGCTTCGTGACCCTGGGCTTCTTCATGTTCAACAGCCTCGGCGTCGAGGGCGCTCTGGTGCAGATGATCTCTCACGGCTTCGTTTCGGGCGCGATGTTCCTGTGCATCGGCGTGCTCTACGACCGCCTGCACTCGCGCCAGATCGCCGACTACGGTGGCGTGGTGCACACCATGCCGAAGTTCGCAGCCTTCTTCATGCTCTTCACGATGGCCAACTCTGGCCTGCCGGCCACCTCCGGTTTCGTCGGCGAGTTCATGGTGGTGCTTGGGGCCGTGCAGTACAACTTCTGGATCGGCTTCGTCGCCGCCACCACGCTGATCCTCGGCGCTGCGTATTCGCTCTGGATGTACAAGCGGGTGGTGTTCGGCAAGGTGGCCAACCCCCATGTCGCCGAGCTCGAGGACATCAACGGCCGCGAGTTCGCCTTCCTTGCGGTGCTGGCGGCGTGCGTGCTGGCGATGGGCCTGTATCCCTTCCCCTTCACCGAAGTGATGCACGCCTCGGTCAATGAACTCCTGCGGCATGTTGCCGTGAGCAAGCTCTGAGCGCTGCCCGGCGCGAGCGCACGAGACACTTTACGGACTGGTCAGAAGATGAATTTCGTCGTCCCCGACTTCTACCCCGCAGCGGCCGAGATCTTCGTGGCCGTGATGGCCTTGGTGATCATGCTGGCGAGTACCTTCGCGCGCAGCGTCGCTCGCAACTTGGCTTATCTGCTTACTCAGGCGACCCTGATCGCCGCGGCCTTCATCACGATCTTCACGATGGAGGGGGAGGTGGTCCATACCTTCAGCAATCTGTTCATCAGCGATCTGCTGGGTGACGTGCTGAAGCTGATGATCTATTTCTCCACCGCGATCGCGCTGCTGTACGGGCGTGGCTACCTCGCCGACCGGAAGATCGACAAGCCCGAGTACTACCTGCTCGCGCTGCTGATGACGCTCGGCATGATGGTGATGGTCACGGCCAACCACATGCTGCCGATGTACATCGGCCTCGAGATGATGTCGCTAGCGCTGTATACGATGGTGGCGTTCGATCGCGACTCGGCGCGCTCGACCGAGGCGGCGATGAAGTACTTCGTACTCGGCGCGCTGGCTTCGGGCCTGCTGCTGTACGGCATGTCGATGGTGTATGGCGCGACCGGTACGCTCGAGTTCTCGGGTGTGGCGCAGGCGCTCTACAACCAGACCGCCAACCAGACCGTGCTGATGTTCGGCGTCGTGTTCCTGGTCGCGGGTATCTGCTTCAAACTCGGCGTTGTGCCCTTCCACATGTGGGTGCCCGACGTCTATCAGGGCGCGCCCACCGCAGTGACGCTGGTGATCGCCACGGCGCCCAAGCTCGCCGCGTTCGCGATGGCGGTGCGCCTGCTGATCTGGGCGCTGTTCGACATCGCCGAGGAATGGCAGATGATGCTGATGCTGGTGGCCGCAGCCTCGATCGTGCTCGGCAATCTGGCCGCGATCGCGCAGCAGAACATCAAACGCATGCTCGCCTACTCGGGTATCTCGCACATGGGCTTCATGCTGCTCGGCCTGCTCGCGGGCGTGGTAGAGGGCGACCGTCACTTTGCGCTCAACGCCTACAGCTCGGCGATGTTCTACGCGATCTCTTACGTGATCATGAGCCTGGCTTCGTTCGGCATGCTGATTCTGCTGTCGCGTGCAGGTTTCGAGGCCGAGAACATCGACGATTTCAAGGGGCTCAACAAGCGCAGTTCGTGGTACGCGCTGATGATGCTCTTCGTGATGTTCTCGATGGCGGGTGTGCCCTTCTTCATCGGCTTCTTCGCCAAGTTGTCGGTGCTGCAGGCGGTGGTCGCGGCCGGGTACTTCTGGCTGGCGGTGCTGGCGGTGGTGATGTCGGTGATCGGTGCCTTCTACTACCTGCGCGTGGTCAAGGTGATGTATTTCGACGAGCCGGTCGACTCCTCGCCGATTCATGCTGCGCCCGAAGTGCGTGTGATGCTCTCGGCCAACGGTCTTGCGATCGCGGCCCTCGGCCTCGCCCCGCAGGCGCTGATGTCCTTGTGCGCGTTCGCGCTGCTGCGTTCGCTCTGATCCAGCGGTGGGTGCGGACGCCAGCGTCTTCCTGCTGTTGGCCATCGCCTTCACGATGGCCAACCTGCCCTTCGTCTTCGACCGCATCTTCCTCATCCGCAAGCCGCCAGCCGGGGTTCGCAAGGGGCTCGGCTGGCGGTTTGCCGAACTGCTCGTGCTGTATTTCGTGGTGGGTGGGCTCGCAGCATCGATCGAGGCGCAGTCCCACGGTCGGGTGTATGGGCAGGGCTGGGCGTTCTACGCGACCACCTTCTGTCTCTTTGTGGTGTTTGCCTTTCCGGGCTTCACTTGGGCCTACCTGTGGCGTTCGGCGCGCCGGACATCCGAGGTAGGTGCGTGAGCGGGCTCGAGCGGGACGCGCTACATGAGTACACCCTCGATAGCGAGTCGGTTTTCGACGGTGCACTGCTCAAGGTGTGGCGAGACCGCGTCGAATTGCCGGACGGCAGCCGCAGCGTGCGCGAGTACATCCGCCATCCCGGCGCTGTGGTCGTGGTCGCGCTGGAGGAGAGCGGGGCGCTGGTGTTCGAGCGGCAGTTCCGCTATCCGCTGCAACGCGCCTTCCTCGAGTTGCCTGCCGGGAAAATCGACGCCGGCGAGGACATCCTGGCCTGCGCGCAGCGCGAACTGCGCGAGGAAACCGGCTTCGCCGCTGCGAATTGGGAATATGTCGGGGTGATGCACCCGTGTATCGGCTACTCGGACGAGCGCATCGAAGTCTTCTTCGCCCACGAGCTCTCGCAGGTGGGGGGAGCGCTCGATGACGGCGAGTTTCTCGAAGTGCTGAGCCTGCGTGCGGACGAGGTGGAGCAGGCCATCCGGATCGGACGCATCACCGACGCGAAGACCATCACCGCTTATTACCTTGCGTTGCCGCATATCCAGGCGCGTCTGCGGGGACGCTAGCGCGCTTCGCCGCCGGGTCGCGCTTCTCTCTTCACTGCCGGCGCGAACCCCGCTGGGGCTCCGCGGCTCCTGCTGCGCCGGTCTCGATGCCGCCGGGTCCCTTCTCGCGAAGGAATGGGCTGTGCTCCGCCAGTTCGTCGAGATAGTGCCCCACGCCCGCACGCTCCCTTGCCAGCCAATCGTCGACCGCGCCGCGAAAGCGCGGATCCGCGAGCCAGTGCGCGGAGAAGGTACGCACCGGGAGCAGACCGCGGGCGAGCTTGTGTTCCCCCTGTGCGCCGCCCTCGAAGCGGGTCAGACCATGCTCGATGCAGTATTCGATGGCCTGGTAGTAGCACAGCTCGAAGTGCAGGAAGGGCAGGTCCTCGACGCAGCCCCAGTAACGCCCGTACAGCGCCTCGCGATCGCACAGGAAGAAGGCGGCGGCGATCGGCTGGGTGTCGCGGCGAGCCACCAGCAGACGGACGGCCTCGGGCATGCTGTGCGCGAGCCGCACAAAAAAATCTGCTGCGAGATAGGGCGTGGAGCGGTGCTGCGCGTAGGTGTTGGCGTAACAGTGCGCGAAGAACGCCCAGTCCTCGTCCCGCGCTTCATGCCCGTCCAGCCACTGCAGATCCAGACCGTGTGCGGCTGCGCGGCGGCGTTCCTGGCGGATCTTCTTGCGCTTGGCGCCGGACAGGCTGGCGAGGAAATGCTCGAAGTCGGCCCAGCGCCGCTGCCGGACGGAGATAGGCGCGCTGGATTCCGCGGGCGTCGGCTCGGTCTCGGTGGAGGCGGGTGGATTTCTCCAATGGAACTGCACGTCCTCGCGGATCATTAGCCCGGCGGCCTCGAGCAGCGGGCGCTCGCGATCGAGCGGGAAAAGCAGGTGCAGCGACGACAGCCCGCTCTCCAGCGCCTTCGCGAGCAGGGCGGCGAGCAGTTCCCGGCGTGCGCCGTCGTCGTGGCCGAGCAGGCGTGGCCCGGGGATGGGCGTGAAGGGCACGGCCGCGAGCCACTTCGGGTAGTAGTCGAGGCCGTGGCGCTGGTAGGCCTCGGCCCAGGCCCAGTCGAAGACGTACTCGCCCCGGGAATGCGTCTTCACATAGAGCGGCATGGCCGCGCCCAACGTGCCGCCGCGCCACAGGGTGGCGTGCGCGGGCGTCCAGCCGCTGCGCCCGCCCACGCAGCCGCTCTCTTCGAGGGCGTGCAGGAAGGCGTGGCGGATACAGGGCGCGGCGCTTGCGCAGCTCGCGTCGACCAGGGCATCCCACTGGCGTGCGTCGATACGGGCGATGCGGGGGATGAAGTGGAATCCGTCGGGCTGGCTCATGGTGGCTGGGGCAGGGGGCACGGCTGCCTGTTTTTTGTGCAGTGCGACGATACGTTGCCGCGACAGCGACTTGCAAGCGCTATCCACGCCTTGTCCACAGGCTTGCGCACCCGGGCTGTGGGTTTGTACGCGGGCATCCACGGTCGCGCTGCGCTCGCGAGACGGCCGCACGGTTCGAGTCGGGGCAAACCATCGCGTAGCGGAGCGCGCTTGGGCGCGAGAGCGTGCTCAGGCGCGCGGTCCGGCGCACGCAGAGCCTGTCGTGGAGCTTCGCCGAAGCGGTATAGTTCCGCTCCATGAACGCACATGCCCAAGCCCCCGTTTCCATCGCTGTCGCCCAGCTCAACCTGACCGTGGGCGATCTGGTCGGCAACGCCGACCACATCATCGCCGCGCTCGACGACGCACGCGCGGCCGGCGCGCAACTGCTGCTCACGCCCGAGCTTGCGCTGTCCGGGTATCCGCCCGAGGACTTGCTGCTGCGACCGGATTTCTATCGCGCCTGCGCGCGTGAGGTCGAACGCATCGCCGCTGCTGCGCGGGGGGTCACGGTGGTGCTTGGCCACCCGGTGGAGGACGGCGGCGAGCGCTACAATGCGGCCTCGGTGTTGCGCGACGGCGCGGTGCTGACGCGCTATCACAAGAGCCTGCTGCCCAACTACGAGGTCTTCGACGAGGAGCGCTACTTCGAGGCCGGCGGCACGGCTTGCGTGTTCGAGTGCGCTGGCGTGCGCTTCGGGGTGAACATCTGCGCCGACGTCTGGGAGCGCGGTCCCGCGGAGGCCGCGCGGGCGGCCGGGGCGCAGGTTCTGCTGGCGCTCAACGCTTCGCCCTACCACATGAACAAGCAGGCTCAGCGCCTGGAGGTGCTGCGCGCGCGCGTGGCCGAGACCGGCCTGCCCGTGCTGTACTGCAACATGGTGGGCGGCCAGGACGAGTTGGTCTTCGACGGCGCCTCCTTCGCGCTCGACGCCGGCGGCGCGGTCGGGCTGCAACTCGGCAGCTTCGTCGAGCGCGTCGCGATCGTCGACTACGCCTCGGGCGGTTGGTCGGGCGGTGAGCACGTTCCTGCGCGGACGCTCGAGGCCGAGGTGTACGAGGCGCTGCGCATCGGGGTGCGCGACTATCTCGCCAAGAACCGTTTCCCGGGCGCGATCATCGGCCTGTCGGGCGGGATCGACTCGGCGCTGACCCTGGCGATCGCGGTCGATGCGCTCGGCGCCGACAAGGTGCGTGCGGTGATGATGCCTTCGCCCTACACCGCTCAAATGAGCCTCGACGACTCGCGCGACATGGTGGCGCGGCTGGGCGTGCGCTATGACGAGATCGCGATCGAGCCGGCGATGAAGGTCTTTGCCGAGCTGCTTGCCGACCAGTTTGCCGGCCTGCCCGCCGACACCACCGAGGAGAACCTGCAGGCGCGCATCCGCGGCATGCTGCTGATGGCGCTGTCGAACAAGACCGGCGCGATCGTGCTCACCACCGGCAACAAGAGCGAGATGGCCACCGGCTACGCCACGCTCTACGGCGACATGGCCGGCGGCTTCGCCGTGCTCAAGGACCTCTACAAGACCTTTGTCTTCCGCCTGTCGAACTGGCGCAACACGGTGAGCCCGGTGATCCCGCAGAACATCATCGACCGACCGCCCTCGGCCGAGCTCAAGCCCGACCAGAAGGACCAGGACAGCCTGCCGCCCTACGACATGCTTGACGCCATCATCCAGGCCTACATGGAGCGCGACGAGTCGCCGCGCGACATCGTCGCCGCGGGCTTCCCCGAGGGCGAGGTGCGGCGCGTGGTGGGTATGCTCAAGCGCAACGAGTACAAGCGCCGCCAGGCCCCGGTGGGCATCCGTGTGACCCAGCGCGGTTTCGGCAGGGATTGGCGTTATCCGATAACATCCCGCTACCAGGACGAATTCTGAAAGAGGAGCAAGCCGGATGAAGAAGATCGAGGCGATCATCAAGCCGTTCAAGCTGGACGAGGTGCGCGAGGGCCTGTCCGAGGTGGGGATTACGGGCCTGACGGTGACCGAGGTCAAGGGTTTCGGCCGCCAGAAGGGCCACACCGAGCTCTATCGCGGTGCTGAATACGTGGTCGACTTCCTGCCCAAGATCAAGGTCGAGGTCGTGCTTGCCGATGACATCGTCGACCAGGCGGTGGAGGCGATCGTGAAGGCCGCGCACACGGGCAAGATCGGCGACGGCAAGATCTTCATCACGCCGGTGGAGCAGGTCATCCGCATCCGCACTGGCGAGACCAACGAAGCGGCGATCTGATATTCGGGCGGCGGTACTCAGGCGGGTAACGGCATTCGGGCGCGCGGCGCGGCGTTCTGCGCGCGCAGCAGCACCAGCAGGGCGCCGCCGCCGCCATCGTGGGGACCGGCCTGGCAAAAGGCGAGGATCTCCTCGCGCTGCGCCAGCCAGCCGCGCGACAGCTGTTTCAGGATCGACACCTTCCCGGGCGAGCCGTGGCCCTTGCCGTGGATCACCCGGATGCAGCGCTTGCCCTGGGCAAGCGCGTCGTGCAGGAAGTTCGCCAGCGCGGCGCGCGCCTCGTCGCGGGTGAGGCCGTGGAGGTCGATCTGGCCCTGCAGCACCCAGCGCCCGCGGCGCAGATCGGTCAGCACCCGGCGCGGCAGCCCGGTCCGCAGGAAGGCCGCCTCGTCGCCCATGTCCAGGCGATCCTCGAAGGTGAGCGGTGCGGCGAGCGATTCGCCGAGCGCCGCGCGCTCGTCCTCCTCGCGCTTGAGCGGCGCAGGTGCCGGCTGCGGGCGCTCCAGCTCCACGCGGTTGCGGTCGGTGACCGGGCGGGCATTGCCCACCACCGCAAGAAAGAGCGCTGCCGGATCGCTGACGTCGGCGTCCGCGGGCAGCACGATCGCGTCGGGTCGCAGCGCCGGCGCGGGATGCGTACCGCCTGCATGGCGGGCGTGGTGACGCAGCGGTGTGTCGAGCGCCACTCGGCCGGTATCCCTCAGCGGCATCACGCCCTCGTAGGCCGCGCGTAGCGGGTCGGTCTCGGGTCGCGCACGGACGGGCTCCTCGGTTTCCTCGTCCTCCACGGCTTGCGTGCGCGGCCGCGGGGCAGGGCGGGGGCGGTGGATCTCGACGCGGTCCGTGCCGCGCACCGGGCGCACCGCGCCGACGCTGCGCCGGAAGAGCTCGAGCGCCTCCGCGTCGGGCTCCTGTGCACGATCGGCACCGGCGCTGGAGGAGTCTTCCTCAAGCGGGTGGCGGATACGCTTCGCCGGGGCGGGCGACGACACGGGTGCCGGGAGCGCGCGCTGCTGCAGCTGCTTGCGCAGGGCTGCGAAGGGCGAGGCGGGCTTCGGCACCGCGCCCTGCGCGTCGCGTCCTGGGTTGCCGGCCGGACCCGGCGCGGGAGCGCGGCGGCTCATCGGCCTGCTCAGACGCCGAGGGCGTCGAGGTAGCGCTCGGCGTCGAGTGCGGCCATGCAGCCGGTGCCGGCCGAAGTCACCGCCTGGCGGTAAATGTGGTCCTGCACGTCGCCGGCAGCGAACACGCCGGGAACGCTTGTCTGCGTCGCGTTGCCGTTGCGCCCGCCCTGGGTGACGATGTAGCCGCCCTCCATCTCGAGCTGGCCTTCGAAAATGTCGGTGTTGGGCTTGTGGCCGATGGCGATGAACACGCCCTGCAGCGCCACCTCCCGGGTGGCGCCGTTGTTCACGCCCTTGATGCGCATCCCCGTCACGCCGGTGTTGTCGCCCAGCACCTCGTCGAGCGTGGCATTGAGCGCGAGCTCGATCCTGCCGGCGGCGACCTTCTCCATCAGCTTGTCGATCATGATCTTCTCGGCGCGGAACTTCTCGCGGCGGTGCACCAGGGTGACCTTTCTCGCGATGTTGGCGAGGTAGAGCGCCTCCTCGACCGCGGTGTTGCCGCCGCCGATCACCGCGACGTCCTGGTTGCGGTAGAAGAAGCCGTCGCAGGTGGCGCACGCCGACACGCCGCGCCCGGCGAATTTTTCCTCCGAGGGCAGGCCGAGGTACTTGGCGGTGGCGCCGGTGGAGATGATCAGCGCATCGCAGGTGTATTCGCCGCTGTCGCCGATCAGGCGGAAGGGCTTCTCGCCCAGCTTCACGGTGTGGATGTGGTCGAAGATCATCTCGGTGTTGAAGCGCTCGGCGTGCCTCTGGAAGCGCGCCATCAGGTCCGGACCCATCACGCCGTCTGCATCGGCCGGCCAGTTGTCGACCTCGGTCGTGGTCATGAGCTGGCCGCCCTGGGCGAGGCCGGTGATCAGCACCGGGTTCAGGTTGGCGCGCGCGGCATAGACGGCGGCGGTGTAGCCGGCGGGGCCGGAGCCGAGGATCAGCAGACGGGCGTGTTTGGTGGTCATGGACGAAGCTTCCTGCGGGTGGATTGCGAGGCGCCGATTATAGCGGAGGGGGCGGCGGGGGTTGGAGGTGGTCGCCGGAGTCCGGGCGCTCGCGCGTGATTCCGATGGGGAGACGCGCGTTCCTGTCTGTGGTGCAGCGACACGCATCGAATTCCCGCTGGATGCGGAAAGTGTGATCTCCGTCACGAAATCGAGAATAAGCCCGGGGTGATCGTATAAACTTGAAAATGCATGTTTCAACTGTTCCACTCCTCGTGCCTGGAGCGCGCATGACCCAAGCCACCGCCGTTTCCGTCGTCGCCCTGAAGACCTTCCCGCTGTTCCATGGCCTGTCCGACGAGTCGTTGGCCAGCATCGCGCGCGTGTCGATGATGCGTCGCTTCCCCCGCGGGCAGTCCGTGGTGTGCGCGGGCGACCGTCCCGACTACGTCTATCTCGTGCTCACCGGCAGCCTCAAGGTCGTGGTGAGCGACGAGGACGGCCGCGAGGTAATCCTGTCCATCCTCGGCCAGGGCGAGCTCTTCGGCGAGATGGGCATGTTCGACGAGCGGCCGCGCTCGGCCTCGGTGATCGCCGTGGTGCCGGCCGATCTGGTGCTGATCTCCAAGCAGGATTTCCGCCGCATCATGCAGGACAGCTTCGACGTGTCCTGGCGCATCATGTGCAACCTCGCCGAGCGCCTGCGCAACGCCGATCGCAAGATCGAGAGCCTCGCGCTCATGGATGTCTACGGCCGTGTTGCGCGCCTGCTGATCGAGATGGCCGAGGACGTCGGCGGCCAGTCGGTGGTGGTCCGGCGCATCTCCAAGCAGGACATCGCCAAGATGATCGGCGCCTCGCGCGAGATGGTGAGCCGGGTGATGAAGGACCTCGGCCAGCAGGGTCTGATCGAGGAAGGGCCCGACGGCATCCTGTTGCGTGAGCGCCTCAACGACGTGTGAACGCGCGCTCGCCGCTCGGCCGTTTGTGAGCATCCGCAAGCGCGGCGGCGGGGTGGGGACCGATCCCGTATAATCCGGGGTTGTTCCACTCTCCCTGCGGCCGCAACGCAATGCTGTCTCGTTCGTCCTCCCGTTCCCAGCCGCTGCCCGAAAAGATCTCGCTGTTGCTGCAGGAGGCCCGCTGGCTGATCCTCGGCGTGGTCTCGCTCTACGTCGGCATGATCCTCGTCGGCTACAGCGAGTCCGACCCAGGCTGGTCGCACGCCTCCGACGTCACCCGCGTTGCCAATCCGGGCGGGCGTTTCGGCGCTTGGCTGGCGGACCTCCTGCTCTATCTCTTCGGCATTTCCTCGTGGTGGTGGGTGGTCTTCCTCGGCTACAGCCTGCTGTGGGGTTTCCGCCGCCTCAAGAACAGGCTCGAGCTCGACCACCGCTCCTTCATCTTCGTGATGATCGGCTTCTTCGTGGTGCTGATCACCAGCAGCGCGCTCGAATTCCTGCGTTTCCACTCCCACGGTGCGGCGCTGCCGCTCGAGCCCGGCGGCTTGATCGGCATGGAACTCGCCCAGTTCGTGCGGCGCAGCTTCGGCTTCACCGGCGGCACGCTGCTGCTGCTCGCGCTGCTGGCCACGGGGCTGTCGCTGTTCACCGGGGTGTCGTGGCTGGCTCTGATGGAGCGCATCGGTCTTGGCATCGAGCAGGCGGTGCTCGGCGTGCAGCAGGCCTGGCTGCGCTGGCAGGACCGCCGTGTGGGTCGCGAGGTGGCGCACAAGCGCGAGGAGGTGGTGCAGACCCGGCGCAAGAAGGTCGAGAAGGCCGAGCCCGCGCCGCTGCGCATCGAGCCCGCGGTGGTTGCCGTGCCCAAGTCCGAGCGGGTGGAAAAGGAGCGCCAGCAGACCCTGTTCCAGGATGCGGCCGAGGGCGTGATCCCGCCGGTGGCACTGCTCGATCCGGCCAGCGGTGGCGTGGAGCCGCCTTCGCCCGAATCCCTCGAGTTCACCTCGCGCCTGATCGAGACCAAGCTCGCCGACTTCGGCGTCGAGGTCAAGGTGCTCGCCGCTTACCCCGGCCCGGTGATCACTCGCTACGAGATCGAGCCGGCAACCGGGGTCAAGGGCAGCCAGGTGGTGAACCTTGCCAAGGACCTCGCGCGCGCGCTGTCGCTGGTGTCGATCCGCGTCGTCGAGACCGTGCCGGGCAAGTCCTGCATGGCGCTCGAGCTGCCCAACCCGAAGCGGCAGATGGTGCGCCTGTCGGAGATCATCGGTTCCAAGGTGTACCAGGACGCGCATTCGCCGCTTACCGTGGTGCTCGGCAAGGACATCGGTGGCCAGCCGGTGGTGGCCGACCTGGCCAAGATGCCACACCTGCTGGTGGCGGGTACGACGGGCTCGGGCAAATCGGTCGGCATCAACGCGATGATCCTGTCGCTGCTCTACAAGAGTGAGCCCGATCGGGTGCGCTTGATCATGGTCGACCCGAAGATGCTCGAGCTGTCGATCTACGAGGGCATCCCGCACCTGCTCGCACCCGTCGTCACCGACATGAAGCACGCCGGCAACGCGCTCAACTGGTGCGTGGCGGAGATGGACAAGCGCTACAAGCTGATGGCGGCGGTGGGCGTGCGCAACCTCGCCGGCTTCAACAAGGCCGTGCAGGAGGCGCGCAAGGCCGAGCAGCCGCTCACCAACCCATTCTCGATCAGCCCCGAGAACCCGGAGCCGCTCGAGCCCTTGCCCTACATCGTGGTGGTGGTCGACGAGCTTGCCGACATGATGATGGTGGTCGGCAAGAAGGTCGAGGAGCTGATCGCCCGCCTGGCGCAGAAGGCGCGCGCCGCCGGCATCCACCTCATCCTCGCCACCCAGCGCCCCTCGGTGGACGTGATCACCGGCCTGATCAAGGCCAACGTACCCACGCGCATCGCCTTCCAGGTGTCGAGCAAGATCGACTCGCGCACCATCCTCGACCAGATGGGCGCCGAGACCCTGCTCGGCATGGGCGACATGCTCTACCTCGCGCCCGGTACCGGGCTGCCGGTGCGCGTGCACGGTGCCTTCGTCGCCGACGACGAGGTGCACAAGGTGGTCGACCACCTCAAGAAGATCGGTCCGCCCGACTATATCGAGGGCATCCTTTCCTCGGCCGAGGACGATGTCGACGCCGCGCTCGGCAGTGGCGGGGAAGGCGATGACGGCGAGTCGGACGCGCTCTACGACCAGGCCGTGGAGATCGTGGTGAAGACGCGCCGGCCCTCGATCTCGCTGGTGCAGCGCCACCTGCGCATTGGCTACAACCGCGCCGCGCGCCTGATCGAACAGATGGAGCGCGCCGGCCTGGTGTCGCCGATGGGCAGCAATGGCAACCGCGAAGTGATCGTGCCGGCCAAGGAGAGCGAATGATCCAGTTCAACACGCGACCGGCCGCGCTGCTGCGCGGCGTGGCGGGCGTCGTGCTCGCGCTGGCGGCCCTGGGCGCCACGGCGGCGGGTGGCGTGCAGCAGCTGCGCGACTTCGTCGCCGGCGCGCGCAGCGCGGAGGGCGAGTTCGAGCAGGTCGTCACCGCGCAGTCCGGGCGCCGACCTCAGGAGGCCTCGGGCAGCTTCGCCTACGCCCGCCCGGGGCGCTTCCATTGGGAGTACGACCGGCCTTATCGCCAGGTGCTGGTGGGCGACGGCAAGACCCTGTGGTCCTGGGATCCCGACCTCAACCAGGTGACCGTACGCGCGATCGGCGAGGCGCTCGGCGCCACCCCGGCGGCGATCCTGTTCGGCAGCGGCGCGCTCGACGACAATTTCGAGCTCGCCGACGCCGGCGAGCGGGACGGTCTGGCCTGGGCCGAGGCGCGTCCGAAGCGCACCGAGAGCGGCTTCGAGTCGCTGCGCATCGGGCTGGCTGAAGGCCAGTTGCGGCGTATGGAGATGCGCGACCACTTCGGCCAGACCACGGTGATCCGCTTCACCCGCCTGCGCGCCAACCCGGTGCTCGCCGAGGACCGCTTCCGCTTCGAGCCGCCCGCAGGCGCCGACGTGATCGGCGAACTGCCCGGCGCGCGCTGATTCCCCACGCACGCGTGCGCACGCCGCAATCGATCCCCGAGTCCATGGGCCGTCTGCAAGGGGGCTCCGCATGACCGACCTGTTCGACGCCCTCGAGCCGCCGCAGGTGCCGCTCGCTGAGCGCATGCGGCCACACACCCTCGACGAGGTCGCCGGCCAGTCACACCTGTTGGGACCGGGCAAGCCGCTGCGACTGGCCTTCGAGTCGCGCCGGCCGCACTCGATGATCCTGTGGGGCCCGCCCGGCGTCGGCAAGACCACGCTCGCACGGCTGATGGCGCGCGGCTTCGACGCCGAGTTCGTCGCCCTGTCCGCGGTGTTCTCCGGGGTCAAGGAGATCCGCGAGGCGATCCAGCAGGCCCAGGCCGCCAAGGCGCGCGGTCGCCACACCATCCTCTTCGTCGACGAGGTGCACCGCTTCAACAAGGCGCAGCAGGACGCTTTCCTGCCCTACGTCGAGCAGGGCCTGGTGACCTTCATCGGCGCCACCACCGAGAACCCTTCGTTCGAGGTCAACTCCGCGCTGCTGTCGCGCGCCGCGGTGTATGTGCTGGAGTCGCTCGACCACGATGCCATGCTGCGCCTGTTCGAGCGCGCGCACGCGATCGCCTGCCCGACGCTCGGCTTCGACGAGGATGCGCGCGAGCGCCTGATCGGCTTTGCCGACGGCGACGCGCGCAGGCTGATGAACCTGATCGAACAGGTCCAGGTTGCCGCCGAGACCGCGAAGGTCGATCCGGTGAGCGCCACCTTCGTCGACCAGGCCCTGTCGCGCAACCTGCGCCGCTTCGACAAGGGCGGAGAGGCCTTCTACGACCAGATTTCCGCCCTGCACAAGTCGGTGCGCGGCTCGGATCCGGATGCCTCGCTGTACTGGCTGTGCCGCATGCTCGACGGCGGCGCCGATCCGCTCTACCTCGGCCGGCGGCTGATCCGCATGGCGGTGGAGGACATCGGCCTGGCCGATCCGCGTGCGCTCGAGATCGCGCTCAATGCCTGCCACACCTACGAGCGCCTCGGTTCTCCCGAGGGCGAACTCGCGCTCGCCCAGGCGACGATCTTCATGGCCTGCGCGGCCAAGTCCAACGCCGCCTACAAGGCCTACAAGGCCGCGCGCGCCTTTGTCGCCCACGACGGCTCGCGTCCGGTGCCGCTGCACCTGCGCAACGCGCCGACCAAGCTGATGAAGGCGCTCGACTACGGCAAGGCCTACCGCTACGCGCACGACGAGCCCGAGGCCTATGCAGCGGGCGAGAATTATTTCCCCGAGGGAATGCAGTCGCCCGGGTGGTACCAACCCACTCCGCGCGGCCTTGAAGGCAAGATCGGCCAGAAGCTCGCTTGGCTGCGCGAACTCGACCGCAAGGCGGCGGAGGGCGGAAAACAATACGCGAGGCCGTCGCCATCTGCGGGCGGCGCCTCGCGCGAAGTCCCGGCGAGCAAAGGTACGCCGGGCGAGGAGAGAATCAGTGGGGGAGGGGATGATCCTTCATGAAACGCTCGCAGACGGAAGCCGCCAGTTTGGCCTTGCGCACGTCCCCGCATGCATTGGCACGCTCGATGAGTTCGCGCATGTAGTGCGTGAGTGCCAGCACGCCCTCCGGCGTCTGCACGAGCCCGCAGCAAAGCTGCGCGGCGGCGGCATCCGGGATGTCCTCATGCTCGGCAATCAACAACACCTCCTCGTCGGTGAGATCGCAGTAGTCCAGGCAGTCGCGAATGGATAGCATGCCGTTTCCTCCAGGTCCGGGCCGTCTGATGCGGCTTTGTTGTCAACTCAAGGATAGTGGACCGATCCGCTTTTACAAGTTCGATAGAAATTCAGAACCAGAACCAAGTCGTTGATTAAGAAAGCCGATTTTGCGAAGCGCGAGGTCTTGTCGCGCGACCCCGCCATGTAATCAGTCGCCTGCGACGGTTTTCCGAGAATCCGCATCAACTTTTGCCGATCGCTTTTCAGGAACGTTTCCGATGCTCGATATCCAGCTTCTCCGCACCCAGCTCGACCACGTCGCCGCACGCCTCGCCACGCGCGGGATGCAGCTCGACACCGCCGCCTTCCAGGCCCTCGAGGACGAGCGCAAGCAGTTGCAGACCCGCACCCAGGAACTGCAGGCCCGCCGCAACGCGCTGTCCAAGCAGATCGGCATGCTCAAGGGCAAGGGCGAGGACGCCTCCGCGGTGATGGCCGAGGTCGCCCAGCTCGGCGACGGGCTAAAGGCCTGCGAGCAGGCCCTGCCGATGCTGCTCGAGCGCATCAACGCCTTCCTGGCCACCCTGCCGAACCTGCCGCAGGATGATGTTCCGGCGGGCGCAGACGAGACCGGCAACGTCGAGGTGCGGCGCTGGGGTACGCCGCGCGCCTACGACTTCGAGGTGCGCGACCACGTGGACCTCGGCGCTCCGCTCGGCCTCGACTTCGAGACCGGCGCCAAGCTGTCGGGCGCGCGCTTCGCCTTCCTGCGCGGTCCGGTGGCGCGCCTGCATCGCGCGCTCGCGCAGTTCATGCTCGACACCCACACCCGCGAGCACGGCTACACCGAGTGCTACACGCCCTACATCGTCAATGGCTCGGCGCTCTACGGCACCGGTCAGCTGCCCAAGTTCAAGGAGGATCTGTTCTGGGTGCTGCGCGGCGGCGACGAGGAGGGCCTCGAGCAGTACCTGATCCCGACCGCAGAGATCACGCTCACCAACAGCGTGCGCGAGGAGGTGCTCGCGCTCGAGAGCCTGCCGATCCGTCTTACCGCGCATAGCCCCTGCTTCCGCTCCGAGGCGGGCAGCGGCGGGCGCGACGTGCGCGGCATGATCCGCCAGCACCAGTTCGACAAGGTCGAGATGGTGCAGATCGTCGAGCCGGCGAAGAGCAAGGAGGCGCTCGAACAGATGGTCGGCCACGCCGAGGCCATCCTGCAGAAGCTCGAGCTGCCCTACCGGGTGATCACGCTGTGTACCGGCGACATGGGCTTCTCGGCTGCGAAGACCTACGATCTCGAGGTGTGGCTGCCGGCGCAGAACACATACCGCGAGATCTCCAGCTGCTCGAACTGCGAGTCCTTCCAGGCGCGCCGCATGCAGGCCCGCTTCAAGAACGCGCAGGGCAAGAACGAGCTGGTGCACACGCTCAACGGGTCCGGTCTGGCGGTGGGGCGCACCCTGGTTGCGGTGCTGGAGAACCACCAGCAGGCCGACGGTTCGATCGTGATCCCGCGGGCGCTGGTGCCCTACATGGGTGGCATCGAGCGCATCGAAGCGCCGCTCTGAGCGGCGATCGGCGGTTGGCGCGGGTCCGACCTTGCGGCCCGCGCCAGCCGCGTCCTGGCGGGGCCGTGCCGTGTGCGATGCCGTCCCGCTCCGCCGCTTGCGCCCGCGCTCAGTGCTCGTCCAGCCACACCGACTCCCAGCGCGCGAGCTCGGGGAAGTGGTGCTCGGCGCGCGCGGCGAGCGCGCGGTCGAGTTCGTCGATCAGGCCGTGCAGCGAGCGTTCGGGCGCGTGGGGGAGTTCGGGCTCGAACTCCACGACGAGGTCGCCACGTGCGCGCCGGCCGTGCGCCGGAAAGCCGGCGCCGGGTACGCGCAGGCTGCGCGGATGGGCGAGGCCGGGCTCGAGTTCGATGCTGCGCACGCCCGTCGGGTGGGGCACGCGCAGGGTCCCGCCGATCAGCAGGCGCAGCGCGCTGACCGGGCGGCGCAGCACCAGGTCGCGGCCCTCGCGGCGAAACAGCGGATGACTGGTGAGGCGGATCTGCAGGTGCAGGTCGCCAGCGCGATGGCGCGGCTCGGGGTGCGCTTCGCCCTCGCCGGCGAGACGCAGTTCGTCGTCGTCCACCACCCCGGGTGGAATGAGTACCTCGAGATGACGAGTCTGCATTTGTTCCCCGCTGCCGCCACAGCCGCCACACGGTCCCGTGTTGCGATAGCCCCGCCCCTCGCAGCCCGGGCAGCGCTCCAGCCCCGCAGGTCCGTGCAAGCGGCCCGAGCCTCGGCAGGGTGTGCATAGGCGGCTCACGCTGAGCTTCTCGATGCCGCTGCCGCCGCACAGCACGCAGGGGCTGCGGCGCTCGACCTCGACCGTCCGCCGCGCCCCGGTGAAGCTCTCCTCGATGCTGATCTCCAGTGTCTGCCAGCGGTCCGCGCCGCGCTGCGGCGGAGGCTGGGTGGCAGCCGCGTCCTCGTGTGCCTTCTCCTTGCCTTCGAGCAGGGCGGCGAGCAGGCGGTCGTGCGCATCGCGCAGCCGCCTGAACTGATCGGCGGCGGCGGGGTCGGGATTGCGATCGGGATGCCATCGCATGGCGAGCTTGCGGAAGGCGCGCTTGATCTGTTGCGCGCTCGCGCCGGCTGGCAGGCCGAGCAGTGCGTGGGTGTCGGACATGGACGAATGGGTGAGGACCGCGAGGGCATCAGCTTAACCGAGCTTGCCCGCGGATGCTGCGCCCGCACTTGACGGATCTCCCAAGGATGAAAGAATGTGGCGCCGTGTTCAATACGGAATCGTATGGCCTGGTGCTCCGGCAGAACTCGCCGGAGCGCGAACACGCGGAAAATGAATACATGGAGACGACGAAACGATGAGCCCAAGCCGAGCTTCCGAAACCCAGCCCCGCGACTCGTGGGTGCATCATCCGCAGGGGCGCATCTTCGCGCGGGAATGGACCCCGTCCGGGGCGGCCGGCGAGCGGCCGGCGAGCCCGATCGTGCTGCTCCACGACTCGCTCGGCTGTGTCGAGCTGTGGCGCGACTTCCCGGCGGAGCTGAGCGCCGCGAGCGGGCGCCGGGTGATCGCCTACGACCGCCTCGGGTTCGGCCGCTCGGATGCGCGCGAGGCGCTGCCGGCGCTGGACTTCATCGCCGAGGAGGCGCAGGCGTATTTTCCGGCGGTGCGCGAGCAGCTCGGCCTGGAGCGCTTCGTGGTGTTCGGCCACAGCGTCGGCGGCGGCATGGCGGTGAATTGCGCGGCTGCATTTGCCGGGGCCTGCGACGCCCTGATCACCGAGTCGGCCCAGGTCTTCCCCGAGGACCTCACCCTGAGCAGCATCGCCGAGGCCAAGGAGCAGTTCGTCGATGAATCGCAGCTGCAGCGCCTGGCGCGCTATCACGGCGACAAGGCGCGCTGGGTGCTGGATGCGTGGACCGAGAGCTGGTTGCATCCCGGCTTCGCGGCCTGGTCGCTGAGGTCGGTGCTGCCGCAGGTGCGTTGCCCTGTGCTGGCCATCCATGGCATGCATGACGAGTACGGCACGAGCGTGCACCCCGAGACGATCGGCGAGCTCTCCGCGGGCCCGGCGCAGGTGGCGATCCTGCCGGACACCTTCCACGTGCCGCATCGCGAGCGTCCGGCCGCGGTCATCGAACTCGTCTGCGCCTTCCTCGAGCCGGTGCGGCAGGGCGGGGCGGTGTGCGTGTCCTGAGCGGTCGGCGCGGTGCATCCGGGCGGGTCCCGGATGGGCCGCTCGGGTATCGGGCGGGGGCGCGCCGATGCGACGAGGAGGGACGGAAAAGGAGGACGAAAAAAAACGCCGACCCGGTGAAGAGTCGGCGTTTTTCGAAACTGGCGCGCCCGGAAGGATTCGAACCTCCTACCCCCTGGTTCGTAGCCAGGTACTCTATCCAGATGAGCTACGGGCGCGTTGCCGAAATCGTTTAGAGCCCGAAATCGGAAGGCTTTTTTTGGCGCGCCCGGAAGGATTCGAACCTCCTACCCCCTGGTTCGTAGCCAGGTACTCTATCCAGATGAGCTACGGGCGCTTCTTGCTGCACTGCGAAGAACCGGGATTATAACGACTGTTCCCGCAACTTCAAGTTTAAATTGGCGGAGAGGGTGGGATTCGAACCCACGGTAGGCTTGCACCTACGCCTGATTTCGAGTCAGGTACATTCGACCACTCTGCCACCTCTCCGCTCGAAGGTCGGCATTATAGTGTTTTTTTCCGGGAAGTGAACAGTTTTTTGCGGGGGGTAAAGTGAAGAGACCCCGTCGCCGGCCCCGACCCGGCGCATCGGGACGGGCAAGGCGGCCGCGGTCGGGCCCGGGCTGCGCTCACCTGGCCTGCGGCAGCATCTCCTCGTAGGCGCGCACCGCTTCCGCGGCGTACATCAGGGCCGGGCCGCCGCCCATATAGGTGCACACGCCCAGGGTCTCCATGATCTGCTCGCGGGTCGCGCCGAGGCGGATCAGCGCCTTGATGTGGAAGCCGATGCAGGCGTCGCAGCGCTGGGTGACGGCGATCGCGAGTGCGATGAGTTCCTTCTGCAGCTCGCTCAGCACGCCGTCCTGCAGCGAGCTCTTGGCCATCGCGCCGAAGCCCTGCATGGTCTCGGGGATCTCCTTGCGCAGCGTGGCGAGCGCCTTGGAGACATCGCTCACGATCTGGACGTGGGACTTGGACATCATGCGTTCTCCTATTTCAGAAAACGCTTATCTTACTCCGCCGACGCGCTTGCGACCATCGCGTCGCGGCGCCGGGCGTGCGTGCCCGAGCGCACCCGCGACACGGCCCCGCTAAAGGGGCGGGGGTCAGGCGCCGCCGCGCTTGTCGCGCTCGATCAGCGCGTAAGCGGAGTGGTTGTGGATCGACTCGAAGTTCTCGGACTCGACCACGTAGGCGTCGATGCGCGGCTCGCGGTTCAGCTGGCCGGCGACGTCGCGCACCATGTCCTCGACGAACTTGGGGTTGTCGTAGGCGCGCTCGGTGACCCACTTCTCGTCGGGGCGCTTGAGCAGGCCGAAGACCTCGCACGAGGCCTGGGCCTCGACCATCTGCACCATCTCCTCGATCCACAGGTGGTCGTTGAGCACCGCGGTGACGGTGACGTGAGAGCGCTGGTTGTGCGCGCCGTACGCGGAGATCTTTTTCGAGCATGGGCACAGGCTGGTCACCGGCACCACGACCTTCATGGTGAACTCGTAGGCGCCGCCCTCGCCGATGCTGCCGATGAAGCAGACCTCATAGTCCATCAGGCTCTGCACGCCGGACACCGGCGCCGTCTTGTTGATGAAGTAGGGGAAGCTCATCTCGACGTGGCCGGTCTCGGCCTCGAGGCGCTCGACCATGGTGCGCAGCATGGGCTCGAAGTTCTCCACCGAGATCTCGCGCTCGCGGCCGTTGAGGATCTCGATGAAGCGCGACATGTGGGTGCCCTTGAAGTTGTGGGGCAGACCAACGTACATGTTGAAGCTGGCCACCGTGTGCTGCACGCCGCCGCGCTTGTCGGCGACCTTGATGGGGTGGCGGATCGACTTGATGCCGACCTTGTCGATCGCGATCCGGCGGCTGTCGGCGCTGCTCTGCACGTCCGGGATGGCGATTGCGTTGGGGGTGTTCATGGGCAGGTTCCCTGCGGGTGGTCGGGGGAATGGGCGTGCCGGAGCCGCCAGCAAAGTGCAATCGTGTTGCACTTTGCTGGCGATCTTATCTTTCCCGACAAAAATGCTCAACCTTTAGGCGCGCTCCGGGGCTCCGGTCGCGCGTGCGATGCTGGCGAGGATGCCGTCCTGATCGAGGCCGACCGAGGCGAGCAGTTGTGCTTGGTCGCCGTGGTCGATGAAGTGGTCGGGCAGGCCCAGGCGCAGCACGCGTGGGCGCGTGGCGAGGCCGTCGACGAGCCGTGAGACCTCGGCGCCGGCGCCGCCGATCACCGCGTTCTCCTCGAGGGTGACGATGAGGTCGTGGCTGGTGGCGAGTTCGGCCACCAGCTCGACGTCGAGCGGCTTGACGAAGCGCATGTTGGCCACCGTGGCGTCGAGCGTCTCGGCGACCTCGCGCGCCACTCCGAGCAGGCTGCCGAAGGCGAGCAGGGCGATGCCGCGGCCACGGCGCACGACCTCGCCCTTGCCGATCGGCAGGGCGCGCATCTGTGCCCGGGGCGCGGTGCCGTTGCCGCCGCCACGCGGATAGCGCACCGCGCTCGGGCCCGCATGCTGCACCGCGGTGTAGAGCATCTGGCGGCATTCGTCCTCGTCTGAGGGCGCCATCACCACCATGTTGGGCACGCAGCTGAGGAAGGAGAGGTCGAAGGCGCCATGGTGGGTCGCGCCGTCGGCGCCCACCAGGCCGCCGCGGTCGATCGCGAACACGACCGGCAGGTTCTGCAGCGCGACGTCGTGGATGAGCTGGTCGTAGGCGCGCTGAAGGAAGGTCGAGTAGATCGCCACCACCGGCACGAAGCCCTCGCAGGCCAGCCCGGCGGCGAAGGTGACCGCGTGCTGCTCGGCGATGCCGACGTCGAAGTAGCGCTCGGGGAACTCCTGCGCGAAGCGCACCAGGCCCGAGCCCTCGCGCATCGCCGGGGTGATGCCGACGATGCGCGGATCGGCCTTGGCCATGTCGCACAGCCAGTCGCCGAACACCTGGGTGTAGGTGAGCTTGCCACCGCCCTTGCCGGTCTGGATGCCGGCGGTGTGATCGAACTTCGACACCCCGTGGTAGAGCACCGGGTCGGCCTCGGCGAGCTTGTAGCCCTGGCCCTTGCGGGTGATCACGTGGAGGAACTGCGGTCCCTTGAGCTTGCGCAGGTTCTGCAGGGTCGGAATCAGTGCGTCGAGGTCGTGGCCGTCGATCGGACCGTAGTAGTGGAAGCCGAACTCCTCGAACAGCGTGCCCGGGCCGATCATGCCCTTGGCGTACTCCTCGACCTTGCGCGCGAGCTCGGCCACCGGCGGGGCGACGCCGAGCACCTTCTCGCCGACCCGGCGCGCGGTGTTGTAGGTCGAGCCCGACATCATGCGGGCGAGGATCTTGGTGAGCGCCCCCACCGGTGGCGAAATCGACATCTCGTTGTCGTTGAGGATCACCAGCAGGTTGAGGTTCTCCATGTCGCCGGCGTTGTTGAGGGCCTCGAAGGCCATGCCGGCCGACATCGCGCCGTCGCCGATCACCGCGATCGCGTGGCGGTCCTCGCCGCGTGCGCGCGCCGCCACGGCCATGCCGAGCGCAGCCGAGATCGAGGTGGAGGAGTGTGCGGTGCCGAAGGTGTCGTACTCGCTCTCGCAGCGCCGCGGGAAGCCGGAGATGCCGCCGAAGTGGCGCAGCCCGGTCATCGCCTCGCGGCGGCCGGTGAGCACCTTGTGGCCGTAGGTCTGGTGGCCGACGTCCCACACGATGCGGTCGTGAGGGGTGTTGAAAACGTGGTGCAGCGCGATCGTCAGCTCGACGGTGCCGAGGTTGGAGGACAGATGGCCGCCGGTCTTCGATACCGACTCGATCAGGAAGGCGCGCAATTCGGAGGCGAGGGCGCCGAGTTCGCGGCGATCGAGTGCACGGACGTCGGCGGGACAGCCGACGCGTTCCAGGTTCGGGTAGGGGGCCATGGGGGATCCGGCTTTTGGGTTGTTCTTGGGGGCCGCAGTCAGGCGCGATCAGAAGGCGCGATGCACGATGTAGTCCGCGAGCTGCTCCAGGCGCAGCGCACGCGCGCCGAAGGGGCGCAGGCTGGCGCGCGCCTCGTCGAGCATCTCCTCGGCGAGGCGGCGGGCGTCGACCAGGCCGAGCAGGCTCACGTAGGTCGGCTTGTCGTTGTCGGCGTCCTTGCCCGCGGTCTTGCCCAGCGTGGCGGTGTCGGCCTCGGCGTCGAGGAGGTCGTCGACCACCTGGAAGAGCAGGCCCACGACCTTGGCGTAGTGGTCCAGGCGTGCGTGCTCGTCGGCACCCAATGTGCCGCCGGCACGCGCGCCGAGCAGCACCGCGGCGCGGATCAGCGCCCCGGTCTTGTGGATGTGCATGAACTCGAGCTCTTCGCGCCCCAGCCGCTTGCCCACCGAGGCGAGGTCGATCGCCTGGCCGCCGGCCATGCCGCGCGAGCCTGACGCGATGGCGAGCTGGTTCAGCATCGCGAGCTGGTTCGCGGGGTCCGTGCCGAGCGGACGCTCGGCGAGCACCTGGAAGGCCAGCGTCTGCAGCGCGTCGCCGGCGAGCAGGGCGGTGGCCTCGTCGAACTCGACATGCACGGTAGGCTTGCCGCGACGCAGCACGTCATCGTCCATGCAAGGGAGATCGTCGTGCACCAGCGAATAGGCGTGGATCAGCTCGACCGCGCAGGCGATGCGGTCGAGGTCCTCGGCAGCGGCGCCGGCGAGTGCGCCGGCCGCATGCGCGAGCAGCGGACGCACGCGCTTGCCACCGCCGAGCACCGCGTAGCGCATCGCCTCGTGCAGGCGCTGCGGGGCGATCGCGGCATCGGGCAGCACGCCGGCGAGCGCGACCTCGGTGCGCTGCTGGATCTGCGCCGTCCATTCGGAGAAGGAGGGGAGCTTGCTGTCTGTGTTCATGCGCCTGCCTCGTCGCCGTCGCGGGTCGGTTCGGTCGGGAAATCGGTGAGGCCGTCGCCTTCGAGCATGCGCACGCGCTGCTCGGCGTCGCCGAGCGTGGTCTGGCAGTGACGCAGCAGGCCGACGCCACGCTGATAGCGCGCGAGGGCATCCTCGAGCGGCAGATTGCCGGATTCCATTTCCTGGACAATGGCCTCGAGCTCGGAGACCGCCGCTTCGAACGACTTGGGGGAGGATGCCGACTTTGGCATGGATCGATATCTGGCGCGGCAAAAGCGGAAAAATAACCGAAGGCGGGTATGGCGGTCAAACGGGGGGTGTCTTACACTAAACCCTTTATTTTTCCGGATTTCTTGTCCGCAAGAGGAGGTTCGGGGATGTCCGACATCGCTTCCAAGGCTCGACTGGCCCAGGCAGCCTCCCAGCTGCCTGTCTCGTGGTACTTCGACCAGCAGGTTTTCGAACTGGAGAAGAAACTCCTCTTCGATGCCGGTCCGGGGTACGTCGGCCATGAGCTGATGGTTCCCGAGGTCGGCAACTACCGCTCGCTGGAGTGGCTCGACCACGCCAAGCTGCTGTTCCGCACCGAGGCGGGTGTGCACCAGATGTCCAACGTCTGCCGCCACCGCCAGGCGATCATGCTGCAGGGCAGCGGCACGACCAAGCTCGTGGTCTGCCCGGTGCACCGCTGGACCTACGACCGCCAGGGCAACCTGCTCGGCGCACCGCACTTCCCCGAGAAGCCCTGCCTGGGCCTCAGGCGCGACGAGCTCGAACGCTGGAATGGCCTGCTTTTCAAGGGCCCGCGCTCGGCGAGCGCCGACCTTGCCGGGATGCAGGTGGCGGGCGAATTCGATTTCTCGGGCTACAAGCTCGACAAGGTCGAGGTCCACCATTGCAATTACAACTGGAAGACCTTCATCGAGGTCTATCTGGAGGACTATCACGTCGTGCCCTTCCACCCCGGACTGGGCAACTTCGTGACCTGCAAGGACCTGAGCTGGCAGTTCGGCGACTGGTATTCGGTACAGAAGGTGGGCATCACCTCGCTCGCCAAGCCGGGCTCGGAGACCTACGCCAAGTGGCACAAGGCGGTGATCGACTACTACGGCGAGAAGAAGCCGACGCATGGTGCGATCTGGCTCACCTACTACCCGAATGTGATGGTGGAGTGGTACCCGCACGTGCTGGTGGTGAGCACGCTGATTCCGACGGATGTGGATAAGACGACCAACGTGGTGGAGTTCTACTACCCGGAGGACATCGTCGAGTTCGAGCGCGAGTTCGTCGAGGCCGAGCAGGCCGCCTACATGGAGACTGCGATCGAGGACGACGAGATCGGCGAGCGCATGGATCGCGGCCGCAGGGCGCTGCTGAAGGAGGGGCGCAACGAGGTCGGCCCCTACCAGTCGCCCTTCGAGGACGGCATGCAGCATTTCCACGAGTTCTACCGGCGCATCATGGAGCCGCACATCGGCGGGTGAAGCGGAGAGAAGCGAGGCGCGACCTGCGGCTCGCGCATTCCATCACGCGCGGCGCCGATTCAAGGCGCCACGATCGCGACTTGCGTCGCTCCCACAGGAAAGTACACGCGACTCGACCGCCAAGTACACGCGACTCGACCGCCGCCTTGCAGAAGCGACGCAAGGCGCGATTCTCTCCCGCCTTGCTCCGAAGCTTCAGCGCGGGTCCTGCAACTCCTTGGGCAGCGCGAAGGTCACGCGCTCGGGCACGCCGTCGAGGTTGCGCACCGCGCCGCCGCTCAGTTCTTCCAGGCGCGCGATCACCTCGGCCACCAGCACCTCGGGCGCCGAGGCCCCCGCGGTCACGCCGATGCGGCGCTTGCCCTCGATCCAGGCGGGGTCGATGCCGGCGGCGTTGTCGATCAGGTAGGCGGGCACGCCGCGCAGCGCGGCGACCTCGCGCAGGCGGTTGGAGTTGGAGCTGTTCTTCGACCCGACCACGAACACCACGTCCGCGTACGGGGTCATGAACTTCACCGCGTCCTGGCGGTTCTGCGTGGCGTAGCAGATATCGTCCTTCTTCGGGCCGACGACCCGGGGGAAGCGGGTGCGCAGGGCATCGACGATCGCGGCCGCGTCATCCACGGACAGCGTGGTCTGGGTCACGTAGGCGAGCTGTTCTGGGTCGGCCACCTGCAGGCCGGCGACGTCGGCCGGGGTCTCGACCAGATGGATGCCGCCGTCGACCTGGCCCATCGTGCCCTCGACCTCGGGGTGGCCCTTGTGACCGATCATGACGATCTCCTTGCCCTGGTCGCGCATGCGCGCCACCTCGACATGGACCTTCGTCACCAGCGGGCAGGTGGCGTCGAAGACGCGCAGCCCGCGGCGCTCGGCTTCCTCGCGCACCGCGAGCGAGACGCCATGGGCCGAGAAGATCACCGTATTGCCGGTAGGGACCTCGTCGAGTTCGTCGACGAAAATCGCACCCTTGGCGCGCAGGTCGTCCACGACGAACTTGTTGTGCACGACCTCGTGGCGCACGTAGATCGGCGCGCCGTAGCGCTTCAGGGCGCGTTCGACGATCTCGATCGCGCGCTCGACCCCGGCGCAGAAGCCGCGCGGGTTGGCGAGCAGGATTTCCTTGTCGTTCATCTTTCGTCTCTGTGGGGTGTCGCGGGCGGCGCTCAGGAGATCCCGATCACCTGCACCTCGAAGCGGATCGCCTTGCCCGCCAGCGGGTGGTTGAAGTCGATCAGCGCCGACTGCGCGTCGATCTCGCGCACCAGGCCGGAGTAGCGTGAGCCATCGGGTGCGGTGAACTCCATGATGCTCATCGCTTCGATCTCCTCGTCGGGCATGTGTTCGCGCTTGACGCGCTCGACCAGCTCGTCGCGATAGGGGCCGAAGGCTTCGTCTGCCGCCAGTTCGAAGATGTGGTGGGTGCCCGGCATCAGGCCGATCAGCAGGCGCTCCATCGCCGGCAGCATTTCGCCGGCGCCCAATTGCAGCGTGGCGGGGGTGGCGTTGAAGGTGCTGATCAGCGGCTGGCCGCTCGGCAGCGAGATGCGGTAGTGCAGGGTGACGAGGCTGTTGGCCTGGATCGCTTCGCTCAAGATGGTGCTCCCGGTCGGGGCGGGTCGCCGGCTTTGGGGCCAAAGAACTGGCCCCAGAGCATCATCGCGACACCCACGGTGATGGCCGAGTCGGCCAGGTTGAACGCCGGCCAGCTCCAGCCGGCGTAGTGGAAGTGCAGGAAGTCGACCACCGCGCCATGCACGAGGCGGTCATAGACGTTGCCGAGCGCACCGCCGATGATCAGGGCGAAGGCGGTCGGCAGCAGCTTTTCGTGGCGATGGTGGTGCATCAGCGTCAGCAGCCAGGCGCTGATGCCGAAGGCCAGTATGGTGAAAAACCAGCGTTGCCAGCCGCTGTGGTCGGCGAGAAAGCTGAACGCGGCGCCCGTGTTGAACACCAGCACCAGATCGAAGAAGCCTGTGATCGGAATCAGCTCGCCGAGGCGCAGATTCGCCATCACCATCTGCTTGGTGACCTGGTCGAGCACGCCGACCACCACGGCGAGGATCAGCCAGGGCAGCATCAGAGACAGCGCACTGCGCGCGTGCGGCGTCGGGTGAGGTGTCGTCATCGTGCGGGCTGCCTCAGGCATGGGCGCGGGTTTCGCCTTCGCCGAACAGGTTGCTCGCGCAGCGCCCGCACAGGGTGGGGTGCTCGGCGTCGCTGCCGACCGTGTCGACGTAGTGCCAGCAGCGCTCGCACTTCTGCGCCGCGCTCGGGGTGGCGACGACGCGCTCGTCCTCGGCGCGGGCCACCTCGGACAGGGTGGCCGCCGAGGTCATGGTGACGAAGCGCAGGTCCTCGCCCAGGCTGGCCATCGCGGCGAACTTGTCGGCGGTGAGCGCGAGCTCCAGTTCCGCCTGCAGCGAGGCGCCGACCTTGCCTTCGGTGCGCAGCGCCTCGATGACCTTGAGGCCTTCTGCACGCACGGCGCGGATGGTCTCCCAGCGCGCGATCAGCCCGGCTTCGCCTTCCTGCGCGGGAAGGGCGTGGAAGGTGTGCAGCATCACGCTATCCTGCGTACCCTCGTCCTTGCCGGGGTGGATCACCGTCCAGGCCTCCTCGGCGGTGAAGGACAGGATCGGCGCCATCAGTTTCAGCAGCGTCTGCGTGATGTGCCACAGCGCGGTTTGCGCGGCGCGACGCGGCAGGCTGCCGGCGGCGGTGGTGTACAGGCGATCCTTCAGGATGTCGAGGTAGAAGGCGCCCAGGTCCTCGGCGCAGAACACCTGCAGCGCCTGCACGACGCGATGGAACTCCATCTTCGCGTAGTCGGCCTCGGCCTGCTGCGCGAGCTGGCGGGTGAAGGCGAGCGCGTAGCGGTCGATGTCCAGCCACTGTTCGAGCGGCACCGCGTCCGTGGCGATGTCGAAGTCGGCGGTGTTGGCGAGCAGGAAGCGCAGGGTGTTGCGCACGCGGCGATAGACCTCGACCACGCGGTCGAGGATTTCCTTCGAGATCGACAGCTCGCCGGAATAGTCGGTGGACGCGACCCACAGGCGCAGGATCTCGGCGCCGAGCTTGCCGGTGACCTCCTGCGGCACCACCACGTTGCCGAGCGACTTGCTCATCTTGCGGCCGGCCCCGTCCACCGCGAAGCCGTGGGTGAGCAGGCTGCGGTAGGGGGCGTGGCCGTCGATCGCGCAGCCGGTGAGCAGCGAGGAGTGGAACCAGCCGCGGTGCTGGTCGGAGCCTTCCAGGTACATGTCGGCACGCGGGCCTTCGGGGTGGCCGTCGTTGTGCGAGCCGCGCAGCACGTGCTTGTGCGTGGTGCCGGAGTCGAACCAGACGTCGAGCGTGTCGCTGATCTTCTCGTACTGCGCGGCCTCGGCACCGAGCAGCTCGGCGGCATCGAGCTTGAACCAGGCCTCGATGCCCTCCTGCTCCACGCGCAGCGCGACCTCCTCCATCAGCTCGACGGTGCGCGGATGCAGCTCGCCGGTCTCCTTGTGCAGGAAGAAGGGGATCGGTACGCCCCAGTTGCGCTGGCGCGAGATGCACCAGTCGGGGCGGTTGGCGATCATCGCGTGCAGGCGCGCCTGGCCCCACGCGGGGTAGAACTTGGTGGCCTCCACGGCGCGCAGCGCGCGCTCGCGCAGTGTGGAGCCGTCGGCGGCGACCCTGTCCATGCCGACGAACCACTGCGCGGTGGCGCGATAGACGAGCGGCGTCTTGTGGCGCCAGCAGTGCATGTAGCTGTGGGTGATCTTGCCGTGCGAGAGCAGGGCGCCGACCTCGGCGAGCTTGTCGACGATCGCCGGGTTGGCCTTCCAGATGTTCATGCCGCCGAAGAAGGGAAGGTCGGACACGTACTGGCCGCCGCCCGTCACCAGGGACAGGATCTCGTCGTTGCTGCGGCCGTACGCGTGCCACGAGTTGAAGTCGTCCACGCCGTGCGCTGGCGACGAGTGCACGATGCCGGTGCCGGCGTCGATGCCGACGTATTCGGCGAGATACACCGGCGAGACGCGGTCGTAGAAGGGGTGGCGGAACTCGATGCGTTCGAGCGCCGCGCCCTTGGCGGTGGCGATGATGGTGCCTGCGAGCTGGAAGCGCTGCAGCGCGGATTCGACGAGTTCCCTGGCGAGCACGAGCAGACGATCGCCGACATCGACCAGCGCATAGTCGAACTCGGGGTGGGCGTTGAGCGCCTGGTTGGCGGGGATGGTCCACGGGGTGGTGGTCCAGATCACCGCGGCGGCGGGCTTGTCGAGCCTGGCCAGGCCGAATGCGGCGGCGAGTTTACGCAAATGAGTGCCGGCGTCCGCGTCGGATACCGGGAACGCGACATCGATCGTCGGCGAGGGCTTGTCGGCATATTCCACCTCGGCCTCGGCCAGCGCCGAGCCGCAGTCGAAGCACCAGTTCACCGGCTTCAGGCCCTTGAACACGTAGCCGTTCTTCGTCATCTCGGCGAGCGCGCGGATCTCGTTGGCTTCGTTGGCGAAGTCCATCGTGCGGTAGGGGTTGTCCCAGTCGCCGAGCACGCCGAGGCGGATGAAGTCGGCCTTCTGGATCTCGATCTGCTCGGCGGCGTAGGCGCGGCACAGCTCACGCACGCGGTCGGCGGGCAGGTTCTTGCCGTGCGTCACCTCGACCTTGTGCTCGATCGGCAGGCCGTGGCAGTCCCAGCCCGGAACGTAGGGCGCGTCGAAGCCGGCCAGCGTCTTCGAGCGCACGATGATGTCCTTGAGGATCTTGTTCAGCGCGTGGCCGATGTGCAGGCTGCCGTTGGCGTAGGGCGGGCCGTCGTGGAGCACGAACTTGGGCCGGCCGGCGCTGGCCTTGCGGATGCGCTGGTAGAGCTTCTTCTGCTGCCAGTCGGCGATCCAGTTCGGCTCGCGCCTGGGCAGGTCGCCACGCATCGGGAAGGGGGTGTCGGGCAGGTTGAGCGTCTTGCGGTAGTCGGCCATGGCGGGATCGGAAGTCGGTGGGATCGGCGGGGTTCGTCGGGCCTTCAGGCGGGCAGGGGGTTCGCGGCCAGCCAGTCGCGGGCCGTCTGGCTGTCGAGGGCGATCTGCGCGCGCAGCGCGTCGAGCGAGGGGAATTTTTGCTCGGCGCGCAGGCGATGCAGGAAATGTACGCGGATGTGGGCGCCGTAGCAGTCCTGCGTCCAGTCGAAGAGGTGGACCTCGAGGCGGGCGCGGCCGTTCGCGGTCGCGGTCGGGCGCAGGCCGATGTTGGCGACGCCGGCCACCGGGCCGGATGCGAGGCCTTCGACGCTTACCACGTAGACACCGCCCAGCGCCGGGCGGCGGTGCTTCATCTGGATGTTCGCGGTCGGGAAGCCGAGCTGGCGGCCGAGCTTGTCGCCGTGGCTGACGCGACCGGCGATGCTGTAGGGGCGGCCGAGCAGGCGCGCGGCGTGGGCGAGGTCGCCCTCCGCGAGCGCGGCCCGCACCGCCGAGCTGGACACCCGCTCGCCCGCGACGGCGAGCGTGGGCATGGACTCGACCCCGAAGCCGCCCTCGGCGCCGGCCGCGCGCAGCATCGCGAAGTTGCCCTGGCGGCGGGCGCCGAAGCGGAAATCGTCACCGATGAAGAGATGGCGCACGCCGAGGCCGCGCACCAGGATGTCGTCGATGAAGGCCTGCGCGGGCTGAGCGGCGAAGCGAGCGTCGAAGCGGCAGACGTGGCAGCGGTCGACGCCGGCGGCGGAAAGCAGCAGCAGCTTCTCGCGCAGCGAGGCGAGGCGGGCAGGGGCGTCGGCGGGGCTGAAGTATTCGCGCGGGTGCGGCTCGAAGGTGAGCACCACCGCCGGCAGGCCGAGCGCACGGGCCTTGTCGGTGAGCAGCGAAAGCAGCGCCTGATGGCCGAGATGCACGCCATCGAAGTTGCCGATGGTGAGCACCGCAGCCGTGTCGGCCTGCTCGGGAATCCCGCGGTGAACCTGCATAAGCGCCTGAAAAAGCCGCGATTATAGCGGCAAAGCCCGCTATTGCGGGCCTTGCGGGCAGACTTGCTCGGGATGCGGGCGGTGCGCTCGCCCTCAGTCGAGCCGCGCCACGCGGGTCGGCCCGCTCGGGGCGTGCTCCTCGAAATAGCGCTTGACGCCGCGCATCAGCGCCATCGCCATCTTGTCCTGGTAGGCCTCGTCGTTGAGACGGCGCTCTTCCTGCGGGTTGCTGATGAAGGCGGTTTCGACCAGCACCGAGGGGATGTCGGGTGCGCGCAGCACCGCGAAGCCGGCCTGTTCCACCTCGGGCTTGTGCAGCCGGTTGATGGTGCCGAGCTCGCCGAGCATGGCGCGCCCGAGCTTGAAGCTGTCGTTGATCGTGGCGGTCTGCGACAGGTCGAGCAGGGTGCGGGCGATGTGGCCGTCCTGGCGGGCGAGGTTGACGCCGCCCACGAGGTCGGCATCGTTCTCCTTCTGCGCCAGCCAGCTTGCCGCCGAGCTCGAGGCGCCGCGCTCGGAGAGCACATAGACCGAGCTGCCGTTGGCCTCGGGGCGAACGAAGGCGTCGGCGTGGATCGACACGAAGAGATCGGCGCGCACCCGGCGGGCGCGCGCCACGCGCTGGTGCAGCGGCACGAAGTAGTCGCCGTCGCGCGTGAGCACCGCGCGCATGCCGGGCATGGCGTCGATCTTGCGCTTGAGGCGTTGGGCGATCGACAGCGTGACGTCCTTCTCGTAGCTGCCGCCACGACCGATCGCGCCCGGATCCTCGCCACCATGGCCGGCGTCCAGCACCACGGTGTACAGGCGATCGACCGCCGGCTCGTTACGCTTGCCGCGGCGCACCGGCTCGCGCGGCTCCTCGCGCGCCACCGCGGTGGTGTTGCCGCCGGCGTCGCCCATCGCGGCGTCCATCGGCGAGTCCTTCATGATCAGCGCCATCAGCGGATCGTGGGCCTCGGTCGGGTGCAGGTCGAGCACGAGGCGGTGGCCGTAGTTGCCCACCGGGTCGAGCGTGAAAACTTGCGGATTGATCGCGGCCTTGAGCTCGATCACCACCCGCACCACACCCGGTCGGTTCTGCCCGGCGCGGATCAGGCGGATGTAGGGGTCGGAGTCGAGCACCTTCGAGGGCAGGGACTGCAGCACGCTGTCGAGCTGCACGCCCTCGAGGTCGACCACCAGGCGCTGCGGGTCCTCGACCAGCATGTGGCTGTGGCGCAGGCGCGAGGAGCCCTCGAGGGTGATGCGGGTGTATTCGGCCGAGGGCCATACGCGCACCGCGAGCAGGCTTGCCGAACTCGCCAGCCCGACCGGGCTCACCAGCATGGCGAGCGAGGCGCCGGCGAACTTGAGCAGGCCGCGGCGATCGATGCGCCCCGCGGCGAAGGCCTCGGCCGCGGCGGCAAGCCCCGGAGTCTGGCCGAGACTCAGGTCGTCCCGGGCGCCGGGTCCGCGCCCCGCAAAGCTTTCACCAGTCCGATCACGCATGTTCGCCCCGCTTCCGTGTTTGCGCTGATCGCCACATCCCGCCCGGATTCACCGGCCTGCAGGACGATTTCGACGTCGGGAGAGGGCAGATGGGGCGAGGCCTTGTCCGGCCATTCCACGATGCAGACGCCCTCACCGGCGAAGTATTCGTCCAGCCCCGCGTCGAGATATTCGTCGGGCGAGGTGAAGCGATAAAAATCAAAGTGATATAAGTTTAAGCTAGAAACCACGTAAGGTTCAATCAAGGTGTAGGTCGGACTCTTCACCTTGCCCTCGTGGCCGAGCGCGCGCAGCAGGCCGCGGGTGAGGGTGGTCTTGCCGGTGCCCAGGTTGCCCTGCAGCCAGATCTGCAGTCCGGGCGCGAGAACGCCGGCGAGCGCGCCGCCAAGCGCCACGGTGGCCGCCTCGTCGGGTAAATGCGCCTGCAGGCGCGCGCCGTTATCATCGGCAGTCTGGATCGACTCGATCATCGGGACCTCTGACAAATGGAAACAAAATTGCCGACGCCGGACGGGGCGGCGGTCGACGGGACCGTCCTCGACGGTGCGGCACTTGTTGCGCGGATCAGACAGTGGGGGCGCGAACTCGGCTTCGACGCGGTCGGCGTGGGCGGGGTCGATCTCGCCGACGCCGAACCCGGCCTGGTCGCCTGGCTGGAGGCCGGCTTCCACGGGGACATGGATTATATGGTGCGCCACGGCATGAAACGCGCGCGCGCCGCCGAACTCCTGCCCGGCAGCGTGCGCGTGATCAGCGTGCGCATGGGCTACTGGCCGGATGCCGCGCCGGCCATGGACGTGCTCGGCGACCCCGAGCGCGCCTATGTGTCGCGCTACGCGCTCGGCCGCGACTACCACAAGCTGGTGCGCAACCGCCTGCAGAAGCTCGCCGACCGCATCAGCGCGGAGGTGCCGCACCAGTACCGCGTGTTCACCGACTCGGCGCCCATCCTCGAAGTCGAGCACGCCAGTCGCAAGGGCCTGGGCTGGCGCGGCAAGCACACCCTGCTGCTCGATCGCACCGCCGGTTCGTGGTTCTTCCTCGGCGAGATCCTCACCGACCTGCCGCTGCCGGTGGACGCGCCGGTGGCGTCGCACTGCGGGCGCTGCACGGCCTGCATCGACGCCTGCCCCACCGGCGCCATCGTCGCGCCCTACCGGCTCGACGCACGGCGCTGCATCTCCTACCTCACCATCGAGCTGCACGGCGCGATCCCCGAGGAGCTGCGCCCGTTGCTCGGCAACCGCATCTACGGCTGCGACGACTGCCAGCTCGTGTGCCCGTGGAACCGCTTCGCCCAGCTTGGCCGCGAGCCCGATTTCGCACCTCGGCAAGGTCTCGACGACGCCCGGCTGGCCGAGCTCTTCGCGTGGACCGCGGAGGAATTCTCCGAGCGCACCGCCGGCAGCCCGATCCACCGCATCGGCCACGCGCGCTGGCTGCGCAACATCGCGGTCGCGCTCGGCAACGGCCCGGCGACGCCCGCCGCGCGCGCGGCCTTGCAGGCGCGCGCGGACGACGAGGATGCGGTGGTGCGCGAGCACGTCGCCTGGGCGCTCGCCCGCCTGGCCGCCGCCGCCGGCTAGAATGCGCGCCCGCAAACCGATTCAGGACCGCCCGCCATGGAAGAGCGCATCGTCGTGCTGGAGACCAAGCTGATGGCCGCCGAGGACCTCCTCGACGAGCTCAACCGCACGGTCTGGCGCCAGCAGCAGGAACTCGACCTGCTGCGCCAGCATCTGCATCAGCTCGCCCAGCAGGTCAAGACCCTGCAGCCGGGCGACCCCCTTCGCCCCGAAGACGAGATCCCGCCGCACTGGTGAGCGCGGCCGGCTTGCACGAGGCGGCGGCCTGCTGCGCCGTCGGCCGGCCTAGCCGAGCAGCGCGCCGGTGAGGCTGGAGAGGGTGTCGCCGAAGGCGGTGGTGAGGATGACCAGGATCGGCATGCCGTGGCAGAAGGCGAGCACGGCCCGGCGGATGCGCGGGTGGGCTTCGTGGAGCTCGAGGAAGTAGTTGCACACCAGACGCAGCTTGATCGCCATCACCAGCGACACGCCCACCGCAACCAGCACGGCGTTCGCGTCGGAACGGGCGATGCCCGCGCCGCCCACGCTGAGCAACACCAGCATCAGCCAGGCGAGGTCGATCTTGCGTTCGGGGCTCATGCGGGTTTCCTCATCCGAGCAGGTAGAAGAGCGGGAAGATCATCAGCCAGATCATGTCGGTGACGTGCCAGTAGCAGGCGAAGGCCTCCAGCCCGCTGTGCTCTTCGGGGGTGTAGGCGCCCAGGCCCGTACGCGCGATCACCCACATCATGCCGAGCAGGCCCCAGAACACATGCACCAGGTGGGTGAAGGTCAGGTAGTAGTAGCTGACGATGAATACCCCGGCGCTGCCGTCGAGGCCGAGCGCAAAGTTGCGCTGCAGCTCGAAGATCTTGATCGCCGGGTAGCCCAGCCCGAACACGAAGCCGGCGAGCATCCAGCGCACCGTCGCGCGTCGGTCGCCGCGTCGCATCGCGTGCAGCGCGCGCGCCACGCACCAGCCGCTGGTGAGCAGCATCAGGGTATAGCCGGTGCCGGCCAGCAGCGAGAGCCGCTCGGGGCCCGCCTGGAAGGCTTCCGGGTGGTGGGCGCGGGCGATGAAGAAGACCGCGAACAGCAGCGCGAACTCGGTGATCTCGCAGAAGATTCCCACCCACATCGCCTTGCTGCCGGGGATGCGCCCGGCAGTCGCCTGCGGCGGGCGGGGCGCCGGAGTCGGGACGGGGACGGTCGGGGAGAGGGGCACGGCAAGGGGCACGGCAGGGCGGGCGGCGCGGGGCCGCGTCGAGGGAGCACGGATGGAAAGTGTGCCAGTCCGGCCGCTTCCTTCCCTTGATTCCGCTCAGGAAGCGAAGCGGATGCCGCGGCCATGTTTCCGTTCGCGTCAACGACTCTTGCGCTGCATCAACATCCGCTGATCCCCGTCGTGGTCCGATGGCGGCCTTCATCCACGCAAGTCGCACGAGGAGGCAGCCCGTCATGGCGAAAGTGAAGTTCTTCGGAGAAGAGTCGATCCCGCTCGAGATGCACAAGGTCCGCATCGTCCAGAAGCTGAACCTGCCGCCGGTCGAGCGCCGGCTCGAGGCGATCACCGAGGCGGGCAACAACACCTTCCTGCTGCGCAACGCCGACGTGTTCATGGACATGCTCACCGACAGCGGCGTCAATGCGATGAGCGACCAGCAGCTGGCGGCGATGATGATCGCCGACGACAGCTACGCCGGCAGCGCCACCTACACCCGGCTGGAGAACAAGCTGCACGAGATCTTCGGCATGCCCTTCTTCCTGCCCGCCCACCAGGGCCGCGCGTGCGAGAACATCCTCGCCCAGGTGCTGGTGTCCCCGGGCTCGGTGGTGCCGATGAACTACCACTTCACCACCACCAAGGCGCACATCACGCTCAATGGCGGCAAGGTCGAGGAGCTCGTCGCCGACGTCGGCCTCGAGGTGGTCAGCGTGCATCCCTTCAAGGGCAACATGGACGTCGCCAAGCTGCGCGACGTGATCGGCCTGCACGGTGCCGACAAGATCGCCTTCGTGCGCATGGAGGCCGGCACCAACCTGATCGGCGGCCAGCCCTTCTCGGTGCAGAACCTCGCCGACATCCGCAGGGTGTGCGACGAGTTCGGGCTGATGCTGGTGATGGACGCCAGCCTGCTCGCCGACAACCTGCACTTCATCAAGGAGCGCGAGGAGGCCTGCAAGGGCCTGAGCATCCGCGACATCACCCGCCGCATGGCCGACCTGTGCGACGTGATCTACTTCTCCGCGCGCAAGCTCGGCTGCGCGCGCGGCGGCGGCATGTGCATCCGCAGCGAGGAGCTGTACCGCCGCATGCGCGGCCTGGTGCCCCTCTACGAGGGCTTCCTGACCTATGGCGGCATGTCGGTGCGCGAGATGGAGGCGCTCACCGTGGGCCTCGAGGAGACCATGGACGAGGAGGTCATCAACCAGGGCCCGCAGTTCATCGGCTTCATGGTCGACGAGCTCGTCAAGCGCGGCATCCCGGTGATCACCCCCGCCGGCGGCCTGGGCTGCCACATCAACGCGATGCAGTTCGTCGACCACATCCCGCAGGCGCAGTACCCGGCGGGCGCGCTCGCCTCGGCGCTCTACCTCGCCGGCGGCATCCGTGGAATGGAGCGCGGCACGCTTTCCGAACAGCGCGAGCCTGACGGCAGCGAACTCTTCGCCAACATGGAGCTGGTGCGCCTGGCGCTGCCGCGGCGGGTGTTCACGCTGTCGCAGGTCAAGTACGCGGTGGACCGCCTCGAGTGGCTGTACGCCAACCGGCGCCTGATCGGCGGCCTGGTGTTCACCGAGGAGCCGGAGATCCTGCGCTTCTTCTACGGCCGCCTCGCGCCGGTTTCCGACTGGCAGAACGAACTCGTCGCGCAGTTCCGCAAGGACTTCGGCGACAGCCTCTGACGCCGTCCGGCGGCGCCGTCAGGCGCGGAGCCGCCGGGCACCGACCGCCGGCGGCACGATGCCGCGGCATGCCGCCCGGATGCGGACGCGCGCAT
>ERZ795061.234-NODE-234-length-58644-cov-11.449265_pt1 | contig 58644 bp, 42 predicted proteins | sample MGYA00375145_ERZ795061 | MGnify/ENA primary metagenome ERZ795061 (study PRJEB30190, sample SAMN05720144) | anaerobic digester metagenome | isolation source: active sludge of municipal wastewater-treating anaerobic digesters | place: USA | collected 2014-12-22 ... | reverse complement strand
AGCCGTCGATGAAGTCGTACTGGCTGCGGTGCGCCTCGTCGGCGATCACCACGATGTTGCGCCGCTCGGAGAGCACCGGGTGGCGGTCGCCCTTCTCTTCGGGGAAAAACTTCTGGATGGTCGTGAACACCACGCCGCCAGCCTCCACCGCCAGCAGCTCGCGCAGGTGCGAGCGGCTCGCCGCCTGCACCGGCGGCTGGCGGAGCAGCTCGGCGCAGCGGGAGAAGGTGCCGAAGAGCTGGTCGTCGAGGTCGTTGCGGTCGGTGAGCACGACGAGGGTCGGGTTGCCCATCGCCGGCTCGCGGATGATCCGCCCGGCGTAGAACGCCATCGTCAGGCTCTTACCCGAGCCCTGGGTGTGCCAGACCACACCAACGCGCCGGTCACCGGGCTTGCCGCCGGGCCGGCGGCCCGCCTCGTAGCGCCCGCTGCCGTCGGCGACCCGAGCCGCACGGGCAAGCTCGGCGGCGCGCAGCGTCTCGCCCACCGCCACCCGCACAGCGTGGAACTGGTGGTAGCCGGCCATCTTCTTGGCGAGGCGTCCGCTGTCGTCGTCTTCGAAGACGATGAAGTCGCGGACCAGGGCGAGCAGGTTCTGGGGCGTCAGCAGACCCTCGATCACGACCCGAAGCTCGGGCAGGATCGTATCGGCAAGCCCTTCGCCCGAGATCGTGCGCCACGGCTTGAACCACTCCCGGCCGGCGGTAAGTGTCCCCGCGCGCGCCGCGACGCCGTCGGAGACGACCAGCACCGCGTTGGCTGCGAACAGCGTCGGCACCTCGGCCTTGTAGGTCTGGAGCTGCTGGAAGGCGGTCCAGATCGTCGCCTCTTCGCTCGCGGCGTTCTTCAGCTCGAGGACGACGAGCGGCAGCCCGTTGACGAACAGCACCACGTCCGCCCGGCGGCTCCGCCGGTTCTCGACCACCGTGAACTGGTTGACTGCCAGCCAGTCGTTGGCCGGTACGTCATCGAAGTCGATCACGCGCGCCTGCGCGCCGCGGATTGCACCCTCGACGTCCCGGTACTCCACCGTCACGCCGTCCACCAGCAGTCGGTGCAGCGCGCGGTTGCGCTGGATCAGGTCCGCACCTTCCGGTCGGGTGAGCTTGCGGAAGGCGTCGTCGAGCGCCTCGGCGGGCAGCTCGGGGTTGAGTCGGCCGAGCGCGTCGCGCAGGCGCTGCGCCAGCACCACCTCGCCATAGTCCGCCCGTTCAGCCCCGGGCATGTCGGGGGCGATATCCGGCCCGTGGGCGATGCGCCAGCCGGTGGCTTCCAGCCAGCCGAGAGCGGCGTCTTCGACGACGGATTCTGTGAAGGCCGTCATGTGCTCTCCCAGAGCAGCCGGATCGGAACGGCCTGGAGCTTCTCGCCGAACGGCAGCACCTGCTCGCCGTCGTACAGCACAACGCCCCGCACGAAGCGATCGCCGGCAGCCTCTTGGAGCTTTCTCAAGCCGCTGAACGCGGCGCCGGTGATCGTCGAGCCGGCCTTGACTTCGACGCCGGCAACGGCGTGCGCACCCTGCTCGAGGACCATGTCCACCTCGACGCCGTCGCGGTCACGGAAGTGATGAAACCGGATGGGACGATCTCGCCAGCTTGCCATGCGACTGAGCTCCTGAAAGACGAAGGTCTCGAGGAGCTGTCCGAACCGGGCGCGATCCTGCGCGATGGTATCGGTGCCGAGATCGAGGAGCGAGGCCGCCAGCCCTGCATCGCCGAAATGGAGCTTGGGCGTCTTCACGAGCCTGCTCAGGCGGTTCGAGTGCCATGGCGGAAGCCGCTCGATGAGGAAGACCGCCTCCAGCAGCGCCAGGTAGTCACGGATGGTCGTTCGGCTCAGCGAGAAGGGTGCGCTGAGGGCCGAGGCGTTGAAAAGGCTCGCAGTCTGCGCGGCCGCGGCCTGGAGGAGCTTCGGCAGCGCATCGAGGGCGCTGATGCGCGAGGCGTCGCGGATGTCGCGCTGGATGATCGAGTCGAGATACGCGCGGTGCCACGCGGCGCGCCGGGTCGCGGTGCGACGCGTCAATGCCGGCGGAAATCCCCCTGCCAGCACGCGGGCTGTCAGGCCGCTCCCCAATCTCTCGGCGCCTTTCGCGCTGAAGCCCTTGCCCAGCAGGCGATCCAGGAAGGCGGGTTTCCGGCGTGCCAATTCCGCTTGGCTCAGCGGGTGGAGCCGGATGATCTCGATCCGCCCGGCGAGAGAATCGGAGAGCCGGGGGAGCAACAGCACGTTGGCCGATCCGGTCAGGATGAAGCGGCCCGGCTTGCGATCCCGATCGACGGCGGTCTTGATGACCGCGAAGAGCTGCGGGACGCGCTGCACTTCGTCGAGGACCACCTTCGGCGGCAGCTCGGCGACGAAGCCCACCGGGTCGATGTCGGCCGCCGCGCGGGTGGGCGGATCGTCGAAGTTGTAGTAGGCGTACCCCGCCGGGTCGCCGACCATCCGCGCCAGCGTGGTCTTGCCGCACTGGCGCGGGCCATGGACGAGCACCACCGGCGAGTCGGCCAGCGCCGCGGTCAGGCGCTGGCGAGCGAAGCGGGGATAGAGGCCGTCAGCCACCGGCTGAATGTACGCCGGGCCATCGGCTGATTGCAACCTTTATGTTCGGCTGATCGTCAGGTTGGCTACCGGCTGATTGTCAGGTTCCGACCCGGCCAATCGTCAGGCTGCGAGCCCCGGGTTCAGGCGGACGCCTCGGCGGAGAGCGCCGGGCTCCGCCGCGCGAGCGCGTCGCGAAGCCGCCGGGTCGGCACCGCCTCCCCGTCGTATCGCCGCCCGACCCCGGGCATGTCGGGCGCGGGGTCCGGCCCGTACGTGATCCGCCAGCCAGTGGCCTCCCGCCGGGCAAGGGCGGCTTCTTCGACGACAGCTTCGGTGAGGCGGTGATCGGTCATCCGTCCGCCTCCCCATCCTACGAGTCGTTCAAGCCTTCCCAGTGCCTGCAGATGTCCTCGACGTTGATCGCCGGAGCAGCATCACCTACCCAATATCGGTAGAACTTCGGATCCTGGCTCCTCGGCACGGGCCGCGCCTCACGAACCCGAACGAGCGCCGGAGCCGGAACGCACTCGCCGAGGACGAGCGCGGTCTGCGGGGCGAGCGCCGGGATCTGGTCGAGCATCGGCCCGTAGATGCCCGGCACGATCTCCTTGAAGTAACGCAGATCCTCCGGGTTCTGCAGCCGGTGCACGATGAAGCTGTTGCACTGCGACAGCACCGTCTTAGAGAGCTCACTCGGCCGCTGAGAAGCCACGACCAAACTCAGTCCGTACTTCCGCCCTTCGCGGGCAATCCGTTCGAAGACGACGCGAGCGATCGACTCCTCGTCGGCGGATCGTGGCTGCTGGATGTAGTTTTGGGCCTCTTCCAGAACGAGCACGACGGGAAGCGAACCGCGCGCACCCTCACTACCATGTTCTCCGAGACGCTGTAGGAACTCGAGAATCAGCCGGCCAATCAGCGCCGTCACGTTCTCCAGTACCTCGGCCGCAAGCAGGCTGAGGTCGAGGATGACGACATCGACGGCAGTCTCGCTGCCGCGCTGGCGGTCGTAAAAGGGGAGCTTCTCCTTCGGAACGTCTTCCTCGCTAGACAGGTTACCAACCGTGGATTTACCGATACCGAGCGTGTCGCGGAGAAACGTCGCCAAGGCATGCGCCGGATTCGGCAGCGCTTCTCCGACAGGACCGAACATGAAATCGAAACGCGTGTCAGCGAGAAGGCGGTCGATTCGTAGAAGCATCGTCCCGGAAAAATCTCGTGCCCTTGCACCTCCGGACTCCTCACGCCGGAGGACCTGTTCGATGTGGCGCGAGCGGAATTTCGCCTTGTCGAAGTGCGAAGGGGCATCTGCTGACCGACCGACGCTACCGCCACTCCCTCCGAGGTGTGTTCCAGTGAGCTTCTCGAAGATGGGGTCGATGGTATCGCGGATCGCTTTCCTCGCGTCAGCGGGAAGGACCTTGGGGTACGTGTCTTTCTCGATATGTATCTCTGCGGTTTTCGAAACAGTATCGAGTGCGGTGTCTAGATCGGCTTTCTTGATGCCGTACTTGGACTCCGCTTCAGTCCACGCCGCCGCCAGGTCGGCCTGACCGATGCGCGTCTTGAGGCCGCTTGCGAGGTCGCGCACGTCCTTCGATGTCTTCTCATCCTTCCCGGACAACGACCAGATCCTGTTGATCTCGTGAACAAGCTCCTCCCGGAGCACGGCGAGTGGCGACGCGCCGCCGGCCTCGTTGCGCGCGAGCCGTAGCGCCTCGAGAAGAACCGGTCGCTGAACCCCCTTGGAGGCTTGGAAGAGGCGCACGAAGTCCTCGGCATTCATGAACCAGTACGGAATCACGAGTCGGTCGGACTGTATGCGGGGGTCGGATGGGATGTAGAGGGTCTGGCGCTCCGCGACTTCCTCCCAACCTCCGTCATCCTTCTGCCGCTGGAATGCTGTGCGGTACTCGCCATTGGTATCCAGAATGACACAAGTAGTCCGCTTGACCACTGGCTGCTCGCGGATCGACTGGATCAGGCTTGCGATGGTACAGGACTTGCCGGAGCCGGTGCTCCCGAGGACCGCAGCATGCTTGCCGAAGAACGCATCGGGGTCGATTCGGATGGGTCGCCCCTGGACGACGGCCGACTCTCCTATCGGGATGCAGTAGCCAGGCTTGTCTGGCTCCGGGGCGGCATTGGCAGTCTGTTCGATGGGGCCGAAGATGGCATCCAGGTCGGCCCGCGCGGCCAGATGGACCGGACTATCGAGCACCGGAAAGAGCGACACCCCCTGTCGAAAAGTGGTGCCGTCGATGGTCCCAATGAGGGTGGCCTTCATCAGGCGTCTGGCTGCAGGAAGCGCGACCATCGTCCGGTCGGCCTTCATCTCCGCCTCTTCGACCAGCACCACACGCGTCACCATGGCGACCAAACGCCGCGCGACGACCGGAATGACCACGTAGGAGTTGATTCGCCCGACCTCCTGCGGCCCCTCGTAGGTGCTTCGGCTCATCCCTTTCAGATCGCGGTTGAGCTCGATGCTAACCTGCGCGGTGTCGACGGCGACGACACGCCCGATCTCGGAGTCATTCGCCATTGGATGAGTCTCCTTGCGGCGGGCCGCTCTTCGCTAACGCACGATGTGTCGCGAGCACCTTCTTCCGGATCTCCTCGTCCCTCAGGTCCGGCAGAAGGTGCTCGACAAACCCCGCAAGTGTTCCGAGCTTTGGTCCCTTGCTGACCCAGACGCGTCGGTCCTTTTGTTTGTCCAGCTTCGTGACGAATTGGCTTTTGGGCGCTGGGTCCACGATGACCAGGGTGAAGCTCGGCACCGCGAGAGCCTGGCGGATAATCGCGTTGACGTGCTCGTCGCCGAAGCCATAGCCGATCACGAACAACACGGACTGGGGCCGAGCGAGGGCGGCAGCGAAACGGCGAAACAGCTCTGAGTAGGGCAAGCCCAGTGTCTCCCCATACTTAGCCGGCGTCGGATAGATCAGAAGCGGCTTCGCGTCTTTGAGATCAAACGGAACCGACTGCACACCGTAGGGGTTGTCGATGGTGGGTTCGCTCGCCCTCCAGGTAATCGACCCGTGCAGCTTGTAGAGATGCAGAACGCGGTCAAAGCGATGGACGCGGCCCTCAGTCGTCTCGGCAGGGAAGTACAGGTCTTGCTCGTAGCTCTCGGGGCGAAACACGCGACGCTGCGTCCCAACGAAGCCATCCAGCAGCACAACGCCTTCGGCATCCGCCGCCTGCTCGACAAGCGTGTCGTAGTTGAGCGTGAAGACGTTCACCCGTTTGAGATTGAGCGGTCGGGTCAGAAGCTTGCGGACCAACGCCTTGTAGGTCGAGTGGCTGGCTTCCTTGTCGGCGGCCGGCAGGTCGCATGCGCGTGCCAGCGCGCGGGTTGCGTGCTGGAGCGCTGTATCGAGGTCATCTGCCTTCGTGTCTAGCCCTGGAGATCCTTCAATGCGAAGGCGCCCGCCGGTTTCCGGCAAGGCAGAGCGCCAGCGATGTAGCAACGCAAGCACTCGCTCGAAGTTGACATTGAATGATGAGGAAGTGTTGCCACTCAATGCGTCCCGACGCGCGAGGATCTCGCTGCGTGTGACTGGGCTGTTATCGCCACCACCGCAGTTGCGGAGGGCCAGGTAGAACAGCGGTAGCCACCGGCGAATTCGTTGCCTATTAGTTCCGGTGAATCCTTCTTTATGCAGGGCTTGCTCGATGCTGAGAGGAATGGCTCCGAGCAGCACGCCCCCGCAATCGACCGAGGCGCCTGCACCGAGAAGCAGCGAAACGGTCTCCGTCTTGAGCAATGTTCCGATGCGGACGCGAATGTCGTCGAGGGCTTCATCGGTGACGCCGTCGCCCTGCCCGTTGCTCACGAACCCACCCGGCGAAGATGTCGGCAGGAGATCTTCTCCTCCGATTTTGAAGCGGTTTTCAGGTTTCGCGGTGCTCATGCTCGCACCTCCGTACGGTTCGACGAGCGTCTGGTTAGGAAAAGGCCCGCGTTATTCATGCGTAGCTCACCGGAAATGAGTCTGGGCAGCAGTGCGTCGCGCAGGGCGGTGAGGGTGCGGGATTCGATTTCGTTGCTCGCCACCTTCGCGAGCAGGGGATCCGAAGCACGAGCAAACTGTCCGAGCACTTCACTGTCAGCAATCACAACTGGCGTGGCAGCGACGACCTCCGGGCGAACAGCCGGGTAGGCACCACCATCGGCAAGGTGTGCAAGCGCATCGACGTTCTCGTTCGCTGTGGCTGCGAGGTAGACGAACTGCGCATGGTGAGGCACGCTCGGACGAAGCACGGCAAATCCCGTACTACCCGTCAGTCCCTCCTCTGAGATTAGCGCATACGAGCCGTTACCTGGACGCACCGTGCCAATGATCGTGTCCCCCGGCCGAAGCACCCGTTGCGCTCGGCTCGGTGCATCGGCCGCTGCGTGCACCACGACCGACTCGATACGGCTCCATTTCGTGCTCGACAGATCGACATACTTGATCTGCGATGGGCGCGTCTGCTTTGACCACACTTCGGGGTTAAGGGTCGACAAGTCTGCAAGCGTACCCACCTCCCACCCCTCCGGAATGTCGCCGAGTTCGGAGACGACGAGGCGGGCGGGGAAGAGGTCGTAGAGGTGGGCGGGAAGGCCAGGCAGCGACTGGCCGCGCCGCCAGCGGCCTTCGGCCTTGGCGCGGACGGGGTCGAAGTCCACGAACCACGACTTGAACAGCGCCCGCGCCATCGCCTCCAGCGTCCCGCTCATCCGCCGGTTCAGCTCGATCTTGTCTTCAATGCCGTCAAGCAGAGCAACGGCCTTTCGCCGCTCCGTCGTTGGCGTCGGAACCGGGTAGGAAAGAAAGTCGTGACGACTCAAGGCGACGACCGCGCTACCCATCGCATGCCCAGAGCAGTACTCCCTGTACTGTGGAGTGCGAAGCACCCAGTATAGGTAAGTGGCGTCCTCCGGGTCTGCAGTTCGAAATACGAGCTTCACGGTGTCCTGAGTAAGGCGTCCAGACCGCACCGACGACGGAACGCGCGCCACGGATCCAATCATCTTTCCATCCTTCGTTGCGCCCTTGAGTGACGCGTAGATATCCCCCGGAAACAGCATTAGTGCGTCAGGGCAGTCACCCCCGTATGTCTTGTAGGCACCAGTCCGAAATCCGCCTCCGGGTTCAATTGACCCAAGCCCAAGCAGTGCCGGACCCGGCTCGCCGACCAGCGAGCCCTTATAGGTGGTACCTCGAACGAGGGTGACATAGTCGCCAAGTACCGTCCTTCGCACGTTAGGCGCCATACCCAAACTCCCTCAGGTTGGCGGCGATGGTGGCGTCGTCCATCCTGGTCATCACGCCTTCCTCCCGCGCTTCCTCACCGCCGGCCGCTTCGTGCCTGAGAGCTCGGCCTCGATCTCCTCGACGGTCGGGAGGCTGCTTCGCAGTTCGGCCGGGAGCTTGTCGGTCAGTTCCGTTTCCCATTCCGCGACGCCGAGGGGGCGTTTCAGGTGGCGGAGGGCGTACTCGACGACGACCCGATCCCGGCTGCGACAGAGCAGGAGACCGATCGTCGGCTTGTCCTCCGGTTGCTTGAGCAGGTCATCCACCGCGGAGAGGTAGAGGTTGAGCTGTCCGACGAACGCGGGGTCGAAGGGTACCGCCTTCAGCTCCACGACCACGAAGCAACGCAGCTTCAGGTGGTAGAAGAGCAGGTCGACCCTGAAGTCGCTCTCGCCGACCTCGAGCGGGAGCTGCCGGCCCACGAACGCGAAGCCCGCGCCGAGCTCCAGGAGGAACTTCTCGACGTGATCGACCAGCGCCTGCTCGACCTCACGCTCGCGGCGCGGATCTGCCGTGGCGAGGAGGTCGAACAGGTACGGATCCTTGAAAACCTCCGTCGCCATGTCCGAGTCGGCGGGAGGCAACGTACGCGCGAAGTTGCTCAGCGCCTTGCCCTGTCGCTCGTGTAGGCGCCTTTCGATCTGCACCGTGAGGATGCTGCGGCTCCAGCCATGTTCGGCGCACTGGCTCGCGTACCACAAGCGTGTCTGCGGATCGCGCAGCTTGTCGAGCAGCACGACGTTCTGGCCCCAGGGAAGATTCGGCAACAGCCGTTGCACAATTACGGGGTCCGGCCAGGCCGACGCGAAGTCACGCATATAACGCAGGTTACGCGGCGAGAGCCCCGCCATGTCGGGAAAGGCGTTCCGCAGGTCGACGGAGAGTCGATCGATGACCTTCGCGCCCCATCCCTCATCCGCTTGGCGGGTGAGAATGGTGCGGCCGATCTCCCAGTAGAGCTGGATCATCGCCGCATTGGCGACCACGACGGCACGTAAGCGCGCCTGCTGGATCCGGGCCTTCAGCTCACCCAGCGCGTCGCCGTAGCCGCTGGGCAGCTCGGACTTCGGCGGCGCAACGGGGAACAGAGCCTGTCCGTCCGGCCGCGCACGACCCAACGTGCGGCGGGTTTGTGCCACGGGCCGCCGATCCTTCTCCGATCGCGTCTTCCTACCCGCCATACCTCAGCTCCTTCAGGTTGGCGGCGATGGCGGCGGCGAGCTTCGCCTGTCTGCGCCAAGCCTTCGGCAGGCAGGTGGCGTTGGCCTGCCGGCAGGCTGCCCCAACCGCGAAATGCACGCGCCACGCCGATAAATGCACGCGTGCATTTACCGTGCATTTCCGTGGAGGACCGCTCACGCTGTGCGTTGGGTGCGTGCACGCCTGTCTCATCGGGCTCCCCTCGTCCCAGGCGCTTTTATGGAGTCTTCTGGAGCCGATATGGAGCCCTCCAAATATTTGACGCCGCGCTCATAGAACGCGCCCTTACCTCTACCCCGCATGACCAGGTCACCACGGGCGGAAAGGCGGGCCAGCAGGTCGCGGGCCTGATGGGATGCGATCCGGCATAGCTCCGCCGCTTCGCGCCGCGTGATCCGGCCGTGTTTTCCCACGTACTGCAGCACCATCTGTTGCTGCTGCAGGGGCTCGAATCCGCGCTGGCGCACGTAGCCGGCCTTGTCGCCGAGCAGCCGGTACGTCGCCGCGGAGAGGTGCCAGCTCCGGCCCCGTTTCTGGCCGCGCTCCTCGACGAGCCCGGCTTCGACGAGGCGGTGCAGCGCGGCGCGGGTCTGCGCTTCCGGCTTCTGCACGAGGCGGGCGGCGTCATCGGTGGTCACGCTGCGCGTCTGCCAGAGCGCGTTGAGGATGAGCAGCTCGTCGAGCGCGAGAGCGCGCCCCTGCTGCGCTTCGGTCACCAGCATCCGCACGAAGTCGAGGTTGGCCGCGCCCCCGGGGACGACGACGCTCACCGTGGCCTCGTGGCTGCGTTCGTAGGAAGGCGCGGGGCGGCCGTTGCGCAGTTGCTCGAAGAAGATGGTGTCGATGCCGCGCGCGGTGCGCTCGACGATGCCCGCGCGCTTGAAGGCGTCGGCCAGCAGCGGATTGCGCGGCCGCGGGGCGGTGACGAGCAGGTTGTCGAGCCGCACCCCTTCGGGGAAGCCGCCCGGGCTGGTGATCTCGATGTGGTCTGTCTGCCACTGAAAGTGCACGGCGCCGAGGCGCTGGTAGTCGCGGTGGATCAGCGCGTTGGCCAGCGCCTCCCGCAACGCCCGCTCCGGGTAGTCCGGCACGCCCACACGCAGCAGGCCCACCATCAGCTCCTGCTCGCGATTGCGGGCGCGGACGCGCGCCTCGCACTCCTCCATCACGCGCAGCAGAGGCCAGCGAAAGAAGTCGTTGACCTCCACGTCGAGCCCGCGCAGCACCTGGAAGGCGACCTCGTGCGTGGGTATGAAGCGGCGCAACGCGTCTTCCTTGGCGAAGAGCAGCAAGGCGGCGAGCCGCACGCCGAGCACGCCGCCATTGGCGTCGACCACGCCGAGCGCCTTGGCGAGATCTAGATCCGGCAGGTCGAGCAGCGATTCGTCGCTTCTCCCGCGCCGTTCGCGCACGCTGCGCCGGAAGCGCTCGAACTCCAGCGGGTCGAGGTGCTCCCAGCGTGCCTCGGCGACGATCTGCGCCGACGGGTCGAGTAGCCCTCGGTCGGCCTGCAGCGACTGCATCGCGAAGGCATCCATCGGCACGCAAGCCGGCCTGCCGTCACCGCCCAGCGTGCGCCTCAGAAACAGCCCCTTGCTGGTGGCCACCGGCTGGCGCTGCGCCGGCACTTCGACGACCAGCACCGGCTTGTCGTCGATCGTCACGCACGCTGCTCGTACCGCGATCGACGGGCACGTGCGGTTGGCGATCAGGGTGGCGATCCTGGCGGGGTCGGGCGTCTCGCCATGCCGGGGCCGGGCGCCGGTGATGCGGCCGTCGTCCTCCACGCCGATCAGGAGGTAAGCGGGTGCGTCCCCGATCCGATTGACCAGGCAGACGATCGCCTCGACCAGGTCACGCTTGCCGAGCGGTGTGCGTTCTTCGCCTTTGAACTCGACGCTCAGGGTTTCACCACCGGCGATCAGCGCGCGAAGCGCATCCGGGGTCATCGCGATTCGCTCCAGAATCCGAGCTCGCGCAAGTTGGCGGCGATGGCGGCGTCGAGCTTGGCGGCCTCGGCCTGCTGCTCGCGCAGTTGTGCGGTGAGGCGCTTCATCTTTTCGTCGAACGGCTCGCCATCGTCTTCCTGGGCTTCGGCGCCGACGTAGCGGCCGGGGGTGAGGACGTGGCCGTGCTTGCGCACCTCGTCGAGTGAGGCGCTCTTGCAGAAGCCGGGGATGTCTTTGTAGGACCCCTCACCCGGCTCGCTGCGCTCGCCACCCTCTCCCCGCACGCGGGGCGAGGGGAGAGGCTGCTCGCTGCGCCAGCCGCTGCGCTCGCCACCCTCTCCCCGCACGCGGGGCGAGGGGAGAGGCTGCTCGCTGCGCCAGCCGCTGCGCTCGCCACCCTCTCCCCGCATGCGGGGCGAGGGGAGAGACTGCTCGCTGCCTGCCTGCCGCGACGCGCACGGCGCAGGCAGGCGCCAGGCGTGGTAGGTGGTGGCGATCCGGGCGATGTCCTCATCGGTCAGCTCGCGGTGGGTGCGATCGACCATGCGGCCGAGCTTGCGGGCGTCGATGAACAGGATCTCGCCGCTCCGGTCGCGGCGGGGCCCCTCACCCGGCTCGCTGCGCTCGCCACCCTCTCCCCGCTGTGCGGGGCGAGGGAACCTGCTCTTCGAAAGGAACCACAGGCAGGCCGGAATCTGGGTCGAGTAGAAGAGCTGGCCGGGCAGCGCTACCATGCAGTCCACGAGGCCGGCCTCGATCAGCTTCCGGCGGATCTCTCCCTCGCCCGACTGGTTGGACGACATCGAGCCGTTGGCGAGCACGAACCCGGCCACGCCCTTCGGCGCGAGGTGGTGCACGATGTGCTGCACCCAGGCGAAGTTGGCGTTGCCCCTGGGTGGCGTGCCGTACTGCCAGCGCTGGTCGCCGGTCAGCCGCTCGCCGCCCCAGTCGGAGACGTTGAACGGCGGGTTGGCGAGGATGAAGTCGGCCTTGAGGTCGGGATGACGGTCGGCGTGGAAGGTGTCGCCGTGGGCGATCTGGCCGTCGATGCCGCGGATCGCCAGGTTCATCTTCGCCAGCCGCCAGGTCGTGTAGTTCGACTCCTGACCGTAAATCGAGATGTCGGGCCGGGCCTTGCCCACCGCCTGCCTGTCGGCGGGCAGGTTGCCGTTGCCGGAGGCGTGGGCGCGGATGAACTCCACCGACTGCACGAACATCCCCGCAGATCCACAGCACGGGTCGTAGACCCGGCCGCGGTACGGTTCGAGCATCTCGACCAGGAGCTTCACCACGCAGCCTGGCGTGTAGAACTCGCCCCCTTTCTTGCCCTCGGCGCTCGCGAACTGGGAGAGGAAGTACTCGTAGATGCGCCCGAGCTTGTCCTTCGCGCGGCTCGCCTCGTCGCCGACGCGGATGTTGCTGATCAGGTCGATGAGCTGGCCGAGGCGGGTCTTGTCGAGCGCCGGGCGAGCGTAGTCCTTGGGCAGCACGCCCTTGAGCGCCGGGTTGTCCCGTTCGATTCCAGCCATCGCGTCGTCCACGTGTTGCCCGATCGTCGCCTGCCGTGCCCTCGCCTTCAGGTGCGCCCAGCGCGCCTCCGCCGGCACCCAGAAGACGCTCTTTGCCCGGTACTCGTCGGGATCCTCGGGGTCGGCGCCCGCTGCCTGCTCGGCCACGAGCTTGGCGTGCTGCTCCTCGAAGGCGTCGGAGATGTACTTGAGGAAGATCAGGCCGAGCACCACGTGCTTGTACTCGGCGGCGTCCATGCTGCCGCGGAGCGTGTCGGCCATCTGCCAGAGCTGGGCCTCGTAGCCGACGGTGGCTGAGGTCGCGACGGACGTGCGCGTGCTGTTCCTTTGCTTCGCCATTCGCTACCCCATCCGATCGTTTGGCTGACATCCGGTCGTGGCGTGCGGTTCTCCGACCCAACAGCGGGGGTGGTCGCGATTCGCAGGTTTCGTGAGCTGCGTAGGGTCGCGGGCGACGTCCGGGCGGTGCTGGAGCAAGGCGCTGACTTTGTTCATGATGGAGAGGATAGCGTAGGGTGGGGGGCGGTGCTACTCAGCTCCAGCAGGTTTTGCGGCGGACCGGAATGAGCGGGCCGTGGGTGCGCGGACACGGGCTCGCGAACAGATGCCAACGTGGTGGCCGGCCGCCGGGTCGCGAGGTGCTCGTGGTGCCACAACGCGAGCGCGAGGTCACGGGGTGATGATGACGCCCGGCTCCTCCTTGCGGCGCTTGTTTTTTTCGACGGCGTACAGAACCTGATACATGCACCAGCCGGCGCCGCCGCCGATGATCGTCCAAGCAGAGACGAGGAAGATCCAACCGCCCACTGTGAGCGTCATAGCAGCCCCTCCTTGCGGTGGCGCCGCCGCCAGATGACGCCGGTGAGGATCATGAAGGTGGCGATCCACCCCAGGATCATCAGGCGGGCGGCCCACAGGAACGGGGCGTCGGCGGCCGGCTTGCCCTGCAAGCGAAGCACCGGCAGGGCATCGAGCCAGAACCACGCCCCCAGCAGCACGATGAGGTAGACCGGGGTGATGTACTTGATGACGAAAGCGACCAGACGCGGCAAGCGGATGTCGGCACCGCGGTTGATCTCGGCCCACCCCTTCTCCATCCCGAACACCCAGGCGAAGATGATGACCTCGATGACGGCGAACACCACGAGCAGGAAGGTGCCGGCCCAGAAGTCCATCTCGTCGAGGAAGCCGTGCTTGAGGAAGAAGACGCACGGCAAGCCGCCGGAAGCCATGGCGAGGCCGGTCAGCGCCACGGCACGCTTGCGCGGCCACTGGAACTCGTCCTGGAAGAACGACACCATCGGCTGGGCGAGCGCCACCGACGAGGTGATCCCGGCGAAGAACAGCAGCCCGAACCACATCAGGCCGTAGATCGGCCCCAGCACGCCCATCTTCTGGAAGATGAGCGGCATCGCCGCGAAGCCGAGGTCGAACGAGCCGGCCTCGGCGATCTGCTGGGTCTGGGCGAGACCGAAAAACGCCACCGCCACCGGGATGGCGATCGAGCCGCCCAGGATGACCTCGGCGAACTCGTTGGTGGCCGAGGTCGTGAGGCCGGTCAGCGCAATGTCGTCGTCGTCCCTGACGTACGAAGCGTAGACGTGAATCGAGGCGTTGCCGATCGACAGGGTGAAGAAGATCTGTCCGGCGGCGGCGAGCCACACCGAGGGGCTGCCGAGGCGCGTGAAGTCAGGGTTCCAGAGGTAGCCGAAACCGGCCGCCACGGTGTTCTCGGGGTGTGCGGGGTCGGGGGTGCCGAGGAAGATGACGCGCACGACCAGAATCGCGGCGAACAGGAACAGCAACGGCATGGCAACCTTGGCCAGCCGCTCGATCCCCTTGGCGACGCCGAACCACAGCACCCAGACGTTGATGCCGAGGGCGATGAGGTAGAAGACCAAGGTCGCACCGAGACCGTTGAAGTAGTGCGCCCCGGCCGAGACGTCGACCTTGCCCTGGAACTCGCCCAGGAAGCGGCTCATCTCGGTGAACGTGTCGATTCCCCAGTACTGCTTGACGGCCGAGAAGCAGGCGTAGGCGAACGTCCACCCCTCGATGTAGGTGTAGTACATGACGAAGCACAAAGGGATGGCGATCCCCAGTGCCCCCAGGTACTTGGCCATCGGATGGCGCCACATGCGGGCAAACATGCCGGGGGCGGTGCCGTGGCCGTGCCGGCCGCCGTACCGGCCGATCGACCACTCGACCCACATGAGCGGAATACCGAGCAGCAGAAGGGCGGCGAAGTAGGGGATCATGAAGGCGCCGCCTCCGTTCAGCGCCGCCTGCCTCGGGAAGCGGAGGAAGTTGCCCCAGGCCGATGGCGTTGCCCGCCATGGCCAGGATCAGCCCGATCCGAGATGCCCAGCGTTCGCGTTCGCTCACACGCACCCCCTCGCGACAGCTTGCGCGAAAGCGTACGGGCCCCCATGCCGCCCGTCAACCCGCGGTGCTCCTCCTGGTCTTTCTGCGTGTCTTGTGGCCTGCTATCGTCCCCCCGTGCCGCGGACGCGAAACTCCCTGGCAGCCGCGCTGATACGGGCCACGGTCCACGAGCCGAGGGCTGGGCAGATGACGCCATGTGCGGCATAGCGGGGCTCGCCGGGTTACCGCACGCGAGCGGGGGCACGCGCACGCGGGCGATGCTCGACCAGCTCTTGCACCGCGGGCCGGACGCCGAGGGGCTGGCGGCCGGGCCTGGGTGGACGATCGGGGTGCGGCGGCTGGCGACCATCGACCTGGTCAGCGGCGACCAACCGGTGATGAGCGAGGACGGCCGCGTGCAGGCGGTCCTCAACGGCGTGATCTACAACTACCGGGAGCTGCGCCAGGAGCTGGTCGGGCGCGGGCACCAGCTGCGCTCGCAGGGCGACTCCGAGGTTCTCGTGCACCTGTGGGAGGATCTCGGTCCGGCCATGCTCGCACGGCTGCGCGGGATGTTCGCCCTGGCGCTCATCGACGAGGGGAAACGCTGCCTGTTCCTGGCCCGCGACCGGGTGGGCAAGAAGCCACTGTATTGGGCGCGGTCGGAGGGCGGCTTGGTCTTCGCGTCCGAGCTCAAGGCGCTGCGGGCCGGGCTGCCGCAACGGCCGGGCGTCGACCCCGGGGCGCTGCGGGCGTTCCTGCAGTGGGGGTTCGTGCCGGAGAGGCAGTGCATCGCGCAAGGGGTGCAGAAGCTGCTGCCTGGCTCGTGGCTGCAGCTCGACCTCGGCAGCGGGGAGATCCGGCAGCAGCGGTATTGGGGTCTGCGCCTCGAGCCGCGCCCGGAGCTGACGACGGAGGAGGCGGCGGAGCAGCTACGTGCGACGCTCGACGAGGCGGTGCGGCTGCGGTTGCGGGCCGACGTACCGCTGGCGGTGTTCCTCTCCGGCGGGCTCGACTCGGGGGTGGTCACGGCGCTGGCGGCGCGCCACCAGACGGATCTGCGAGCGCTTTGCGTCGAGATGGCGGGTGCGCCGAGCGAGGCTGGGCTGGCGCGCGCCACGGCCGAAAAGGTGGGCGTGCGCCTCGAGGTGGTGAGGGTCGGGGCGGAAGCGAGCGTGCCGCTGCTCGACTCCCTCGCCACGGTGTTCGACGAGCCGCTGGCGGACCCCTCCTGCTTGCCGACGCTGCTCGTGGCGCACGCGGTGCGCGGCTACGCCACGGTGGTGCTCAACGGTGACGGGGGGGACGAGGCGCTGGCGGGGTACCGCCGGCATCTGGCGGCGCACCTGCGCGACCGGCCAGCCGCCCGGCTGGCGGCGTACGCCGGGGCGGCGGTGGCCTCCCACCTGCCGCTGCGGAGGCAGCGCCGCGACTGGGCGCACCGCCTGTCGGCCGGGCTCGCGCCCGGCGCTGATCCGTACATGGAGTGGGGGGCGGTCAAGCTGTCGCCGGCCGAGGCGGGAGCGTTGCTCGGCGAGGAGCCGGCACCGTCGTACCCGGTCGCGCTGGGGTTCGAGGCGGCGGGCGGCGACACGTTCGGTGCGGTGCGGGCGCTCGATCTCGGGTTCTTCCTGCCGGGTGACCTGCTTCCCAAGATGGACCGGGCGACGATGGCGGTGTCGCTCGAGGCCCGGTCGCCGCTCCTCGACCACGAGGTGCTGGAGCTGTGTGCGACGTTCCCGGTGGAGGCCCTGCTCGCCGGCCGGCGCACCAAGGCGGTGCTGCGGGCGCTCGCCGTCGGGCTGCTGCCGGAGGAGGTGTGCGAGGCGCCCAAGCGCGGGTTCGAGCCGCCACTCGCCGCGTGGCTCGCCGGGGGGTGGGCGGGCGAGGTGGCGACAGTGCTGGAAGACCCGGAGGCGGCGATCTCGACGATTGCACCGGTCGAGCGGCGGAAGGTGTGGAGCAACTGGCAGCGTCGCCCCGACCGCGAGCGCGCCGCCCGCGCCGTGTACACCCTGGTCACCCTCGAGCACTGGCTCCGTCGCTGGGCCTCGTGAACCCACCCATCCGGCCAGTGGCTGGTTTTCACACCAGCTACGACCCCGCCACCGCCTCCCAGCCCTGCCGCCCGCCGCGTTTCCTTGCTCTGCGTCCCCTCTCCCCGCTGGCGCGGGGCGAGGGGGTTACCCGCTGGGTGGGCGGGGGCTACGGGCAGGCAACGGTGCGCCAGTCGAACGTCTCGCCGCGGGGCCACTCGCGGTTCGGCCAGCGCAGCCGGTACGCCGGCGCGGGCTGGAGCTGACGCTCGATCGCCGCGTTGAGGTCGCGCGCAGACGGCATCGCGGTGGCGGCCGAGCGCGGCTGCTCCAAGAACGTGCCGAGCGGGAACTCGCCCTTGCACGTCTCGCACAGCTCGTGACGCACCACCGCGACGAGCGGGTCGGGCGCCAGCCACCGCCCCTCGAGCCTCGTCATCGCCTCCCACATCGATAGCACCGGCACGGCGTACGTCCCATCCGGCTGCGCCACGAACCCTTCCACCTCCTCGGGCGGGGCGGGGACCGACACCGACAGCGCCGCCGGGAACGGGTCGAAGACGCGCCGCGACAGCTCGTCGAGCGGGTATGCCTCGCCGGAAGGAACCTGCAGCACCTTGACCGCTTCCTGCATGGCGCTGCTCGCAGTCTCGAGCATCGCCTGCTCGTCGGCGTCGAACTCCCAGCCCTTGTCGGTGTCGCTGACGCCGAGCAGCTCCCCGAGGCACGGCTCCGCCCGGTCGGGGTGAAGCTCGAGATACCGGTAGAGGTCACCCACCGCGGCGAGGTAGCGGGAGAGGACGGCGCTCCAGTCGGCGAGGGCACGCTCGACGCGCCGGCGCTCGGCCGGAGAGGCGCGGTTCGAGCTACGCGTGAACAGGCTCAGCTCGCTCCAGCCGGGCTGCTGCTCGAGCCGGCACTGCACGTCGGAAAACGAGAAAAAGCCGGCCAGCCCCTGGGGATCGCGAGCGAGCGCCTGGCGGACGACCCGCGACACCTCGCCCGAGACGCGCTGCAGCTCGAGCCGTTCCTGCGCCGGGTCCAGCTCCTCGAACCGGGGGTTCCACGACGCCCAGCCGGCCGCGAAGTCGGCCCGAGCCTCGGCGAGGCGCCGGTCCAGCGCCGGGTTCGGCGCCAGATAGCTCTGCTTGTGAACCACGGCTGCCGCGGTGACGACGAAGCCGCCTCCGGGCAGGAAGCACAGGTGTACACGCTCGGCCACCGGTTGCTCGAAGCACGCGGCGAGGGCGGCGAAGGCGGCGAGCGCTGTGATTCGGAGCCGCCGCTGCCCGCGGCGGACCGCTGGAGACGGTGTGGGTGTGGGCATCGCGGTCATCCTCCCTTCGAGAGCCGAGGTCCATTCTCCACGGTTTCTCCTCCGACGCTACGGTGAGCGCTGGCCTTCTCCGACAGTACTTGATGGTCGCTCGCTATCTCGTGGGCCTCGGACCCGGTCGGTCGACGTGGCAGGCACAATGCCACGCCGTACCGGCGAGACCGAACCACTCGTCCAATCGGCTACAGTTGCCCCTGGCAGCGAGACGCGATGCAGAGGAGGACGGAATGACGGGGTCGGTGAAGGGGCTGCGTGCAGCACCGGTTTTCGAGGGGCGGATCGTCATGGTGGGTTGTGGCAGCATCGGGCAGGCGATGCTGCCGATGATCGGTCGCCACCTCGGCGACGTATACGCCCGGATGATCGTGCTGGCGGCCGACGAGGCGGGACGCAAGATCGCCGAGCGCTGCGGAGCCCGCTTCATTCACTGCAACCTGACGCCGGGCAACTATCGCACGATCCTGAAGAACTACGTGCGTGCGGGTGATCTGCTGCTCAACCTGTCGATCGACATCTCGAGCCTCAGCCTGATTCGCTTCTGTGCCGAGCGGGACGCGCTCTACGTCGACACCTCGATCGAGCCCTGGCCCGGTGTGTTCGACAACCCGATGTTGGAGCTGCGCCAGCGCACCAATTTCGCGATCCGCGCCAAGCTGCTCGATCTCGCCGAGGAACTGGGTTCCGATTCACCGACCGCGGTCGTCGATCATGGGGCGAATCCAGGGTTGGTATCGCATTTCGTGAAGCGGGCGCTGCTCGACCTGGACCGGGAAATGCGCGATGGCAACGCGCGCCCGACGACGCGCGAGCAGTGGGCGGCACTCGCATGCGAGCTTGGGGTGACGACGATCCAGATATCGGAACGCGACACGCAGGCCAGTCAGCGTCCAAAACGCCAGGGAGAATTCATCAATACCTGGTCCGTCGATGGCTTCATCGACGAGCTCATGCAGCCCGCGGAGCTGTCTTTCGGCAGCTTCGAGAAGCGGCGGCCGAAGCGGGCGCGCGAGCATCGTCCGGGTTCGGGCACGCTGTTTCTGGAGCGTCCCGGAGCCAGTACCTTCGCGCGCAGCTGGGTCCCTTCGCGTGGCGGCTTCCAGGGAATGCTGGTCACGCATGACGAGGTGTTCTCGATCGCGGACTACCTATCGATCCGCGATGAGCACGGCTTCGTCTTTCGACCGAGCGTGATGTTCGTTTATCACCCCTGCGACGACGCCATGCTCTCGGCGCTGGAGCTGGAGGGCAACGGATGGGTTGCGCAAGCGGCTCATCGACGTCTGGGAGCGGATATTGTCGAAGGCATGGATGAGCTCGGGGTGCTGCTGGCCGGTCATGAGCGCAACGCATACTGGTACGGTTCGCAGCTCGACATAGCGGCGGCGCGCCAGCACGTGCCCTATGCCAATGCGACGACGGTGCAGGTGGTTGCCGGTGCGCTCGCCGCGATGATGTGGGCGCTGCGCAATCCGCGTCGTGGTGTCGTCGAACCCGAGGATCTGGACTTCGATGAATGCCTGGCGATCGCCGAGCCCTATCTCGGGCGCCTGATGGGGGAGTTCACCGATTGGACGCCGCTGGCTGGGCGCGGCAAGTACTTCCCGGAAAACCTCGACGTGCAGGATCCCTGGCAGTTCCAAAACGTGCGCAGCCGGCAGTGGTTTGGCGAGTAGAGGCGCAGAGGGGGGGCGGGGTGCGAATGGCGGCAAGGGCACCACGATGCCTTCGCCGCGGGAGGGTTCAGCTCACTTGCCGATGACGCGCAGGGTGTCGCCGAGCGGCGTGCCCGCACCCTGCGGCGGCCGTCGGTGGGTGCCGCTCATCCACCGCCTCTCCGAGGTCGACCCTCTGGTTGGCCCGCGCGGTGGCGCAATCATGCGCATCATCGCGTACATCACCGAGCCGAGGGTGATCGGAAGGATCCGCAGACGCCTCGCCGCCACGGGGATGGAGGTGCATAGCCCACCCAGCGCCGATCCCTCCTCACCCCAACGCACGGTCACCGCCGCGTGGCCGCCACGCCCCGGTCGCCCGCTCCGCGCACGACGTGAGGCCCGAGCCCGGCGCAGCCCCGTCCGCCACACCAACCGCGTGGGGCGTCGCAGCGTCGGGTAGAGCGTGTCCCAGACTGGCTCATGCAGCAATCGCTCGCGGGGTCAGAGGCGGTGGCAACTCCGAAGTAGTGGTGGCTACGCAGAGACCCGGCCGGCTCTCCCCGCAGCCGGTTGCTCTCAGCGGGTGCCGAGGATCACGAGCAGGGCGCCGGCGGTGGCGACGAGGATGCCGGCCACTCTGCGGGTGGTCAGGCGCTCGTGAAGGAAGATCACCGCCAACACGAAGACGAACACGTTCGAGAGCTGGTTGAGCGAGGACGCGACCGAGGCGAGGGTGTACTTCATGCCGAGCACCCAGAGCAACGTCGCGCCGAACATGCCGAAAAACGAGCCCCACAGGGTGTTTGCCCAGTGCGGGCCGCGCAGCGTGGCGAGGATGCACCGGCCCGGGCGCCCGAGCACGAACGGTACCAGCGCCACGAGCCCCGAGCCCACCCGAACCACGATCGTGTCGAAAACGGCGACCCGACCCAGCGCCCCCTTCATGAGCACGACGCTGATCGCCACCGAGAGCATCGCCACCGCGCCGTAGGCCAGGCCGAGCAGGACCTGCCGGCGCGCGCGGTGCGAGCGGTCGGGCTCGTACACCGCGGTGGCGATGGCGGCGGCGATCAGCGCGACGCCCACGAGCTGCAGGAGCGTCAGGCGCTCGCCGAGGAAGACGAACGACAGCGCGACGACGAAGCCGACGTACAGGCAGACGACGATGGCGTACAGTCCGGCGCCGAGCTGCTGCAGCGCCTTGAACAGGTAGGTGTCCGAGATGGCGATGCCGAGGATGCCGCTTGCCACCAGCGCGGCGAGGTCCCACGGCGCGATCGAGCCCAGGCCGGAGCCGCCCACGAGCAGCAGCATCGGCCCGAACAGCGCCAGCGAGAAGCCGTTCTTGACGAGATTGAGAGCGATCGGGTGGACGGTGTCGGAAGCTCGCTTGAAGAGCACCACGGCCGCCGCCCAGGTGAGCGCCGCGGCGAGCGAGAACGCCTCACCGGCGTACAGGAACGGGACCTCGGCCACGGCGGGTAAGCCTATCAGTCCTCAGGCGAGCGTCAAACGGTACGCTGGCTGGATCACGACTTCTCGCTCGCCTCGGTCTTGGCGAGATGCTCGGCTCCGCGCAGCGGCTGCACCCGCTGACGGTTCCGCACGCGCAGGTTGAGCATCTCGACGCCGACCGAAAACCCCATCGCGAAGTAGATGTAGCCCTTCGGGATGTGGCGTCCGAAACCCTCGACGACGAGGGCGAACCCGACGAGCAGGAGGAACGATAGCGCCAGCATCTTGATCGTCGGATGGTGCTCGACAAAAGCGGAGATGGGACCGGCCGAGAGCATCATCACCCCGACCGCGATGACGATCGCCGCGATCATCACCGGCAGGTGGTCCGACATGCCGATGGCCGTGATCACCGAGTCGAGCGAGAAGATAATGTCGAGCACGATGATCTGGCTGATCACCCCGGCGAAGCTGGCGACGACCGCGTGTGCCCGCCTCTCGCCCTCCCCTTCGAGGTGGTGGTGGATCTCGAACGTCGCCTTGGCGAGCAGGAAGACTCCGCCTCCGATGAGGATCAGGTCGCGGGCCGTGAAGTCGTGGCCGAAAACTGCGAACAAGCTCACGGTGAGATGGGCGAGCCAGGCCAACGAGGTGAGCAACCCGATGCGGGTGAACATCGCGAGCGCGAGGCCGAGGGTGCGAGCTCGCGCCCGCCTGGCCGCCGGCAGCCGGCCGGCGAGGATCGAGATGAAGATGATGTTGTCGATACCCAGCACGATCTCGAGCGCCGAGAGCGTGAGCAAAGCGAGCCAGGCGTTGGGGTCGGTGAGCAGGCTCATGATGCGAATTATCGTCCAGCCGCGAGGCCGCGGGATCGCGCGCTCTCCCGCAGCACGTCGGATCAGCCGACGAGCGGCTTGATCACCGCGGCCGCGAACTGCTCGAAGGTGGTCGTGCCGCGTAGGTCGGGGTCGGGTGGCAGACCCTGGACGATGCGGCCGGTGGCGAAGGCGTCGTACAGCTCGAGCAACGAGTCGACCATATCGGCTGCCAAGCCGGTCCCGAGCATCGCCTGCCGTGCCTGGTCGGGTGTTACCTGCACGTGCGCCACGGGTTTGCCGAGCACCTTCGTCAGGGTGGCGGCGACATCACCGTAGCCGAGCTCGGCCGGGCCGTAGAGCAGGACGGCCCGCGTGCCGGACCAGCTCGGCTCGAGCAGCAGCTTCGCGGCGGCCTCGGCGATGTCGGCGGTCGCGACCATCGGCGTCCTGGCGTTGCCCGGGACCGGCAGGAACATCGCGCTCGCGGTCTTGATCGTCTCGAGCGACATCAGGACGTTCTCCATGAACGCGCCGGGCCGCAGGTGCGTGACGTTGGTCGCGACCTCACCGATCGCCTGCTCGACGTCGTGCAGGCCGTTGACCGGTCCGGCACCGTAGCCGAGCTGCGCGCCGACGCTCGAGAGGTTGACGACGCGGCCGATGCGGTTGGCCTGGATCGCCCGGGCGGCGATGGCGCCCATCCGACGCTGGTAGGCGCGGAAGTCGGGCGCCTGGTAGTTGGGCGGCGTGAGCCAGAACAGCGCCTCTGCCCCGCGCGTGGCCTCGAGGACGAACGCCTCGTCCTCCAGCGAGCCCTCCGCCACCCTGGCGCCGCGGGCGACGAAGCCGGCCACCTTTTCGGGGTGCCGGGCGATGAGCGTGACCTCGGCGCCGGCGGCGAGCAGCCGGTCGGTGAGCTTGGAGCCGATGTTGCCGGTGGGTGCGGTGACGACGATGCGCATGTGGGACCTCCCTTGGCTCGGGACCTTGCGGTCGTGTGCGTACCAACCCGAGCGAGGAAGACGGCGATTCCCGGCCCCGCCCGGGGTGAGGCGTGTCCCGGCCCGGGCTTCGTCCGAGTCGGTGTCCGTCTCTGGCGTGCAGTCGGTTCGAGGGCTGACTCGCAGGTGCAACGGCGGTAGGTCAGCACACCTGAACCCTCCCGTTCCTGGCCACTCGTGACAAAGCCCGGCCGTGTTGCTGGGGGTGTTCGTGTGGCGGAGCGGAAGAGCTTTCTCGGTTCTCAGCCTCCACTCGGGAGGATGGGGGGTGGTGGCCACGACCACGACGAGGATCAGGTCCGACACCGGGGGCGGAAAAGCACCAGCGGGGCTGGCCCCATCTTCACAAGAGCCAACGCAGGCCGAGCAGCGGTAGGATCGTGAGGGTGAAGAACACCACCGCCACCACCACGAACAGCAGCCCGCCAGTGACGACGAGCACGGCGTCCTCCTCGAGCAGGCCGACAGTGGTGATGGCGATGACGAGGGCCGGCATCGTGTTGGTGAACAGGATCGGCAATGGCAGCGCGAGCTCCACGCCGGAGACGGCGATGACGCCCCCGGCAATGGCGTGCGTCCAGCGTTGGCTGTGGAACCATTTGCCGCGGGGCCTGATGATACGCTCGGCCTTGGACAGCAGCTTCTGGCCGGCGCGCACGGCCTTGAGCACGACCCCGGGCGGCAGCTCGTTGTCGAGCAAGCGCTTGGGTAACCATGGCGGTAGGCCGACCGCCATCAGCACCCCCAGCAGCGCGATCGCCAGACCGATCGGGGTCGATACACCCGGCAGCGGCAGGGGCTGCAGAAACGGCAGCACGAGAAGGAACGCCAGCGCCGCGTGACCGCGGGTCGAGAGGTGGTCGATGAGCACCCGTCCGGTCACCGGACCCTGCTCGGACAAGCGCAGCACCTGTTCGAGCTCCTCCGACAGCCGGCAGCAGTGGTGGGGTCGAGGTGAGGCAGGTGTGGTCACTACTTCCTGATCGGGCTCCGCGCTCACGGGTGCACTATCAGCGACGCACCTACAGACCGTCAACTCCTGCGGTGCCGCCGCGTGGTCTCGGCTGCCGGTAGCGGGGTGTCCGTCGACCGGCCGTGCTTCCGGTGGCGGGCGCTACCTGGGCGAGCTTTGCGGCCATGTCCAGGTTGCTTCGGGTGGCGTGACCGGGTTGGCGATCGATGGTCGGGAGGTGGGGGCGAAGCAGAGAAAGGCTTGCGGTGCTCGGCTCTCGATCGAGTGCGTGGGTGGTTCGCTCCCGACCCCCGAGCCGTGGGGCGCTCACTTGACATCGCGGTCGCGCCGTTGTGGCATGACGACCGTCGCCGGCTTCGGCGGCGGGAGGTCCCCCGGTGCACGGGCTCGATTCGATCTTCAACCCCACGCGTATTGCCCTCGTGGGCGTGACCGAAAACCCGAGAGCGGTGGGCGGCACGGTGCTGCGCAACCTCGTCGGCTCGGGGTTCCGCGGCGTCGTCTACCCGATCCACCCGAAGCTCGAGGCGGTGCTGGGCGTGCCGTGCTTCCCGACCCTGCAGGCGCTCCCACGGACCCCCGACGTCGTGGTCGTGTGCACGGCGCCGCAGCAGGTGCCGGAGGTGGTTGCCGAGTGTGGCGCCACCGGTGTCAGGGGCGTGGTGGTGATGTCCTCCGGGTTCGGTGAGGCGGGCGAGGAGGGCAGAGGGCTCGAGGCCGAGCTGCGTGCCACCCTCGGGCGCTACCCGGCGATGCGTGTCATCGGTCCCAACTGCCTCGGCGTCATGGTGCCGCGGCTGGCGCTCAACATGACCTTTGCCGGGGCGATGGCGAAGCCCGGCAAGGTGGCGTTCCTCTCGCAGTCGGGGGCGCTGTGTACCTCGGTGTTGGACTGGGCGCTCGAGCAGGGCATCGGCTTCTCGTACTTCGTCTCGGTTGGCAACATGCTGGACGTCGGCTTCGCCGACCTCATCGATCAGGTGGCCGAGGACCCCGAGACCGACTCGATCATCCTCTACATGGAGTCGCTCACCGACGCGCGGGAGTTCATGACCGCGGCGCGGGCGTTCGCACGCTCCAAGCCGATCGTGGCGTTCAAAGCGGGGCGGTTCACCGAGTCGGCCAGGGCCGCGGCCTCGCACACCGGGGCGCTGGCTTCCGAGGACGCGGTGTACGAGGCGGCGTTCGCCCGCGCCGGGGTCGTCCGCGTGGGCGAGATCGGCGAGATCTTCCACTGCGCCGAGCTGGTGGGCCGCCACCGGCGCCCCGCCGGGCCACGCCTGGCGATCGTCACCAACGCCGGCGGTCCGGGTGTCATGGCCACCGACGCGCTGATGGCGCGGCAGGGCGTGCTCGCCGAGCTGGGGGCCGCGACCATGGCGCAGCTCGACGAGGTGCTGCCTGCCGCGTGGTCGCGCGGCAACCCGGTGGACGTGCTGGGGGACGCTCGCTCCAAGCGCGTCGCCCGGGCGGTCGAGATCGTGCTCGCCGATGCCGGCGTGGACGCAGTGCTGGTCATCCTCACCCCGCAGGCGATGACCAACCCCACCGCCACCGCCAGAGAGCTGGCCGAGCTCGGCGCCAAGGCGCACAAGCCGATTCTGGCCGCCTGGATGGGCGGAGCGGCGATGCGGGAAGGGGTGCGGGTGCTGGCAGCCGCTGGAATCCCCGTCTACGCGACCCCCGACGAGGCGATCAAGGCGTTCATGACGCTGGTGGTGTACGCGCGCAATCTCGCCGCGCTGTACGAAACCCCCAAGAACGTGCCGGTGACGTTCACCCTCGACCGGCGCCGCATCGCCGAGCGCGTGCAGGCGTCTGGCACTGCGGCGGGTGGGTGGCTCTCGGAGACCGACGCCAAGGAGCTGCTCGAGGCGTACGGTATCCAGACCACCCGACCACTCCCAGCCGCCACTGCCGCCGAGGCGGTCGCGGCCGCCGAGGTCATCGGCTATCCGGTGGTGCTCAAGCTCGCCAGCCCGGACATCACCCACAAGTCGGACGTCGGTGGCGTGGTGCTCGACCTTCCCGACGCCGAAGCGGTGCGCACCGCGTTCACCCGCATCATCGCCTCGGCGCGACTGGCGCAGCCGGAGGCGCGGGTCGATGGCGTCACCGTGCAACCGATGGCCGATACGCGCGAGGGTGTCGAGCTGATCGTCGGGGCCAAGCGCGACCCGGTCATGGGCAGCGTCATTCTGGTCGGGCTCGGGGGTGTCGCCGCCGAGGTGTTGCAGGATCGTGCTCTTGGCTTGCCGCCGCTCAACGAGCGGCTGGCTCGTGCCTTGCTCGAGTCGCTGCGCTCGTACCCCCTGCTCACCGGGTACCGCGGCCGGCCGGCGGTCGATATCTCCCGTCTCGTCGAGACGCTCATCCGCTTCTCGTACCTCGTGGCCGACCTCCCCGAGGTGCGCGAGCTCGACGTCAACCCCCTGCTCGTCACCCCGCGCGGCATCGTGGCGCTCGACGCCCGGGTGCTCGTGGACCGGGGACCCGGCGGCGTCCCGGAGCGGCCGTACGCTCACCTCGCGTTGCGCCCGTACCCCGAGGAGTACGTGCGCTCGGTGTCGTTGCGCGACGGCACCCAGGTGCTGCTGCGCCCGATTCGCCCGGAGGACGAGCCGGCATGGCTCGAGCTGCTCGGCTCCTGCTCCCGGGAGACGATCTACGCCCGCTTCCGCTACCTGTTCCACTGGGCCAGCCACCAGGTCGCGACGCGCTTCTGCTTCATCGACTACGACCGCGAGATCGCCATCGTCGCCGAGGTCGGCGAGGGTTCGGAGCGGCGCCTCGTGGGGGTGGGGCGCCTGGTCGCCGCCCCCGATCTGTCGAGCGTCGAGTACGCGGTGCTGGTCACTGACGCCTGGCAGAACCGTGGCCTTGGGCAGGTGCTCACCGACTACTGCCTGGAGATCGTCAGCAGCTGGGGCATTGCAAAGGTGGAGGCGCAGACCACCGCCGACAACGTGCGGGTGGTGGCGATCCTCACCGAGCGCGGCTTCATCCTCGAGCACGACGAGGAAGGTCTGATCCGCGCGACCCTCACGCTGTAGAGGCAGGGGACGAGGGACCTCCGCGCCTTGCGGAGGCGTGGCCTGCTCGGCAGGGCCTCGGTTGCGATGCTGGGCGCGAAGCTTGGGACCGCGCCGGTTCGGGTGGCGGGGTAGGGTGGCGGAGGTGGTGCGGAGGCCGCACTGGGTGGGGAACCGGGCGGTGAACCGAGCACCGACGACCGACAACTGGCCGGGTGGGCGGGGGCCGCGACCCGTGCTATCGTCTTCGGCGCAAACGACCGTTGGGTCGTCACGCCAGGTCGGATGGGGTGCACATGCTCGGGCTCTCGGTGGTGCTGGCACTGTTGCCGGTCGTCGTCATCCTGCTGTTGCTGGTGGTTCGCAAGACGCCGGCCGACATCGCGGGGCTGGTGGGGTGGGGAGTCGCGCTCGCGCTCGCGCTCGTGTACTTCCACACCCCGCTTTCCACCGCGCTGTGGGCGAGCCTGGCAGGGGGCATCGCCTCGTGGCCGATCGCTCTCATGGTCGCGACCTCGATCTTCCAGATCACGGTGATGGCCGAGACTGGGGCGCTCGGGCGTATCGTCACGTTGATCAAGACCGTGTCACCGAAGGACAAGGTCGTGCAGGTGCTGATCATCAACTTCGGGTTCGGTACGTTGATTGCAGCGATCGGTGCGACACCGGTATCGATCCTGCCGCCGATCATGCTGGCCCTCGGTTATACCTCGTTCGTGTCGATCGCGTTGCCGGCGCTCGGGTACGACGCGCTGTGCACGTACGCACTGCTCGGCGTACCGGTGGTGGTGTTCTCGGATCTCGTGGGGCTGCCGGTGGCTGAGGTGAGCGGGTACTTTGCCCGCTTCATGCCGGTGATCTCGACCTGCATCGGCTTCGGGATGATGTGGATCGTCGGGCGCTGGAAGATGATGGTCAAGGGGCTCGTGCCGACGCTGGTGTCCGGCCTGGTGGCCGGGTTCATCACGATCGGGATGAACGAGCTCGAGCTCATCCCCCTCACCGGGGTCGTGGCAGGGCTGGGGGTGATCCTGGTGATGCTCGCCTACCTCAAGGTGCGTGGGCTGCCACTGATCGATCGCAGCGTGCTCACCCCCGAAGACCTGGCGCAGGAGCAGAAGATGTCGCTCGGGCGGGCGCTCTCGCCGTGGCTGATCCTGGTCGCCTTCTCGTTCCTCGTGAACCTGCCGCAGCTTCCGTTCTACGAGCTGACGTTCCGCCGGTTGGCGATGCCGATCGAGATCATCCCTGGGCGGCCGGAACGGGTGCGCTTGTTCTGGCAGGCCTACTTCTGGATCCTGGTCAGCACGCTGGCGGCTCTGCCGCTGCTGCGCGCGAGGTGGGCGCAGATGGCGAGCTCGCTGCGCAAGTGGAGCACTCGCGCGCCACGGCCGGTGCTGGCGGCGGCGGTGTTTTTTTCCCTCGCCTACGTGCTCAACCACTCGGGCAAGGGGCTCGACTTTAAGCTCGTGGAGCCGCTGCACAACATGATCTTCGTGGTCGCCGACGCGAGTGCGCGGGTGTTCGACAAGGCGTACCCGCTGATCGCGCCGTTCCTCGGCCTGTTGGGCGGGTTCATCTCGGGCTCGGAGGCGTCGTCGCTGGCGATCCTCACCAAGCTCCATCTCACGACCTCCGAGAAGATCGGCGCGCTGGGGCTGCTGGTCGCGGCGGCGAGCGGCATCGGTGGCGGGCTCGCCAGCGTGATATCGCCGGCCAAGCTGCAGAATGCGGCGGCGACGATCGACCGCATCGGCGAGGAGGGGAAGGTGATCCCGGTGTGCGCAGCGATCTCGATTACGATCACCGCGGTATGTGCGCTCATGACGAGGTTGTGGGCGTATTGAGCTCGCTGGAGGCCGCACGATGAAAGCCCTCCCACTCGCCCTCATTGCGCTCGTGTCCGGCGTCGTCGTCGCCCCCACCCAGACGAGCGCCCAGCCGGCGCCGCCCGATCCCCCGAAAGCCGAGATCGGCTTCGAGGAGCGCGTACGCTCGGAGGACTGGGGAAACCTGACCGACTTCTCGAGCACGAACGATGACTTCCGCACGCAGTACCGGTTCCGCAGCCGCCTATGGATGACGCTCCGGCCTTCAGCCAGGGTCGAGGTGGTGGCGGGAATCATCAACGAAAACCGGAGGATCGCCGAGCCGAGCATGGCGTTCCACGGGCGCGAGGTGGTGTTCGAGACGCTGTACGTGGACTGGAGGCTCGGGTCCGGATGGGCGGTCCGCGCCGGGCGCCAGAATCTCATGCGCGGCGAGGGGTTCGTGCTGTTCGATGGCAACCCGCTCGATGGCTCGCGCACCGCGTACTTCAACGCTCTCGACCTGTACCGGAGCTTCGGGAAGTCGAGGCTCGAGCTGCTGGCCATCTCGAACCCGCGCACTGACCGCTACCTGCCGCGCTTCAACGAGGCGAGGAAGGTCTCCGAGCTGCAGCGGCTTGTGGAGTGGGACGAGCGGGCGCTCGGCGCCTACCTCACGTACGCCGAGCTGCCCAAGACGGGGCTCGAGGCCTACGCGTTTTACAAGACCGAGACCGGCGACTTCCGTGCCGCCACGCACCCGCTGTTCCAGCCGGACCGCCAGCTCGGGGTGGTGGGCGGCCGCGTCGTGCGGACGCTCGGGAAGGGGTTCACCCTGGTCGGCGAGGCGGCCTACGAGGTCGGCAGCCAGGATGCTCAGCCCGGCAGCAGCGGCGCCTCGCGCGACCTCCGGGCGTGGGGCGGCTACCTGAGGTTCCGGAAGGAGCTCGGCGGCAAAGCCGGGCCCAGCGTGTCGCTCGCCTATATCGGGCTGTCCGGCGACGACCCGGCGACGGACACCATCGAGGGCTGGGACCCACTGTTCTCCCGCTGGCCCAAATGGAGTGAGCTGTACATCTACAGCCTCGGGTCCGAGACGGGCGCGTCATATTGGTCCAACATCGGGATGTGGGAAGCTGAGCTACGCCTGACGCCCGCGAAGTGGCTTGCGGTGCGAGCGGCGTATTACCGCATGCAGGCTTTCGAAAGCCTTGGGGCGCGGGGCGGGGTCTTCGGTTCCGGCACGCACCGCGGGGACCTTTTCCAGATCCGCGGCGACGTCACCTTGGGCGGGGGCTGGAGGGGACACGCGGTGTACGAGCACCTCGACCCAGGCAACTTCTATGCCGGCCGAGACGCCGCCCATTACCTGCGTTTCGAGGTCATCTACACCCTCAAGCACGCGCTCTGACCCCACCCGCCCGCCGCGGCCCAGAGGACCGCGCCAACCGTCGTGGCGGAGGCCCTGCCGAGCGTGCCGACCCACTGGTGGGTGCGGATGCCGCGGCCGCGCCATGGCCTTGTGCGGATGGTCGAGGATGAGGCTGCTGACTGAAGCCGCCGACCACGGGTGACGGGCGGGGCTTTCTCCATTTTCGTGGCTCGTGGCTCAGCTCTGGTGGAGCAGCTTCTCTACCCGCGCGACGACCATATCCATGGCCACGGTGTTGAGGCCGCCCTCGGGGATGATGACGTCGGCGTAGCGCTTGGAGGGCTCGACGAACTCGAGGTGCATCGGCCGTACGGTGCCGAGGTACTGGCAGATCACCGAGTCGGCGGTGCGGCCGCGCTCGGCGATATCGCGCTGGAGGCGGCGAATGAAGCGGATGTCCGGGTCGGTGTCGACGAACAGCTTGACGTCGAACAGCTCGCGCAGCTCGGGTTCGGCGAAGATGAGGATGCCCTCGACGACGATCACCGCGTGTGGCTCGATGCGCTCGGTCACACTGGTGCGGGTGTAGGTCTTGAAATCGTACACCGGCATCGGTACCGGGTGTCCGGCCTTGAGCTCCCGCAGGTGCTGGACGAGCAATGGCGTATCGAGCGCGTCGGGGTGGTCGAAGTTTTCCTTCACGCGCTCGGCGAGCTGGAGGTGGCTGAGGTCCTTGTAGTATGCGTCGTGCATCAGAAAGGCGATGCGACGGGTGCCGACGCGCTTGAGGATGACGTTGGCGACCGTGGACTTGCCGGAGCCGGATCCACCGGCAATGCCGATGACGAGGGGGGTGGCGCGGTTGTGCATGGCGCATGGTACTCCCGCTGGGCAATCCGGGGCCAGGGGACACCCGCCCCTTTGGTCGGCCACCGCTTTCGGCTTCGGTGGAGGGGGTATTCTGGGTGGGATGGGAGGCGGCATGTACTGTCCGAACCCGAAGTGCATCGATTACGAGCAGGATGGGGTGCCAGGCGAGTACGTGGACACGGTTACGACCTGCCCCAAGTGCGGGAGCGCGCTCGTTGTCGAGCTGCCGCCCGGCTGGCCGGATCGATACGACGAGACCTTCGACGATGAAGAGCACGGGCCGGATGAGGAGCGCAGCGGCCGTGCCCAGCCGGTTCATGTCGAGGCACCGGGGCTCGGGACGTTCGTCCCGCTCGCGGCCTACGACTACCCGGACGAGGCGGACGTCCTGCTCGAGCACCTCGCCGCTGCCGACATCACGGCGGTAGTGCTCTTGGATGACGGGCGCGATTTTCTCGACAAGGGTGACGTTGCCACCTGCTCCCGCGTGCTCGTCCCCGAAGGCCAGTACCGGGTCGCCGCGTCGATCCTCACCGCCCTCGACCGCGCCTAGCCGGACCGCTCACGGCCGCACGATGCGCAGCTGCACCGTCGGCCCACCTGGCGCGATCCCGTTCGCCTCGAAGCGGGTCTCGATACACCTGCGCCTGGCGGTGGCGCGAGCGGCGATACCTCCGGTGCCAGCTCAGGCTGACAGCTCGCGCAGGGTTTCCCTCCGGCTTTCGACGGTCACCGCAGGCGGATACGGCCGAGTGGTGGAGGGAGCGAGCGCGCGTCGACGACGAAGAGCTCGCCGGTGCTGTTTCCGGCGGCGATGCGGGTCCCACCCGGCAATACGGCGCACATCCCGAGCTGGCCGAGGTCGGTCGACAGCCCGATCGCGACCTCGACGTCGAGGCCGCCCTCGATGCGGGAAACGGAGTACCTGACGAGCTTGTTGGCCCCGACCACTGCCAGCTCGTGGTCGCCGAACGGAGCGGCCCACTCCAGGTGGTGGTCCGGAGGCTCGATCTCCCACGCCCGGCCGCTCGCCACGTCGAAAAGCCACAAAGAGGCCGGGCGGACGCCGACGACGAGCACGACATCGGCCCTTGGGTGGGCGCACACCGAGTAGGCGCCCTCCGAGCGGATCCGCTGTGTCCGCATCGCCGTCCAGGCGCTGCCCTGACGGCGCAGCTCCATCCAGCTTCGCTCCCAGGTCCCGACCACCGCGAGGCCGCGCCGGGAGTCGATCCAGAGCGCGGACTTGGACCCTCCTCCAGGGGCGATGGTGGCGGTCTCGACGAGATCGGGTAGGCGCCACGCCTTGATCGTGTGGTCGGAGGAGGTCGACCACAGGGTGCGGGTCGCCGCCTCCCAGAACAGGTAGTTGACGAGGTAGCTGTGGGCTCGGCTGCGGGTGACGACCTCGAGCCGAGCTGCGTCCCACACGGCGATTGTCTTGTCGTCGGAGGCGGTGACGACTCGGTCGCCGACGGTGACCAGCGAGGTCAGCCCCTGCGTGTGGCCGCGGCGTGACTCGAGCCGGGAGGTCTCGAGGTCGTAGCGGTGGAGCTGCCCGTCCGAAGTGCCGAGCAGTACCCGACGACCGTCCTCGCTGGCGCCGATCGCCCAGATCGGCACCCCGGCGACGGCGCCCCGGCGCTCCAGGGGAAGCCCGCGGTACGCGAACGAGATCACCTTCTGCGCTGCGGCATCGCGTACCAGCAGGCCCGACGGTCCGAAGCTGAGGTCGAGATAGGCCGCGGCCGGCGCCTCGATCTCAGCTACCTTGCCAGCGCCCTCCCGCAGCAACGCCAGCCGTCCCTCCTTGCCGACGACGAGCGTCGGGTGGTCGGGCAGGAACAGCAGGGCATGGGTCTGACCGGGGAGAACGTGACGGGTCGGGGACCTGCCGCCGACGAGGTCGTAGACGACGACCTCATCGAACCAACCGCCAACCGCCAGCTTCTCGGAGAGATCGTCGATGGCGAGGGCGTTGACCTGGCCGTCCCAATCGCGTGCGGCGAGCACCTCCCGCCCGGTCGCGAGCTCGATGGCGTGCACCGTATGGTCGACGCCAACCCAGGCGACGTAGCGGGCGCTGAGGGTGAGCCGGCTGGGGGGCACGTCGAGACGCCGCTCGACGAGTGGCCGCCGACGTGGCTCGGCGAGCGAGAGCACCCGGAGTTTCGTCGAGTCGGCGCGGGCGAGCGCCGTGCTCCGGCGATCGAGCGCCAGCAGCTCGTCCTGCCCGATCCTCTCGGCGACCACCCGCTCGCTGACCCGTTCCTTGCCCGGGAAGAGGTTGCGCACCACGAGCCGTCCGGCCGTGCGGATCGCCAGCTCGCCGACCCGGGCGCTGCCAACCACCTCCTCGTCGGGAGCCAGCGGGGTGAACGACGGTGCGGCGGCTCCCTCGAGGTCCACGAGGTAGACACCTTGACGGCCCACGGCGAGCACGATGCCCGGCTGCGGCCCGCTCCCCACCAGCCGAACCACGTCCTTCGGCAGCGCCGCCTCGTGGTGTGGCGATAGCATCTCACCGGTCGCCGGCGACACAGCACCCGACCGCTCGGTCCGGGCCGGAGCGAGGCCGGCGAGGCGCTCCTCGTATGGCTTGGCGAGGTCGTAGCGACCCTGCTCCCGGTAGAGAAGCGCCAGGTGCTCGAGCGTCGCAACCAGATCGGGGTGACGCATACCGAGCGCCTTCTCGCGCCCGGCGAGTGCCTCGCCGAGGAGCTTCTCCGCCTGATCGTACTGGCGGAGTCGAACGGCGAGAAGCCCGGCGTTGTCGAGCGAGGCGGCGAGATCCGGGTGGTTCGCCGGGAGCAGCTCTCGACGCGTCTGCAAGGCGCTGTCCACGAGCCCTTTGGCTCGGCCGAGCAGGCCGAGCTTGAGGTAGGCGACACCCATAGCGTCGGCGAGCCGAGCCTGGGTAAGCCGATCCCCACCGGCCGCCTCTTGCATCCGCCGGGCACCCTGGTCGAGCAGCTCGCGGGCGGTCACCGTCTCGCCACGGCCGCCAGCCGCGCCGGCCAGATCGAAAAGGTCAACGAGAAAACGCGACACCTCCCGGGCCGCGGCTGCCTCCCGCTCGGCTCGCGCCGCTTCCAGCCCGATCCGGCGCGCCTGGATTGCCATGGCGGCGGAGAACACCGTCAGGGCCGTAACCGCCGGGATCAGCAGACGCCGTCGCCGGCGGCTGCGCTCAGCCTGAGCGTGGGATAGGCGATCTGCCTCGAGCGCCGCGCGGCGGCGGTCGAGCGAGCGCAGGCGGATCGCCAGCTCGGCCGCGGAGCTGAGCCGTCGCTCCGGCATTCCGTCGACGCAGGCAGCGATGTCCTCGCGCAGCAGCTCGTCGCCGACGTCGCGCTCCCACCCCGGCGCCAGCGGCCGGTCGAGGTCGCCGGCGGCGAGCTGGTAGAGCACGATCCCGAGAGCGAAGACGTCCGCCTGGACGGTCGCGGGACGGCCGGTCAGAAGCTCCGGCGCCATGTACTTGGGGGTGCCGGAGGTGGTGCTCTTGGTGCCGCCGAGCTCGGTCGTCCCCATCGTGATCCCGAACTGCGCGAGGCGGGAGGTGTCGGTCACCAGACCGATACCGAAGTCGGTGAGCTGCGCCTGGAGCCGGCCGTTCGGGTCCTCGATGATGAGGATGTTGGTCGGCTTGAGGTCCTTGTGCAGCACGCCGACCGAGTGGGCGGCAGCCAGCGCCTCGGCGGCTTGGGCCACGATCTCGAGCCGCGTCGCCAGGGGTACCGAGCCGACCCCGCCCTTGCCCGCCGCCCAGTCCGCGAGGCTGCCGCCGGCGGTGTACTCCGACTCCAGGAAGTACGGCTGCTCGTCGAAGTTCCAGTCGCGCACCCGGGCGATATCCGGGCGGTCGCCGAGCGCCTCCTTGAGCAGCCGGAACAGCGTCACCTCGCGCTTGAGCCCGCGCAGCCGCTCGGCCTCGAAGCAAAACTTGAACACCAGCCGGTCGCCGGTCTTGGTGTGGCGCGCCAACCAAACCTCGCCGAACCCGCCCTCACCGAGCTTCTCAACCAGTGTCCAGCGATCACGGTGCGGCACCTGCTGACCCGGCGCCGGCCGCCACCCGACGATCGTCTGGTCGCCGCCGACCCGGTGGGCCTTCTCGGAGTCGGGCGGTGGCGCCAGCGGCGCACCAGCAGCGTCGCCGACCTCGAACACCTCTACCGGTTCCTCCACCCCCTTGAGCAGGTACGATCCGTGCGCCACCCAGCGCACCTCGGCCACCGGCAGCTCCAGGCCCACCGCGGCCCGCCGGGCGACATCGAACGTGGCGCGCGTCATCAGGGTCTGCCCACCCTGCGCCAGGCTCATGAGCCGAGCGGCAAGGACTTTGGCGAGGCCCTCGACCTCCACCGGTTTGGCGCCCCGCGCCACGTCCTCGGGCGGGTTTTCCCGCAGGTAGACCTCGCCGAGGTGGAGCCCGGCGCGCGCCGCGAGGGCCGTGCTGGTGCCGCTCGCGAGCGCGTGGAGCGCCTGGTGGTAGGCGAGGGCGTACGCCACCGCGTCGAGCGGCCGCTCGAACAGCAGCAGGAACCCGTCGGTCTTGTCGATCTCGAGCCCGTGGTGGGCTGCGAGGAGGTCCCGCGCCAGGCGGTCGTGGCGCCCGAACAGGGTGAACGCCCGCTCGTCGCCGAGCTCCGCCACGAGCCTGGTGCTGTCCACCAGGTCGGTGACGAGGAGCGTGCGCAGCACGGCAGCGGAGGGCGGCGTGGACATCGCGGCGTCAGGTGCTCGACCGCTCGTCGCGGGCTGCGGCCTCCTCGCTCGAGCCCAGCCGACGGTCACAGAACTCGCGGATCGTGATCGGTACCTGCGGGTGATTCTCGCCGATGGCCCGTAGCGAGCTCTGGTGGAGCTCGAGCAAGTCGCACGGTGTGGCAGCGACGACGGTGGCGGTCCGTGGCTGCCCGGTGACGAGAGAGATCTCGCCGAAGAACTCGCCCTCGTCGAGGGTGCGGACCTGACGATTGTGACCGCTCTGATCGCGCGCGAACACGCGCACCTGGCCCGAGGCGAGCACGAACAGCGAGGCGCCCGGCTCGCCCTCGGTGACCACGATCTCGCCCGGCTCGAAGCTGAGCAGTTGCAGCCCCTGCATGAGCGCTACGAGGTCGGCGTCGGCGAGCTCGGAGAATAGCGGCGAACGCCCGATCCCCCTGTAGCGGGCGCGCTCCTCGCTGGGCTGGTCGAACTCGAACAGCTCGATGACCAACGCCTCCTCCTCGGGTGTGGCCGGCTCGGTGGCGAGCGTCGGCGGTGGCACCGGGGGAGGCGCCGAGGCGACGGGAGGGGTGGGCTCGGGTGACGGGCCCGGCAGCGGCACCGCCTCGGTCGGTGTGAGTGGCGCGTTGCCGAGGTGCGCGAAACGTGTCTGGTCGGGGCGCCGGAGCGCTGCCAGGAAGCGCTGCTGCAGCACGTCCTCATTCATGATGGCGGCCAACTTTTCATCGAGGTCGGTGCGCGTGGGATCGATGCGCTGCATCTTCTTCATGATAGCGATCGCCTTGGCGTGGAAGCCGTCCTGGGCAAAAGAATCGGCCAGACGCGCCAGGATCGCCATGGCCAGCTCTTTCTGGCCGTCCAACACCAGCACGTCGGCGAGCTGCTGACGCAGCCAGGTGTTGTCCCGGTCGGCCTGCAGGTTCTGTCGTAACAGCACGATCGCTTTCTTGTACTGCTTGGAGGCGATCAGCTTGCTGATGACTTCCACCTTCCCGAGCCACATCGACATGTGTGCCTCCCCCTCGAGGATACTTGCGCGGTGCCGGTGCGCCAGGGCGACGCGGACCGTCCGTACCGTATGATACGGGAGGTGAGCGCTTCCCGATCGGTCGCGGCCGAGCCTGTGCTGACGGCACATGAGCTCGATCTGGTGGCTGCCTTCGGCGTGCCACGGCGCCTGCCCGAAGGCGGTCGGATCTTCACCGCCGGTGAGCCCGGGCTGTCGATGTTCGCGGTGCTCGGGGGCGAGGTGGAGCTCGTGTTCGACCACGGTGGCCGGCGCAAGACGTTGGGGGCTGGGGCGTTTTTCGGCGAGCTGGCGCTGCTGCTCGCCGGCGAGGGCCGCAGCGCCGACGCCGTCGCCAAACCCGGAGCTCGCTTGCTGGAGTTGGATCGGACGGCGTTCCTGCAACTCACCGACAGCCATCCTCGCCTGGCGGTCGAGTTGTTGGTGCGCAGTGCCCGCTCGCTGCTCGGCTCCGAGCGTCGGCTCGTCGCCGAGCTCGAGGAGCGTAACCGCGAGCTCGAACGTACACTCGACTATCTGCGCCGCACGCGTGAGGAGCTCTCATCGGCCGAGCTGCAGGCGCAGACCGACGCGCTCACGGGGCTGTACAACCGGCGCTGTTGCGATACGCAGCTCCCGCGCCTCGTCGAGCGCGCCGCGGCGAGCGGTGTGGGGCTCGCAGTGATTCTCATCGACCTGGATCACTTCAAGCTGATCAACGACACCCATGGGCATGCCGGCGGCGACGCTGTGCTCAGGGCCGTGGCGGTGGCGCTGCGCGGGGCCGTGCGTTGGAGCGACCTGCCGTGTCGAGTCGGTGGCGACGAGCTTGCGGTCGTGCTCGTCGACATCCCGGATCCAGCCGCGGCGCTGGGCCGCGCACGTACCGTTTTCGACACGCTCTCTGGCCTCACGGTCGAGCTGGGGGCAGCCCGGGTCGTGGTCGGAGCCAGTCACGGCGGAGCCTTCCTGCGCCCCGGTGAGACCGCCCAGACGCTGCTGCGTCGCGCCGACGCGGCGCTGTACGCCGCCAAAGCATGTGGGCGCGGCGCCCTGGTATGGGAAGGGGAGGTGATCGCCGCCGCCCAACCACCTGTCGGTCCGGTCGGGAGCTGAGAGGCGGAAGGCATCCCCCATGGCTCGTACCCAGAGCTGCCGCCAACCTCCCTCCCTGTCCCACCACCCACCCGAGCGTGGGCGTGAACGAGCCACCCGCCCGCACTCGGCTCGTGCGGGGGTCCTGGACCGCGTGCAGTCGAACGCTGTGGTGGCGAGACCCGTCTCGCTGCTGCCTCGGCGAGGCGGGAACGCAATGCGAACGTGAGCCGTTGCTGAGTACGAACCCCGGAGGTGGGCGATGGCTGACGACAGGTACCTGACCATCCGCGAGCTTTTGGCAAGCTCCCGTCCCGAAGACCTGCGCCGTGGCCTGGAGCTCGTCAAACGTGAGATCGCGCGCATCGGGTCGGCCGAGGCGCGTGAGCTGTTCGAGGTGGTGACGAGTCTGTTCTACCTCGACACCTTCGAGCAGCCGCAGTTGGCGCCGTTCGTCGAGGAGGCAATCTCGCTCGTCGTCGGCTTCGGTCACTGGGTCATTCCGGCGCTGGTGGAGAAGCTCGATGCCAGTGACTTCAAAGCCGAGCTCGCGGCGGCCGCGGCGCTGGGACGGATCGGTGCCGACGCCATCGAGCCGCTGCTCGGGGCGTACGCGCGCGCCGACGAGGATCGTCGCGTCTTCATCCTCTACGCGCTCGGCAAGATCAGGTCGGCGCGGGTGCTGGCGGCGGTGCCGGCGTTGCTGGAAGCAGCCGGCTCGTCCCACACGGAGGTGCGCGATACGGCGACCCGGGCGCTCGGCAAGGTCGCCGAGTCGCTCGCGCCGACCGAGCTCGGCGGCGATCTGCGCCGGGCCGTGGTCGGGCGCCTTCTGGCCAACCTCGTCGACCGCAGCCCGGTGATCCGCGCCAAGGCTGTGCGTAGCCTTGGCAAGCTCGCCAAGCTCGGACACATGACGCCGGATGAGTGCGCCGAGCTAGGCACCGTCTGCGCGTCGCTGTTGGGGACCGACGACGCCCACACATGGGATCACGCGTACATCGTGCGGCGCGAGGCCGAGGAGGCGATGCGCTACCTGTGAGGCCGGTTGCCTCTTGGCTCGCTCGAGCCTACAATCCGCCATGGCTGACCACGCGATCCCACTCGCCCTGACATTCGACGACGTCCTTCTAGTTCCCGCCCACTCCGCGGTGCATCCGGCGCAGGTCGACATCTCCTCGCGTCTGGTCGCCGATATCCGCCTCAACGTGCCGGTGCTCTCAGCCGCGATGGATACGGTCACCGAGGCACACATGGCGATCGCCATGGCCCAGCAAGGTGGGATCGGGGTCATTCACCGCAACCTGCCGGTGCGCCGTCAGGCCGAGGAGGTGGATCTGGTGAAGCGCTCCGAGTCGGGGATGATCGTCGACCCGGTGACGATCCATCCGGAGCAGCGAGTCGCCGAGGCGCTCGAGACGATGGCGCGGTACAGAATCTCGGGGTTGCCAGTGGTCGACGAGCGGGGCCAGCTCAAGGGGATCCTCACCAACCGCGACCTGCGGTTCTGCAGCGAGATCGACCGCCCGATCTCCGACTTCATGACCCACGAGAACTTGGTCACGGCCCCGGTCGGCATCACGCTCGAGGAGGCCAAGGCACTGCTGCACAGGCACCGCATCGAGAAGCTCCTGGTGGTCGACGAGCGCGGTGGGCTCAAGGGGCTCATCACGGTCAAGGACATCAAGAAGGCGCAGGAGTACCCCTACGCCTGCAAGGACTCGTTCGGACGGCTGCGGGTGGCGGCCGCGATCGGCGCCGGCCCGGAGCTCGAGGAGCGCTGTGCGGCGCTGGTCGCGGCCAAGGTCGACGTGCTGTGCCTCGACTCCTCGCACGGCCACGCCGAGGCGGTGATGCGGGCGGCGGAGTCGGTCAAGAAGAACTTCCCTCAGGTTCCGCTCATCGCTGGCAATGTGGCGACGTACGAGGGGGCACGCGACCTCGCGGCCCGGGGGGTGGACGGCATCAAGGTCGGGATCGGGCCGGGGTCGATCTGCACGACGCGGGTCGTGACCGGCTCTGGGATGCCGCAGATCACCGCCGTGCAGGAGTGTGCCCGGGCCTGTCGCGAGACCGGGGCAACCTTGATCGCCGACGGTGGGATCAAGTACTCGGGTGACATCACGAAGGCATTGGCGGCGGGAGCCGACACGGTGATGATCGGTGCCCTTTTCGCCGGTGTGGACGAGTCGCCGGGCGAGCAAATCCTCTATCAGGGCCGAACGTTCAAGGCATATCGCGGGATGGGCTCTTTGGGGGCGATGAAGGCGGGCGAGGGGGCGCGCGAGCGCTACTTCCAGGACGCAGAAGAGCTCACCAAGCTGGTGCCCGAGGGGATCGAGGGAATGGTGCCGTACAAGGGGCCACTGCAAGCCCAGCTCACCCAACTCGTGGGCGGTCTGCGCGCCGGGATGGGGCTCGCCGGCGCCTGTTCGATCGCCGAGCTGCAGGCGAAGGCACGGTTCGTACGTATCACCTCGGCTGGCCTCAGGGAATCCCACGCCCACGACGTGACGATCACCAAGGAAGCTCCCAACTACCGACTCGAACGCTGAGCTCGCCGGAGGAGCTGGCGTCCGGGGAAGACCCGGGCACGGTGCTCTCGCCACGGGATCGGCACCTGTTGCTGCTCGCCCGGCTGGGGATCCTCGCGGCCTGGTCGACCGTGACGTGGAATCGAGGTCGGCGGGCGGCGGTCGGAGGCCTGATGGTCGGTGCCATGCTGAGCAAGGAAACCTGGGTGGTGACGCCGATGCTCGTATGGGAACTCGAGGTCGCGGTGCGGCGGCGTCCACCGCGCGCCGCAGCGCAGCGGTTGCCAGTCGGCGTGCCGGTCGTCGATGGGCGGGCGGAGAGCGAGCAGCCGCTGCCCGAGATCGCCGCGTCGCCTCGCTGACGAGGTCGGCCGCATGGTAGTTGTGTGGCGTCGACGGGACGGCTAGGATGCATGGGCTTGGAGGCGGTCATGAGGCTGGTCGAGTGCGTCCCCAACATCTCCGAAGGTCGGCGCCCCGAGGTCTGGGAGGCGGTCGTGCAGGCGGCGGCTGGTGTACCGGGCGTCACGGTGCTCAACGTCGATCCCGGTGCGGAGACCAACCGCACGGTCATCACCTTCGTGGGGGCGCCCGAGGCGGTGCTCGAGGGGGCGTTCCGGCTCGTCGCCAAGGCGGCTGAGCTCATCGATATGTCCACCCACAAGGGGGCGCACGCCCGGCTCGGCGCCACCGATGTGGTGCCGTTCGTGCCGGTCTCTGGAGTGACGATGGAGGAGTGTGCCGAGCTGGCGCGTCGACTCGGTGCGCGGGTCGGTTCCGAGCTCGGGATTCCGGTCTATTTGTACGAGTATGCCGCTTCCGCACCCTACCGCCGTAATCTCGCCGACATCCGGGCCGGCGAGTACGAGGGGCTGGACGAGAAGCTCAAGGACCCGCAGTGGCAACCCGACTTCGGGCCGGCGGTGTTCTCCCCGCGCTTTGGTGCGACCGTGATCGGCGCACGCAAGTTCCTCATTGCCTTCAATGTCAACCTCAATACGTCAGACAAGCGCTTGGCCACCAGGGTGGCGCTCGACGTGCGCGAGAAGGGGCGCATGCGCAAGGACGAGCACGGGCAGCCGGTCCTGGATGCGCACGGCCAGCCCGTGTGGGACCCCGGAATCCTCAAGTCGGTGAGGGCCGTGGGGTGGTTCATCCCGGAGTTCGGGTGCGCCCAGATCTCCATGAACCTCACGGATATGGACGTGACGCCGCTGCACGTCGCCTTCGATTGCTGTGACGAACGCGCGCGCGAACGTGGGCTGCGGGTCACCGGGTCGGAGCTGGTGGGGCTGGTGCCCAAGCAGGCGCTGCTCGAGGCTGGGCGTGCCTACCTCGAGCGGATGGGTCGCTCGACCGGCATCCCCGAGGCGGCAATCCTGGAGGTCGCGGTGCGCACGCTCGGGCTGTCGGAGGTCAAGCCGTTCGACCTTCGTGAGCGGGTGATCGAGTATCGGCTCGCCAGCCCGACGCCACTCGTCGATATGTCGCTCCGAGCGTTCGCCGACCAGCTTTCCGCCGATTCCCCGACGCCGGGTGGTGGCTCGGTGGCGGCGGTAGCAGCCGCCCTCGGCGCCGGGCTCGCGGCGATGGTGGCCAACCTCTCGCACCCCAAGAAGGGGTTCGAGAAGGTGCAGTCGCGGCTGGTCGAGATCGCCGAGCGCGGGCAGGCGCTCAAGGCGAAGCTGCTCGCGGCCGTAGACGACGACACGCGAGCGTTCGACGGCCTGCTCGCTGCCATGCGCCTGCCCAAGGGAACACCCGAGGAACAGGCGGTGCGTGCGGCGGCGATCGAGGCAGCCACGGTGACCGCTATCGAGGTCCCGCTATCGGTGCTCGAGCTCTGCCCCGAAATCATCGAGCTGTGCCGCGAGGTCGCCCGTATCGGGCTGCAGGCGTCGCGTTCCGACGGCGGCACCGGGGCGCAGGTAGCGCGTGCCGCAGCGGCTGGCGCCTACCAGAACCTCTGTGTCAACCTGTCCGGGCTGGTCGACAAGGCTCGCGGCGCCGCGTTGCTCGCCCGTGGTGACGCTGCCTGGCAGCGCACCCAGGAGCTCCACCGTCTCGCCGAGCAGGAGATCCTCGCCTCGCTGCGCGAGGCCGCCCATCCGCCCTGTCGATGACGTGGAAACCACGGGGCCGTCGCCTGATGGCTCCGACGACAAAAAAACGGTGGTGCCATGCACCACCCGGAGGAACGGCCAGCTTCCACCTTGCAAGCTCAAGGCTCGCTTCGAGGAAATGCGAATGCAATCCCACGAAAGTGGGATTCGGCCCCAAGAAAACGCCGTCGTGGCGGGGATGTGAGCTGGATCACACGACCCGTTGTTCGGTATGTCTTGATGAAGGTCAAGGCGCGGGCGATCGATGCGAGGCACTGTGTCCGTGTGGTTGGCAGTTGAGTCCGCGTACGGGGGAGACATGATGGCGAAACGCAAGATCATCCGGATCGATGAGGAGAAGTGCGACGGCTGTGGGCTATGTGTCACGTCTTGCGCGGAAGGCGCCATCGCCGTGATCGACGGCAAGGCGCGGCTGGTGAGCGAGACCTACTGCGATGGGCTCGGCGCTTGTCTCGGTGAGTGCCCACGGGGGGCCATCAGCTTGATCGAAGCGGAGGCAGCTCCGTTCGATGAGGCGGCCGTAGCGGCTCACCTGGCGGCCGAGGGGCGCTCGCCGGCCCAGAACGCATCGCTGCCGGTCGGGACCGAACCGCTGTCGCACCCAGGCGGACACGATAGCTGCCCGGGTTCGAGACCGATGAGCTTCGCCCCCCCACCGAGAGAGGCGACGAGCGATACCGGCCGCCGACCGTCGGCGCTCCGCCAGTGGCCAGTGCAGCTTCACCTTCTGAGCCCACAGGCGCCGTCGTTGGCCGGTGCCGACCTGCTGCTGGCTGCCGATTGTGTGGCGTTCTCGATCGGCGACTTCCACCAGGACTGGCTGGCTGGGAAGGCGCTCGCCATCGCCTGCCCCAAGCTCGATAGCCACCAAGAGGTCTACCTCGAAAAGCTCGTCGCCATGATCGATCGCTCCCAGCTCAACACGATCACGGTCATGATCATGGAGGTGCCGTGCTGCCGCGGCCTGCTGCAACTCGCCCGCACGGCCGCCTCGCGAGCCGAGCGCACGGTACCGGTCAAGGCCGTGGTGGTCGGACTGCAGGGGCAGATCCTCGATCAGCAGTGGGTTCGGATCGATGATCGATAGTCACTGGTCGGCGGGTCACCTCGCTTCCCGACCACCGTCCACCGATCACCGACCAGCAGCAGGACGGGCGGCGCGGAAGTACTCGATGGTGCGGCGTAGGCCGTCCTCGAGCGGCACGCGGGGTGCCCATCCGAGACGGGTACGGGCGAGCGAGATGTCCGGTTGCCGCACCTTGGGGTCGTCGACCGGCAGCGGACGGTGCTCGATCGCCACGTGGTTGCCGGCGAGCCTGCGGATCACCTGCGCGAACTCCAACACCGTCATCTCGGCCGGGTTGCCGATATTCACCGGGTCGGTGATCTCCGAGAACAGCAGCCGGATGATCCCGTCGATCTCGTCGTCCACGAAGCAGAACGATCGCGTTTGCTGACCGTCGCCGAAGACGGTCAACGGCTGGCCGGCGAGCGCCTGGCCGATGAAGGCCGGCACGACTCGGCCGTCGTGGGCCCGCATCCGGGGTCCGTACGTATTGAAGATGCGAACGATGCGCGTGTCGACACCGTGGTAGCGGTGATAGGCCATGGTCATCGCCTCGGCGAAACGCTTGGCCTCGTCGTAGACACCGCGCGGCCCGACCGGGTTGACGTTGCCCCAGTACTCTTCGGGCTGTGGGTGGACGAGCGGATCGCCGTACACCTCCGACGTGGAGGCGAGGAGGAAGCGTGCCCCCTTGGCCTTGGCGAGCCCGAGTGCCTTGTGGGTTCCGAGCGACCCGACCTTGAGGGTCTGAATCGGCAGCTCGAGGTAGTCGATGGGCGAGGCGGGCGAGGCGAAGTGGAGCACGAAGCGTACCGGGCCGGGGACGTGGATGAAGTCGGTGACGTCGACCTTGACGAAGACGAACCCTTCGTGTCCGAAGAGATGCTCGATGTTGGCCAGGCTGCCGGTGAGCAGGTTATCCAGGCAGATGACCTCCATCCCCTCGCCGAGGAGGCGTTCGCACAGGTGCGAACCAAGGAAGCCAGCTCCGCCGGTCACCACCGCTCTCGCTCGGACCATGTCAACCCTCCCGTACCGGGCTCCGGGATCCGGAGCCCGAGCCTGCGAAGACTAGCAGGGTTGATGCGGGCCAAGGAGGGGTCGGGGACGAGCCGATACTCGGCCGTATGGTCGTCCACGTCCACGCCCTCGTGGGTGGGGCTGAAGTGGGTCAGCTCCGAGGAGGGTGGGGGGACGTGGCACGGCGGCGGCGGAGGATCGGGATGAGGCTCCACAGGGCGACGAAGATGGCTGGGCCGACCAGTATCGAGATCAGCGTCGCGCCCACCCCCCAGTTGACCAGGATAGAGCGGACGAACTCGTTCCCAGAGCTCCAGAAATGGCGGTCGAAAAGCTCACCCGGCGCCGGCACAGCATCCCAGGCGACCCTCATGCCCGTGACGGAGCTGCCGAGCTTGATCGCGGCCAGAAAGTACACCGGCTGCGTCCAGGGGTTCATGACCAGGGTGCCGAGCATGACGTCGGGCTTGTTGAGCCGCAGCGCGAAAGCCAGCGCGAGGGCGAGGATCGTGTGGAGGAAGAAGAAGGGGCTCAATGCGACACCAATCCCGAGCGCCCAGGCCGCAGCGATGCGCTCAGGGGGGTCGTTGGCACCCAGTACGGCTGCCAGGCGCTCACGAAAGCGGCTGGTGATGAACCTCACGCCGGCTCGCCTGGCTCCTGTGCTTCGGACGGTCGCAGCGCCAGCGCGAGGACCTCGTGCGCTTGCTCGACGAACGTGGGACGCACCTTGGTTCGTAGCTCGGGAGAGAGCTCGGCCAGATCGCGCCGGTTCTGGATCGGGAGCACCACCTCGGTGATGCCCGCCTGCAACGCCGCGAGCACCTTCTCCTTGATGCCGCCGACCGGCAGCACCTGGCCGCGCAGCGTGATCTCACCGGTCATCGCCAGGTCGCGCCGGACGGCCCGACCGGAGGCGGCGGAGGCCAGAGCACAGAGCAGGGTCACCCCGGCCGATGGCCCGTCCTTGGGGGTCGCGCCAGCCGGGACATGAACGTGGAACCCTCGTTCGGTGAACGCCGAGGCCGGGATTCCCAAAGCCGCGGAGCTGGCACGCAGAAACGACAGCGCCGCCTGCGCCGACTCCTTCATGACCTCACCGAGGTGCCCGGTGAGGATGAGCTCGCCCTTGCCGGGCAGCGCCAACGCTTCGACGTGGAGGATGTCTCCGCCGACCGGCGTCCAGGCGAGACCGGTGGCGACACCGACGCGGTCCTGGACGAGCTGCTCCTCGGGGAGGAACCTCACCGGCCCGAGGTGCTTCTCGATCAAACGGGGGGTCACGGTGTGGCGGCGGGTGCTGCCCTCAGCCACCGCCACCGCCACCTTGCGGCAAAGCGCGCCGATCTCCCGCTCGAGGTTGCGCAGGCCGGCCTCCCGTGTGTAGCGGTTGATGAGAAAGCGCAGGCCTCGCTCGGTGAACCGCACCCGCTGGGAGGGGAGGCCGTTTTCTGCCACCTGCTTGGGAATGAGGTACCGGCGTGCGATGTGGAGCTTCTCCTCCTCGGTGTATCCGGACAGCCGGATGACCTCCATGCGGTCGAGAAACGCCGGATGAATCGTCTCGGTGACGTTGGCGGTGGCGATGAACATCACGGTCGAGAGGTCGAAAGCGACATCGAGGTAGTGGTCGCGGAACGAGAAGTTCTGCTCCGGGTCGAGGACCTCGAGCAGCGCCGCTGAGGGGTCCCCGCGATAATCGGCACCGATCTTGTCGATCTCGTCGAGCATGAAAACGGGGTTCGCGGTGCCGGCCTGGTTGATCCCCTGGATGATCCGCCCTGGCATCGCTCCGACATAGGTCCGGCGATGGCCACGGATCTCCGCTTCGTCGTGCACGCCGCCGAGCGAGAGGCGCACGAACTTGCGGCCCAGGGCGCGGGCAATCGAGCGTCCGAGCGAGGTCTTGCCGACGCCTGGCGGGCCGACGAAGCACAGAATCGGGCCCCGGCTGTCCGCCTTGAGCTTGCGCACGGCCAGGAACTCAACGATGCGTTGCTTGATCTTCTCGAGATCGTAGTGGTCCTCGTCCAGCACCTGACGACCGTGGGCGAGGTCGAGGTTGTCCTCTGAGAAGCTCTGCCACGGCAAGCCGACAAGCCAGTCGAGGTAGGTTCGGATGACGGCCGCCTCCGCCGACTCCCCGTGCATCGTTCGCAGCCGTTTGAGCTGCTTGTCGGCCTCGGTCTTGGCCTCTGCGGATAACGGCTTGTTGTCCACCAGCTCGCGGTAGCGGGCTACCTCTTGATCCATGTCGTCGGTCTCGCCCAACTCCTTCTGGATCTGGCGGAGCTGCTGGCGCAGCAGGTACTCGCGTTGGTTGCGGTCGACCTCGCCCTGTACCTGAGTGGAGATCTCGCGCTGCACCTCGAGCAGCGCCAGCTCGTGCTCCAACATCTCGTTGACGATCCGCATGCGTTCCTTGAGGTTGGTGGCCTCCAGCACCTTCTGGGTCTCGTCGGGGCGGAGCGTCAGGTTCGACGCGACGAGGTCAGCGAGCCGCCCTCCGTCCGCGAGCGATCCGGCGATGAGCATCACCTCGGGCGAGATCGACTTGCCGAGCTCGACGACCTTCTCGAGGTTGGTGCGCAGGGTGCGTACGAACGCCTCCACCTCGAGGTCGCCGGACGGCATCGACGGCTCCTCGAGGCGCGTGATGTGGGCACGGAAGTACGGCTCCTCCTGGGTGAAGAAGTCGATGCGGGCGCGCGCCAACCCTTGCACGAGGATGCGGACGTGGCCGTCCGGAAGCTTGATCATGCGCAGGATGCCAGCCACCGTGCCGACGTTGTATAGGTCGGCGGCCGAAGGGTTCTCGAGGCTCGGATCACGCTGTGAGAGCAGCAGCAGGAGGCGGCTCTCGGCCAGCGCTTGATCCACCGCGGCGACCGAACGGTCGCGCCCGACCGACAGTGGGACCATGACGAAGGGGAAAAGCACCGCGTCTTTGAGCGCCATTGCCGGTAGCTCGTCGGGGATGACGATGGTCTGCTCGCGTAGCTCCTGATCGATGGTTTCTTTTTCGCTCATGGCTCCTCGTCTGTGATCGCGACCGCATAGACCGTGTTGCGTCGCTCGGGCAGGCGGGGCAGTCTGATCTCCAAGACTCCATGACGGAGACGCGCCCGCGCTGAGCTGCAGGCGACGGGCCCGGGCAACGGGATCTCGAGCTCGAAATGCCCGAACCCTCGTTCGACGGCGTGGAAGCGGCGGTGTGGGATGAGCGGCCTGGGGGCGTGCTTGCAGCCACTTACCCTGAGCTCGTTCCCACACAGCGAGATCGCGATGCCCTCGCGGGAGACTCCCGGAACGTCGATCCGCACCACGTACTCGTCAGGTCGCGCCAAGATGTCGACTGGAGGCGACCAGCCGCCCTCGAGCGGGGCCTCGAGGGTGGCCAGCATGTCCAGTAGCTCGGCGATGTGCCGCCGAAGGTGCTCGAGCTCGAGCCCGGATGGGATTCGTCTTCTCATCGCGCACCCTTGCCCTTGCGGCGCAACAGCCGGAGCTCCTCGACGAACTGCTCGACGTCCTCGAAGCGCCGGTAGACGCTGGCGAAGCGGACGTACGATACCTGATCGATCTCGCGCAGACGCTGCATCAGGATGCGGCCGATTTCCTGCGAGGCGATCTCCCGGTCGTCCTTGCGGTGCTGCGCCAGCTCGACGGCGTCGGCCATGGCCTCGATCTGAGCCTGGGAAACGGGTCGCTTTTGGCAGGCGCGGAGCAGGCCGTCGAGGACCTTGGCGCGGTCGTAGGGCTCCCGGCGCCCATCTCGCTTGATGACCAGTGCCGGCGTTTCTTCCAGGCGCTCGTAGGTCGTGAAGCGGCGGCAGCACTTCAGGCACTCGCGTCGGCGGCGTACCTGGCTACCCTCGGCGTGCTCGCGGGAGTCCACGACCCGATCTTCGGGGTGGGCGCAGAAGGGACAGCGCATCTATGCCTCCGCTACGGGCTCCTGCGTGCCGAGCTCGGTGGCCCGCCCGAGTGTGAGACCGGTTGCGCCCATGTACGCGAGGCCGATGATGGTGATCGGGAAGAAGCAGATGGCGTGGTGGATGAGAGCGTATGCCGTGGCGGTCGCCGCGGCTACGCCGAGAAGCTGCGTGAGGGCGATCTGGATCGCGGTGTGGAAACCGCCGACGCCCGCCGGGGTCGGGACGGCGAGGCCGATGACGCTCACCGCGATGACGATGAACGCCTGGGGCAGCGAGAGCGGCATGCCGAAAGCCTTCGCCAGAGCCACCAGCTGGAGGCCGATGACGAGCCAGAGGCCGAGGCTCCATAGGGTGATCTCGACCAACCGGACGGGGTTGCCGAGGACCGCAAGCCCCTCCATCAGGTGTCCGAGGAAGCTCTCGATACGGGTCCTGAAACGCGCCGGACAGAGGCGAGCGCATCGGCGCACCGCCCCTTCTCTGTGCCGCAGCAGCACGACGACGAGCGCGACGGCGACGACGACGCCCACTCCGGCGAGCAGGGCGGCGCGCCGAAGCAGCTCCAGGTGGTTAGCGGGAAGGCTGTGACCGGCGACCAGGATGCCCCCCGAGAAGAGGATGAGCACGGAAGCCCCGTCGAGGAGCCTCTCGGTAAGGATCGAGGCGAGCGTAGCTGCGGCGGGAATCCGCGTCCTGGCGGTGAGCAGTAAGGGACGTACCAGCTCGCCAGCCCGGGCGGGAAGGATCGCGGAGGTTGCAAAGCCAGCTGCAGTGCAGCCGAAGAGCTGGCCGGCGCCGGTGGTGCCTGCGGGGCGCAGGATGAGCCCCCAACGCAGAGCGCGCAGGAGGTAGGTAAGCAAGGCGATCGCGGTGGTGATCACGACCCACCCGAGGTGGACCTGCCCGAGGGCACGGCCGACCTCCGCCAGCGGTGCCTGGTAGATGAAGTAGGCGAACAGCGCGACGGCCAGCGTCAGGCTGAGAACGATCTTCCACGGGGCGACGTGTTGCCTCATCCCGCGCAGGGTACCCTCGCCCGCCCACCCCCGCAACCGCCGCACCCTGGCGCCCGCCGGGTCGAAGGTCGAAAGCTCGGGGCCGAGGCGCCGCAGATCCTGAGCCTGCGAGCAGGAGAGTCTCCTGCCGGTCGTCCAGAGGACGGGTTGGAAACGGCGGTGGGAGAGGGGTTCGGTCGGGGCGAGGCCGCAGGGAGCGCGGCGGGAGTGGGCAGACGCTCAATGGCCCCTTGACTTTGGCCCGTCCCGCTTGTAATGTGGCTGCAAAGGTGTTCGCGTGATCGAAAGACTGCGAGGAGGCAACGCGATGCGCAGAGTATTCCAGGGGGTAGCTCTGGTTGCCGCCGCCGTGGTGGCGGTGGGTACCGCTGAGGCGGGCGGGATCACCAAGCGTGGCAGCGTGACGCCGACGCGGCAAACGGTGTTCCGCATCGATTCTCCCAAGGTGAACGCGACGGTGTTCGGCATCGTCGACGTGACCGGCTACGTGTTCGACCTCGAGCGGGGGGTGTCGCAGGTGACGCTGATGCTCGATGGCGTGGCCGTGCACGACGCCGACATCAACCTGCCGCGCGAGGACGTACGCACGAGGTATCCGGGGTTCCAGGGCGAGCCGCTCGCCGTCGGGTTCACCACCTCGTTCCTGGCCAGGAACTACGCGACGGGTTCACACACCCTGGCGATCCGCGTGCGGTACTCGAATGGAGATCAGGAGATACTGGGAACGCGGACGGTCAACGTCGACAACGCCCGCTACCAGGCGCCGATCGGCTCGCTCGATCGCCCGCGGCCGACCAACCCAGCCGATCCCTATGCCTCGAACGACATCGTCTCGGGGCCGTTCGCTGTCACCGGCTGGGTGCTGGACGATGTGGGTATCCGCAAGCGTTTGAGCCCGACCGGCTGCACCGGCGCGCCGTCGATCGACTGTCGTTGGCTGGCTGATGTCGAGGTCATGGTAGACGGTCGAGTCGTCGGGCAGTCGGTGTTCTACCTGCCGCGTCCCGACGCGTTGCACGCCCACCCCGACGTACCCGGCGCCCTCAACTCCGGGTTTCAGATGAACCTCGATACCACCAACTTCTCCAACGGGCCGCACACCATTTCGGTGCGGGCCTGGGACACCGACCCCGATTACGTCAAGAGCTCGATCATCGGCACCCGCGAGATCTGGATCGACAACAACTACGCGACTCTCGGGCCGTTCGGGCGCATCGACTTCCCGATGCCCAACGGGCACTTCTTCACCTGCTCCTGCAATGGGCTGCCGCCGGTGTCGGGGATCGAGTACACCCCCGGAAACCACTTCGATTGGGTGGCGGGCTGGGTCATCGACCAGAACGACAACTGGATGTACGAGGGGATCAAGTACGTCGAGCTGCTGTTCGACGGGGTGCCGGTCAAGAGCACCTGGCTCGACTGCCAGCCCGTTTGCATGGCGCCGGGCGGTATGCCGATGTACGCCAATTGCTATGGCATCCAGCGCCACGACATCGCCTACCTCTATCCGCAGTTCCTCAACGACGCCAAATACTCGGGGTTCTTCTTCGCCGTTGACACCGATTACTGGCTGCGCCAGGGCAAGCTGCACCGTGGGCTGAACTACATTTCGGCCCGGGTCGGGACGATGGACCCGACGCGACCGCCCAAGATCATCGACCAGATCCCGGTTCAGGTGCGCTGCAACGAGGACCTCGACGAACCGGCATTCGGCGAGCTCGAGCGCCCCGAGGTCATGCAGGACATGGTGGGGGTGGAGCTCGTCAAGGGTTGGGTGATCGACTACTACGTGAAGGAGCTCTGGGTGTGGGTGGACGGCGTGCTCGACGGCAAGATCACGACCGGCTGCGACGGCGTGCACCTGTGTATCCGGCGCGACGATGTCGCCTTCAAGTATCCCTGGCTGCCGTACCCCAACGCACTGTTCAACGGCTTCGAGTACCAGCTCGATACTCGCAAGTACGTGGACGGTATCCACACCTTGGTGCTCGAGACGAAGGACACAGCCAACAACCGCAACTTCTGGGTGCAGCGAGAGGTTCGTTTCAACAACTTCAACCGCTGAGGTCGAGCTGATCCCGTTTTGCCGCCCCGCCCCGCCGGGGCGGTTTTGCTTTGGTCAGCCGTGCGATACGATACGCGGGAGCGCCTCGCCGCGGCTCCGTCGAGACGGCTGGCCAGCATGGTGCGGCGTGTGAGACGGCGCCTGAATGAACGATCTCAGCCGTGATGATGGCCTCCCCCCGCCACCGGGCGGGAAGGTACTGCCGCGTGCCGAGCACTCCCTCTCGCGTAGCCGGATCTCCCCCAACGCTCTCAAAGTGCTCTATCGGCTCCATCGCGCTGGTTTTCTCGCTTACCTCGTGGGGGGCGCCGTGCGGGATCTGCTGCTCGGTCGCCAACCCAAGGATTTCGACATCGGCACCAACGCCCGTCCCCAGCAGGTGCGGCAGCTGTTTCGCAACGCTCGCATCATCGGCCGCCGTTTCCGGTTGGTGATGGTGACGTTTGCCGACGAGGTGGTGGAGGTGGCAACGTTCCGCCGCTCGCCGGAAGTGCCGGACATGGAGGACGGGGAGATCGCCGACGCGCTGGCCCCGACGGTCGAGGGCGAGGAGTTCGGAACGCCCGAAGAGGACGCCTGGCGTCGGGACTTCACCATCAACGCGCTGTTCTACAGCATTTCCGACTTCTCGCTCATCGACCACGTGGGGGGGCTGGCCGATCTCGACCGCGGGGTCATTCGCTCGATCGGTCCGGCCCGCCTGCGCTTCGGGAACGATCCCGTGCGTATGATGCGGGCGGTGGAGTACGCGGCGAGGCTCGGGTTCGCCATCGACCCCGAGGCGGCTGATGCGATCGGTGAGCTGCGCGCGGAGATCCGGCGTGCCGCACCGGCCCGCATCGCCTACGAGCTGGGGGAGAGCCTGAAAGGCGGCGCCGCCGAACCGATCTTCCGCGGCCTCGACGAGGCGGGGTTGCTGGAGCTCATCGCGCCCGAGATGTCGGCTGCGGCACGTGTGAACGGGGACGTATCCCTTTGGCGGCTGCTCGGGGCTGGAGACGCCGCGGTACGGGCGGGCAAAAGGCCATCGGAGGACGCGCCGGTGGCGCTGCTGCTCTTGCCGCTGTTCGTCCCGTGTCTGCAAAGGGTGCTCGACACCGGTACGGCTGGCGGAGATAGCGAGCGCGAGGCTCGCGAGCTGTGGGCGGGGGTCGCGCTGCGCCTGAGCTTCTCGCACTACCGGACGCACCTGCTGCGCAACGCCTACTATCTCTTGGCACGGATGCTGGCCGTGCCTCGCTCAGCCAAGCAGGTGGTGCGTGTCGTGCGCCACGAGGCGCACGAGGTGGCGACCTGGATGGCAAGCTTTCTGGCTGCCACGAGTGAACGCTTTCGGCCGGCGCTCGAGCGCTGGCAGGGTGCGGCTGATCGGGTGGCGGCCGGCTTGCCGCCGTTGACGGACGGTGGTGAAGGCACGGCCTCTCCGGCCCGTCGTCGTCGCCGCCGGCGTCGGCGCGGCAAGAGGCAACTCCGAGAGGGAGCGACGACATGAGCGACGACGTGCGCACCCGGCTCGAGTCGTTGCGGGCGGAGATCCGTCGGCACGAGCATCTCTACTACGTGCTGGCGCGTCCCGAGATCTCGGATTATGCGTTCGATCAGCTCATGGCGAAGCTCCGACAGTTGGAGGCAGAGCACCCTCAGCTGGTCACCAGCGACTCGCCCACCGCGCGGGTCGGAGGCCGTCCCCTGGACGAGCTCCTCCAGGTACGTCACGTCGTGCCCATGATGTCGCTCGACAACACCTACAACGAAACGGAGCTGGAGGAGTGGTACGAGCGTGTCGTGCGTGGCCTCGGGAGGCCACCCTCGGGGCTCGTCGCCGAGCTCAAGATCGATGGTGTGTCGCTCTCCCTCACCTACGAGGCTGGCCTGTTGGTCTCAGCGGTGACGCGCGGCGACGGTGAGGTCGGCGACGACGTGACGGCTAACGCCCGGACGATCCGTACCCTGCCGCTACGCCTGACCGGTGCGCCGGAGCGGGTCGAGGTGCGCGGCGAGGTGTTCATGCCGCGGGAGGTTTTCGCTGCACTCAACCGGCTGCGTCGGGAGGAAAACGAGGAGCCGTTCGCCAACCCCCGCAACGCTGCCGCCGGTGCCATCCGACTGCTCGACCCACAAGAGAGCGCCCAACGCAAGCTGTCGTTTTTCGCCTATCAGGTGCCGCTCGCCGAAGCGCTCGGGCTCGAGCGCCACTCAGAAGCTCTCGAGAGGCTCGCGCGCTGGGGGTTCGCGGTCAACCCCGGCTGGCGGCGCTGCCGGGAGATGGCCGAGGTCCACGCCGTGATCGCCGAGTGGGGAGCGCAGCGGGGAGCGCTCGGCTTCGATATCGACGGGGTGGTGCTCAAGGTTGACGGGCTTGCCGAGCAGCGGGCGCTGGGCGCCACGAGCAAGTTCCCGCGCTGGGCCGTGGCTTTCAAGTACCCACCGGAGGGCGTACGGACCCGCGTTCGCGACATCGTCGTGCAGGTCGGGCGCACGGGTGTGCTGACGCCGGTTGCCGAGCTCGATCCGGTGCGGCTCGGAGGCAGCACCGTGTCGCGGGCGACGCTGCACAATGCCGATGAGGTCGGCCGGCTCGACGTGCGGGTCGGCGACCTCGTGTGGGTGGCCAAGGGCGGCGATGTGATCCCCAAGGTCGAGGCTGTCGACGTCAGCGGGCGACCGGAGGGAAGCGTACCGTTCGTCATGCCCTCGACGTGCCCCGAGTGCCGCTCGCCGGTGGTCCGCGACGAGGGTGGGGTGGCCGTGCGTTGCCCCAACCGCGCCTGCCCGGGGGTGCTCCGCCAGCGTCTCGTCTACTTCTGCTCCCGTGCGGGGCTCGACATCGAGGGCCTTGGCCGCCGTCTGGTCGAGCAGCTCTTGGCGGCGGGGCTGTTGTCCGACCCGGCTTCGCTGTGGGACCTCGACTGGACCAGGCTGGCCGAGCTGCCGGGGTGGGGAGAGAAGTCGGCGACCAATCTGCGCGAGCAGCTCGAGCAGGTGCGTCGACGGCCGCTGTGGCGGCTTCTGGTGGCGCTCGGCATCCGCCACGTGGGCGAGAAAGCGGCGAAGCTACTCGCCGCCCGCTTCGGATCGCTCGCGGTGCTGGCGGCGGTGAGCGAAGCCGAGCTGCAGCAGGTCGATGGCATCGGACCCACGATTGCTGCCAGCGTGGCCGGGTTCTTCCGCGATGCCGCGAGCCGCCAGCTCGTGGACCGGCTCGTCGCGCGCGGTGTCGACCCCAAGGAGACGCCGGTGGAGTCCGCCGGCAGCGGGCCGCTCGCGGGTCTGACGTTCGTGCTCACAGGGACGCTCTCGCGGCCCCGGCCGGAGGTTCAGCGGCTCCTGGAGGCGGCCGGGGCGCGGGTCGTCGACAGCGTCTCCCGCAAGACCAGCTTCGTGGTCGTGGGTAGCGACCCCGGGTCGAAGGCGACGAAGGCGGCCGAGCGCGGTGTCGCGGTGCTGGACGAGACGGGGCTCGCCGCGCTGCTGGGGGAGAAGGGAGTGATCTGGTGAGCCGTGCACGGGTGCTGCTGGTGGACGACGATGATGGCTCGCGGGCCGCGATGGCCCTCGGGCTGCGGCGCATCGGTTTGGAGGTTGTCGAGGTTGACTGCGGAGAGGCGGCGGTACGCTTTTTCGAGGGTGGCGAGGACGCCGATGCGCTGGTCACCGACGTCCGCATGCCCGGGATCGACGGCTACGAGGTGGCCCGACGGGCGCGCGAGCTGCGGCCGGAGATGGCCATCCTCATGGTCACTGCATTCGGCGACGTGGATGGTGCGGTGCGGGCGCTGCAGGGGAGCGCCGACGATTACCTGACCAAGCCCGTGAACCTGCTGGAGCTACGCCGGAGAGTGGAGCTGCTGCTCGACCGCCGGCGTCTCGGCCGCGAGAACCGGGAGTTGCAGGAGCGGATCGACAAGCGTTTCGGGTTCGAAAGCATCATCGGGCAGTCGGCAGCGATGGAACAAGTGTTCGAGCGCGTGCGGGTGGTCGCGCCGGCGCCGTCGACGGTGCTCATCTTGGGCGAGTCGGGGACCGGGAAGGAGCTCATTGCCAACGCCATCCACCAGCACTCGCCGCGGGCTGGCGGGCACTTCGTGGCGCTCAACTGCGGTGCGATCCCGGGCGAGATCCTCGAGGCCGAGCTGTTCGGCCACGAGAAGGGCGCGTTCACTGGCGCCCACCAGCGCCGCATCGGGAAAATCGAGCTGGCGAGCGGCGGCACGCTGTTTCTGGACGAGATCTCGGAGCTCTCGGCCGATCTCCAAGTCAAGCTGCTGCGGGTGCTCGAGGAACGGAAGATCGTGCGGGTCGGCGGCAACGATGAGATCGCCGTGGACTTCCGTCTCGTGGCGGCGACCAACCGCGACCTCGAGGCGGAGATCGCGGCGGGCCGTTTTCGCCGGGATCTGTTCTACCGCCTCAAGGTGGTCACTGTCGCGCTCCCGCCGCTGCGCCAACGACACGAGGACATCCCGCTTTTGGTCAACCACTTCATCGAGGTGTTCAACCGTCAGATCGGCCGCAAGATCAAGGGCGCTGCGCCTTCGCTGCTGGAAACGCTGCGGGCCCAGCCGTGGCCCGGCAACGTGCGGGAGCTGCGCAACGTCATGGAAAACATGGTGCTGTTCTGCGAGGGCGACACGCTGACCGTACGGGACCTGCCCGCCGAATACCGATTGCCGTCAGCGGCCGATCCGGTTCGCAACGAGCCGGCCACGGCAGGAGCCCTTCCGGCCGAGAGGTTCGCTCCGCGCACGATGGCCGAGATCGAGAAGGAGGCCATCCTGAGGACCCTCGAGCTGACCGGTGGGCACCGCGCCAGAGCCGCGCACATGCTCGCCATTGGTCTCCGGACGTTGCAGCGCAAGCTCAAGGAGTACGGGACCATCACGAGTGACGAGCCCGAGGAGGAGTGACCGTCGCCCCACGCCCTCGCGGCTGGTATCGAGTGAGCGGTGGCGCACCCTCGTCATCAGCCACCGGTCGCCAGACCGGCCCAAAAGGGTACAATCGGCGCAAGTGAGGGTGTGATCATGGAGCTGCCTGCGAAGGTCATGGTGTATAGCCAGATTCTGGGCCTCTCGGGGACGCAGGGGACGCTGGTGGCGATCCGGCCGGACGGCTGCTACGAGCTGCGGCTGCTGAGCCAGGGACGGACCCACGCGGTGCTGCTGCCGGTCGAGCAGACCGGCATCGTGTTCGCCGAGCCGGAACCCGATGTGCTCCCGGAACTCGCTATCGAGCGCTAGGAGCCGATCGGAGAAAGCGGCCCTCCCCATTGCTCCGACGGGCGCCTCGCGTCTTGGCGGGAGTGTCTCGGGCGGTCGATGGCGCCGCGGCCACAACCCCGCCGCGCGAGTCCGCTTGCGCTCGTGGCGAGGTCCGAAGTGCGGACGGTCACGAACGCAGCAGCCAGGTTGCGATACCCAAGTAGCTGGTGACGGTGACGATATCGGTGAGTGCCAGGGCGACCGGGCCGGCGGAGATGGTGGGGTCGAGGCGGGTTCGGTGGAGCAGTGCCGGTATCGATAGACCGAGAAGCGAGGCCGCGAGCAGCGAGAGCAGGATCGCGCTGCCGATCGCCAGGCTCGCCAGCCCCTGCCCCTTCCACAGGTAGGCGACGCTTCCCACCACGGCGCCGGCCGCGAGCCCGAGGAAGACGGCGGTCGACGCTTCGCGGCGCAGCATGCGGGCATACCAGGGGCCGTCGGGCTGCAGGTGCCTGAGAGTCGGGATGGTGATCGCCAAGGATTGCGCCGCGACCGCCTCGGCGAGCCCCAGCACCAAGGTGAGGAAGAAGGCCAGGACGATGGCCTGTTGCAGCGTGGCTTCGAACACGCCAGCGAGGAGCGCGCAGGTGATCCCACCGGTGATGGTGGCCCCCAGCCAGGGGAAACGCAGCCTGAAGGCACCCACGGTCGAGGCGGCCCGGACCTGCGAGACGCGGAAGCCGATCGTCTCGAAAAGATCGTCGACCTCCTGCCGCTCTGCGAGGTCGAAGACCTCGTCGGTCAGCAGGGTGACGTCCACCACGCCGAGCAGCCTGCCTTCGGCATCGACGAGCGGCAGGGCGAGGAAGCGATGGGTGAGAAAGAGTTCGCACGCCTCGAGCACGGTGGCCGTGGCAGGGAGCGAGATCACACGGCGCAAAGCGAGGTTTCCGATCAGCTCGTCCGGCTGGGCGTGGAGAAGCCTCCGCACCGGCAAGACACCGACCAGCCGCTGGCTCGCGTCGACGACGTACAGGTAGACCACTCGCTCGCCCAGCTCGCGCGCGCGCAGCGTCTGCAGCGCGTTCTCTACCGACAAGCCCTCCTCGAGTGAGGACATGTCGACGTGCGCGAAATCGAGTGCCGGACGAGCGAGGTGATCATGGTCAGCCATCCGCGGCAAGTGTACCAACCTCAGCCCGGTGAATCACGCTGTGGCCAGGGGTGCTACGCTGGGGATGCCATGGTTGTGGTGTGTGCCTTCTGTTGGGGGGTGGCAGCGGTCATCGGTGCGGTTGGCGTCAGTCCGGACCCGGCCGCGCACCCCTGGCCCAACAGCAGCGGCCAACCACTGGAGGAACGGGTCGCGCCGCCGCCGGGGTGCATTCGGGTGGCGCAGGAGCCGGGGCGGTTCGGGGTCTGGCTGCGGCGGCTGCCGCTGCGGCCGGGGCGGCCGCCGGTCAACCTCTACGACGGGAGGCCCAAGGTCAACCAGGAGGCGCACGAAGCGGTGGTGGCCATCGACGTCGGGCGAAGCGACCTCCAGCAGTGCGCCGATGCTGTCATCAGGCTACGCGCGGAGTGGCTGTGGG